>Ga0105048_10004293_pt1 | contig 23268 bp, 16 predicted proteins | sample MAT05_FD_78382 | JGI IMG/M metagenome (GOLD analysis project Ga0105048, IMG submission 78382) | Freshwater microbial communities from Lake Fryxell liftoff mats and glacier meltwater in Antarctica - MAT-05 | ecosystem: Environmental > Aquatic > Freshwater > Ice > Liftoff microbial mat | place...
ACCCCGGCGGAGGCTTCGCGTTCGACAACGAGGGGCCGCGCCACAAGCGCTGGATCGAGCCTTTTTCGCTGTCCGATCGGCTGATCACGGTCGGCGAGATGCGCGCCTTCATCGCCGACGAGGGCTACGCGACGCCGTCCTTGTGGCTGGCCGAGGGCTGGGACTTCGTTCGCGCGCAGCAGATCGAGGCGCCGCTCTACGCCCGCGTGGAGGAGGGCCGCTACCGCGTCTTCGGCCTCGACGGCGAGCACGAGGCGCCCGACGACCAGCCGTTGCGCCACGTCAGCTTCTACGAGGCGGACGCGATCGCGCGCTGGATGAGCGCGCGCTTGCCGACCGAAGCCGAGTGGGAGCACGCGGCGTCACGACACGAGGTGCGCGGCAACTTCGTCGATTCCGGCGCGCTCGAGCCCCGCGCCGCGCGCGACACGCAGATGTACGGCGACGTTTGGCAGTGGACCCGCTCGAGCTACGAGCCGTATCCCGGCTACCAGCCCGCGCCGGGCGCGCTCGGCGAGTACAACGGCAAGTTCATGGTCGGGCAGATCGTGCTGCGCGGTGGCTCGTGCTTCACACCGCCGGGGCACGTTCGCGCGAGCTACCGAAACTTCTGGCCGCCGGACACGCGCTTCCAGATGACGGGCCTTCGCCTGGCTCGTTAGAACTTCGACGAGTCGTTTTCAGTCGATCTGCGCTATGTACGCGTCACTGCCTTCGGCTCTCTCCCCAAGCGGGACCCGTCAGCGAAGACGCTGAAACCCGCCGCGCCGCACAAGAGCGGCGTTTGGATTCAAGTCAAACCGCGCGCGCAAGGTGGACCGAGAACCACTCCCGCTCGTCCATGAACGACTGCACCCGCTCGAACCCCGCCGCCGCCAGCATCGCGGTCACCCGCGGCCGGTCGTATTTTACGCTGGATTCCGTGTGGATTCGCTCGCCGCGGTTGAAGTGCACCGTCATGTCCAACGCCTCGATGCGCACCGCCTGATCGACGTTGCTCTCGAGGTGCATCTCGATGCGGGACTCCGACGCGTTCCACAGCGCGACGTGATCGAAACGCGTCAGATCGAAGTGACCGCCGAGCTCGCGGTTGATCCGCGCCAGCACGTTCTTGTTGAACGCCGCCGTCACGCCCTGCGCGTCGTCGTACGCGGGCACCAGCACGTCCGCGCTCTTCACGCGGTCCGTTCCCAGGAGCAACAGCGCGTCGTCGCCCGCGCTCTCCCGGATGCCGCGCAGGAGGCGTGTCGCTGCGCCCGCGTCGTAGTTTCCGATCGAGCTGCCGATGAACAGCACCGCTTTTCGGCCCGGGATCTCGGCGATCAGCTCGAACGCGCGTTCGTGCGTCGCCACCACCGGCTTCACCTCGAGCGACGGCAGGCGCGCCGCGAGCCGTGCCGTCGCTTCCTCGAGCGGCGGGCGTGACACGTCGACCGGTATGAACACCTCCTGGCTCCCGCGGGCGATGAGCGCGGCGAGGAGGATCTCGGTCTTGGTCGCCGTCCCCGCGCCGAGCTCGATGACCGTCTTCGCCGCGCCGATCAGCTCGGCGATCTCCGGAGCGTGGGCCTCCAGGATCGCCCGCTCCGTGCGCGTCGGATAGTATTCAGGCAGCTCGGTGATGCGCTCGTAGAGCCCCGAGCCGATCGCGTCGTAAAACAGGTACGCCGGCAGTGATTTTTTGGGTCCGCGCAGGCCGCGCGCGACGTCGAGCGCGGCTTCGCTGATCGGGAGCGAGGCGTAGGAGATCGCGCGGCTCACGCGCGCGAGCTTAGCTTACTTGTCCTCTTTGGAGGCTTCCGCGTACATCGCCTCGGCGATGCGGTGCGAAGATCCCTGCAGCCGGTCGTATGCGGCCTTGATCTTCTCGACGTCGGTCCCGTCGTAGACGCGCTTCAGGGCGGTGAGATCGTCCTTGATCTCCTTGATGTCGTCCGCCTTGAGATAGGAGGTGTACTCCTCGAGCGCCTTCTCCGTGGTGTAGAGCAGGCCGTCCGCCATGTTTCGGAGATCGGCGATCTCCTTCTTGGCGCGGTCTTCGTCGGCCTTCTCCTCCGACTCCTTCACCATGCGCTCGATCTCCTGCTCCGAGAGACCGGAGGAGGCGATGATCTTGATCTGCTGCACCTTGCCGGTGCCGAGGTCCTTCGCGGACACGTGCACGATGCCGTTCGCGTCGATGTCGAACGTGACTTCGATCTGCGGAACGCCGCGCGGCGCGGGCGGGATGCCGACCAGCTGGAAGCGGCCGAGGGTCTTGTTGTCCGACGCCATGGGGCGCTCGCCCTGGAGGACGTGCACGTCCACGATCGGCTGGTTGTCCTGCGCGGTTGAGAACACCATCGACTTCTTCGCGGGAATCGTCGTGTTTTTGTGGATGATGCGCGTGAACACGCCGCCGGCCGTCTCGACACCGAGCGACAGCGGCGTCACGTCGAGGAGGAGGACGTCCTTGACCTCGCCCTTGAGAACGCCGCCCTGGATCGCGGCGCCGACCGCGACGACCTCGTCCGGGTTGACCTTCTTGTTGGGCTCCCTGCCGAAGAAGTCGCGCACGACCTGGTTGATGCGCGGCATGCGGGTCTGACCGCCGACCAGGATGACCTCGTCGATGTCGGCGGTGGTCAGCTTGGCGTCCTTGAGCGCGATGCGGCACGGCTCGAGCGTGCGCTGCACCAGCGGCTCGACCAGCTTCTCGAGATCCTGGCGCGTCAGCGTGGTGTTGAGGTGCTTCGGGCCGCTCGCGTCGGCCATGATGAAGGGCAGGTTGACGTCGGTCTCGGTGGACGACGACAGCTCGTGCTTGGCCTTCTCCGCCGCTTCCTTGAGCCGCTGGAGCGCCATCTTGTCCTTCTTGAGGTCGGTGCCCGCGTTCGCTGCGCTGAACTGATCGGCGAGATAGTTCATCAGCATCAGATCGAAGTCGTCGCCGCCGAGGTGGGTGTCACCGTTGGTGGCCTTCACCTCGAACACGCCGTCGCCGAGCTGGAGGACCGAGACGTCGAACGTGCCGCCGCCGAGATCGTAGACCGCGACGGTGACGTGGTTCTTCTGATCGAGCCCGTACGCGAGCGCCGCGGCCGTGGGCTCGTTGATGATGCGCTGGACGTTCAATCCGGCGATGCGGCCGGCGTCCTTGGTGGCCTGTCGCTGCGCGTCGTTGAAGTACGCAGGGACCGTGATCACCGCCTCGGTGACCTCTTCGCCGAGATAGTCCTCGGCGGTCTCCTTCATCTTGAGGAGGACCATCGCCGAGACTTCCTGGGGCGAGTACGCCTTGTCGCGGATCTTCACCCAGGCCTCGCCGTTGTCGGCGCGGACGACCGCGTAAGAGGCCTTCGACAGATCCTGTTTGACCTCGTCCGAGTCCCAGGTGCGGCCGATGAAGCGCTTGATCGAGAAGATGGTGTTCTCGGCGTTCGTGATGGCCTGACGCTTGGCGATGTGGCCGACGAGGCGCTCGCCACCGTCGGTGAACGCGACCATCGAAGGGGTCGTGCGGCTACCTTCGGAGTTCGGGATGACGACGGGCTCGCCGCCATCCATGACGGCGACGCACGAGTTCGTGGTCCCCAGATCGATACCGACGATCTTGCTCATGGGTCAGGGTTCCTAGTTCTTGGGGCCCATCGACACCGCGACGAGCGCGGGACGGAGGAGGCGACCGTTGAGGGTGAAGCCACGCCGGATCTCCGACGCGACGGCGCCAGCGGGCACGCGATCGGAGGCGACCTGTTGCACGGCCTCGTGCTGGGTCGGGTCGAACGCCTTGCCCACCACCTCGAAGCCCTCCACGCCGCTCTTCTCGAGCTGCGTGATGAACTTCTTCTGCACCATTTTCAGGCCATCGAGGAAGGTGCCGACGGGCGCATCCGGGGCGGCCTCGGCGGCGCCGACGGTGCGATCGAGGTCGTCTAGCACGACGAGCAAATCCTTCAGGAGCCGCTCGTTGCCGAACTTCACGACCTCTTCGCGCTCCTTGGCTGCGCGCTTCTTGTAGTTCTCGAGATCGGCGGCGGACCGCATCCAGCGATCCTTCAGCTCGGACGCCGCGGTCTTCGCGGTGGCCAGCGCTTCCTCGAGCTCGCGCTTCGCTGCGGTGTACGCGTCGACCGGCGAAGCGGCTGCAGCGGCGGGCTGCGAGGGCGGCGCGGCCGGTGCGGTTGGCTCCGACGCAGCCGAGGCCTTCGACGGATCGCGTGCATCGACCGCTGCGGCAGCCTCCTTGAGGGCCTTCTCGAGCTCTGACTCTCCCACGGCGGCCACGCTCGCACGGCCCGTTCGCACGTTCAAGGGGCGCTGGTCTATCGCTTGCGGTCCGGGTCGTCGTCCGCGCCGGGCGCGCCGAGCGTCCGCGAGAGCGCGCCCGCGGTCAGCTCTACCAGCGGGATCACACGCGCATAATCCATGCGAATCGGGCCGACCACGCCGACCTGACCGGTGCTTCCACCCTCGGAGGAGTAGCTGGCCATGACCGCCGCGAGGTCCTTGAGCTCGCGGACGTTGCCCTCCGCGCCGAAATACACCGCGGTTTCTTCCCGTGACGCGGCCTCGGTGGGGCGCGTGGCCACGGCGTCCAGGATGCGCACGACGAGCGACTTCTCCTCGAACGCGCGGAAGAGCTTGCGCATCTTTCCAAGGTCCGAGAACTCCGGCTGCTCGAGGAACGTCCGCTCGCCTTCCACCATCACCGAGCTGTCGGGGTTGGGTGTGTGGAGCAGCGATCGCTCACCGAGATGCAGCGCGTGGCGCATCAGCGCGTCGGCGTCGACCCGCTCGGATGCCATCTCGGAGAGCACCGTCGCGCGCACCTCGGACAGTGTCTTTCCGTCGAGGAGCGAGCGCAGGTAGTTCGACATCTCGCGCAGCTCGTCGCGATCGAGCGGGAAATCCACCTCGATCATGCGCTGCTGGATGAGGCCGCTCTTCGCGACGAAGATCGTCAGCACCGATCGCTCGCGCACCGGCACGAACTCGATGCTCTCGAACACCACGTTGTCGAGGCGCGGGAGGAGCACCAGCGAAGCGTGGTTCGAGAGCGAGGAGAGCACCTTGCTCGCGTCCTGGAGCAGCGGGCCGAGCTGGCGGTTCTGCGTCTCCGCGGCCAGCGCGCCGATCAGCTCGCGATCGCGCGGGGTGAGCCGGTTTCGCGAGGCCAGCTTCTCGACGTAGAGCCGGAACGCGAGCGCGGTCGGGACCCGGCCCGCCGACGCATGCGGCGCCGAGAGAAAGCCCAGATCCTCGAGATCGGCCATGGCGTTGCGCACCGTCGCCGGCGACAGATCGAGCCCGCGGTTGCGCTTGGTGAGCGATCGCGAGCCCACCGGCTCCGCGGTCTCGATGTAGTCCTCGACGACCGCCTGCAGGATCTCCTGCATGCGCTCGTTGAGCGACGGCATCACGAAATCGTCTCTCGCCACGTCGATCGAGGATACGTGCTTCTCAGCCCAAGGAGTCAAGTCCCACGGCTCCGAGGAGGCGCCGCCCGATCCCGTCCGCGAACAGGAATCCCCGTGCCGTCGGAGCGATCACCGGCCCCTCGCGCACGAGCAGGCCCTCGGCGATCAGGCGATCGATCACCGGCCCCGCGGAGGCCAGGAGCACCGGCAAATCGAGCCCCGCGTCGTTCGCGAGGCGCAGCAGATCGAGGCCCCACTTCACGCGCACGCCGAGCATCAGCCGCTCCGACAGCGCATCGTTGCGGCCCACCGTCTCCTCGAATCCGGGGCGGTGATCGCCGGCCAGCGCGCGGGAGAGGTACTCGTTCGGGCTCTTGATGTTGCCGCGGCGATACGCGCCGCTCAGGCCTGGGGCAGGGCGATAGCTGTGCGCGCCGGCCCCGACGCCGAGGTACGGGCCGCCGCGCCAGTAGACCGTGTTGTGCCGCGCTTCGAGCCCGTCGGGCGCATACGAGCTGACCTCGTAGCGCGCGTAACCCGCGGCCGCGAGGCGCGCGGTGACCTGCTCGATCATGTCGGCTTGATCGTCGTCCTCCATCGGCACGAAGGTCCCCGCGTCGAACTTGCGGCCGAGCGCGGTGCCCGGCTCGACCGTCAGCGTGTACGCCGAGACGTGGTGCGGCTCGAGCGACAGCGCGCGATCGAGCGAGCGATCCACGTCCGCCGCGGTCTGCTTGGGCTGCGCGTAGATGAGATCGAGCGACACGCGCGCGCCGGTCTTCTTGGCGGCGGTCACCGCGCGCGCGCTGGTGTTGGCGTCGTGGATGCGACCGAGCTGCACCAGCTCGCCGTCCTGGAACGACTGCGCGCCGATCGAGAAGCGGTTCACGCCGGCCTCGACGAAGCGATGGAACAAGGCTTCGTGCACCGTGCCGGGGTTCGCTTCGAGGGTGACCTCGGCCTGCGGATCGAGGCCTTTTCGACGGGCAAAGGCGATCACCCGCGCGACGGCGCTCGGATCCCACAAGGATGGGGTGCCGCCCCCGAAGTACAAGGTCTCGAAGTGGCCCCCGTAGTCGCGGCTGCGATCCTCGATCTCGCGGAGGATGGCGTCGGCGTACTGGTGATCGTCGTGCGGGAGCACGTGCGAGTTGAAGTCGCAGTACGGGCACTTCTTCTCGCAGTACGGGAAATGGACGTAGAGCCCCACGTCATCGGGATCTACGGGTGTGGTCTTCAATGCAGCGCCTCCACGGCGTCGATGTCGAAGCCGGGATCGAGGCCGAGATCATCGGCGCCGCGCACGCGCACGAAGCTGGCGCGATCGAGGCCGAGGTCCGCCAGATCGATGTCCGTGGGTGCGCCGTCGGTGGCCGGGATCGGTGACTCGACGAAGCTCGTGCCGTCGGCGCTGACCGCGATCCACGCGCGCGTGCCGTCGGGGCCGATCTCGACGATGCGCAGATCGGGCCCGCGACCATCGGGAATGTCCCTGAAAAAACGCACCGTCAGCGCGCCGCCGAGGCCGACCGCGACCGTGCGTCCGTCGGGCGGTCCGAGCACGCGATCGGGGTCTGCGAAGGGCTCGTTCGGCGGCAGGAAGGGGGCTGCGATGAACTCATCGACCACGGAGGCGTAGCGGTCTTGAACCTCGCCCGCGAGGCAACGTTGCGCCGAGAGCGCGACGCCGAAAAGTAGCAGTCGATATGTTGACATGGCTTCCGTTCAGGATAAACGTTCCGTCCGACGATGGTACGCCGTACTCGCCGAGAGTTGGATATCGCCGACCACCTCTGGGACTGCCTTACGCGTATCGCGGAGGACTGCGGGACGGATCGTCATGCAGTCGTAAACCAGGCTGTCTACGAGTTCGCGCGACGCTTCAATTTCCTCACGCCGATGGCGAAGGAAGTCCCTGCCCTCGACGACGCGATCGCGCCGGGCAAGGTCGCAGCGAGCATTCCCGCGGCGTCCACCGCCGCGAAGTCGAGCGCGTCCGTCGCCAAGCCTGCGCCCGCGCCGGCCCCCGCGCCGCAACGCCAGGCCCCTGCGCCCGCTGCCAAGCAGCCGGCCGCGTCCAAGGCCAAGACGCTGTACGTCATCAACAGCGCCGGCGACATGCACAAGATCGAGAAGGATACGTTCATTATAGGGCGTAGCCGGACCTGTGATCTGGTCATCCCTTCCTCCAAGGTCTCCCGCCAGCACTCGAGCGTCGTCCGTGAAAACGGCGAGTACTATATCGAGGACCTGGGCTCCGCCAACGGCGTGTGGCGCGAGGGCGTGAAGATCCAGAAGGAGAAGGTCCGCGACAACGACGAGTTCATGATCTCCGAAGAGGTCTTGAAGTTCGTCTTCCGGTAGTCGCGTCCTCGCGACCCATCAGATTCCGCTAAATCGGCTTCGCTTCCGCGCCAGGAGCGCGATCAGCCCCAGCACGAACAACCCATTCGACTCGCGGTTCACACCGCACCCGCAGCCGCCCGGATCCGCGACAGGCAGCGTCGGGCGATCGCACTGGTTCCGGAACGGAAGCGGATCGAGCCCGCTCGCCGGCGTGTACGTCGCGGGCGGGGTGCAGGTCGCCGTCGGCCCATCCTTCGGATAGACGCTGCAGAGGCCCATCAGATCGTCCTCGGCGAGATCGCGCTTCCCCACCTCGCAGCGATCGGCGCTCGCGAACATCGTCGCCTCGCGGATCGGCGTGTGATCGAAGCCGATGAAGTGCCCCATCTCGTGGATCAGCGTGTTTCGTAGGTCGAACGTGGGCCCGCTGAGCGCGAGGCAGGCGACCGGATCGCTCACGTCGTCGAAGCGGAACTTGTCGGCGTTGAGCAGGATGTCGGCGTCGAGGATCTCGCCGGTCAACACCGAGAAGCGCGTCAGCGTGATCGCCAGGAGTCGCGAGTCGGGGAACGAGTCGCTCGCCCCCTCGATCGAGGCGATCACGTTCTGGTTCACCTCGGGGTGGTCGACGTCGAACGCGTCGTCCTGGAGCGTGCGACCGCGATCGCGGAACGTGATGTCGGTGCACGCGGGCGAGGACCAGACCGCGAAGCTCTGCGCGATGAGGCGGATGCGCTCCTCGGAGTCGAAGTTCACGCCAGAGTGCGAGACGTAATAGGGGATGCAGCGCGACATCCAGACCTGGGTCGGCGAGCTCGCCTCGGTGTCGGCGCGCGTGCAGAAGAACGCGAACGCGGGCGCCGGGACCGCGCAGAGCAAGAGGAGCGAGGCGAGGCGGCGCATCCCCTGAGACTAGACGATCACCGCTGACCGGTCGACACGTCGAGCGTCTGGCTGGCGTCGCCGAGCGCGTCATCGCTCCCGGGGATCCACGCGAAGGCCAGGCCGCCCAGCCAGAAGTCCGTCTGGTACGTGCCGTTGCCGATCGCGACCGCCTGCGACGGGTTGGTCGGGTTCACTTGCTTGAGCTCGCTCCCGGTCACGATCCGCTCGCCCTGGAAGACGTGGGCCAGCGAGGCGTCGAGCCGGAACCAGTAAAAGCTCCAGCTGATGCCGGCGCCGATGCCGAGCTTGGTGTCGTCGGGGAGCGCGATCGAAAAGGCGTCGTCCTCGAACGCGGAGGACTCCCAGAACACGCCCCCGCGCAGGTGGAGCTCGCCCACGGCGCGCACGTCGGCGCCGAGGTGGACCGAGATCGTGTCGTGCATCCGCTTCTCGAGGATCGCCGGCCCGACCTGGTACTCACCGATCGCTGGCACCCCATCGAGGCGGATGTTGGTCGGCGTGATCCGCAGGCGCTGCTGGGTCGACCAGTCCTCCCAGCGAAACGCGCCTTCGATCCGCAAGCGCTCGTGCGGGACCACCGAGACGCCCGCGCCGATCGCCATCGGGAACGGGATCGACATGTCGGCCTGGTCGCCGATGATCTCGACGTTGTCGAAGAACACGCTGGAGGGCAGGCGCTGCTTGAAGGTCGCGGAGCCGCTCATCGAGTACGGGAGCTGGTAGACGACGCCGAAGGTGACCGGCCCCGCGTCGTAGGCGGCGCTGAAGTTGCCGCTGAGCGTGAACGGATCCGAGAGCACCACCTCGGAGAGCACGTCGAAGTCGGGATCCTCGGGCGTCCCGAACAGGCCGGTGTACGCGGAGAGCGTGACCCGCTGCTTGATGTTGCCGATGACGTTCTGGATGCCGCCGCCGAAGCGGAAATCGCCGAGTCGAATGGCCACCGCGAGGTGGATATAGAGCACCACCGACTCGTCGTTGGCGATCAGCGAGTAGCGCTGCGGGCCGGCCTCGTCGTAGCGACCCTGCGCCGACCACGGCGCGTAGGCTCCGAGCGCGAAGCTCGCGGTGTCGTTCAGGCGGTAGATGACCGCGAGCGTCGGGTTCGGGACGACGTCGGCGAGGTTGGTGACGCTGGCGCCGTCGCGCGTGTAGTCGGCGTCGAGGTGGATGAGCGCCACGTCGAGCCCGATCTCGGTGCCGTCGAGGTTGGCCGGCATCCCGTAGAGCGCATCCGCCCCGGTCGCGCCGGCCAGCTCGGCGCCGCCCATCGCCAGTGATCGCACGCCGTGGACCGGCAGCGTGTAGCCGCCGGCGCTCGCGACGCTGGGGATCAGCACAGCGAGGAGGATCATCCTTCTCAAGGGGTGGGCCCAAGCCTGTTCGCGACCATCTGGTAAAACTTCTCGAGGCCGTGCTCCTCGTCGCGGAGGTACCGCGCCACCGCAGCGACGATCAGGCGGGTGTCCTCGACGGTGATCGCGGTGGTCGCGACCGGGTTCTGGCGGTTGGCCTGGCGGATCGCGTGGGCGAGGCCGCTCATGTAGAGGCCGCCGTCCGGCTTCTCCTCGATCGCGCGGCGGATGGTCTCGAGGATGCGCTGCTCGGGATCGCGCGCCAGCGACGCGTTGGTCAACTTCGACAGCGAGAACATCAGGCCCTTCTCGGGCGCCAGCTCCTTGCCGAAGAAGCGCAGCGCGGGCACGGCGATCTGCGCGTCACGCGACGCCTGAAGACCGTCGCCGAGCATCGCCAGCAGCTCCGGGAAGCCTTGGTCCTCGGCCATCAGCTGATCGCGCAGCTCGATCATCATGCCGCTCATATCCTCGTCGGCGCGCACCACGCGGATCATGTCGAGGAGCGCGGGCAGCTCGTCGGACGTCACGGCGTCGTCGAGGTGGCGCATGAATTCGCCGGTCAGCCAGCCGTTCAGCGTGCGCAACATCGCGCGCTTCTTGGCGCGACCTTCGGCGAAGCGCAGCACCTCGGTCACGACCGGGATCATGCGGCCGTTGTCGAAGCGCGCGGCGGTCGGGCCGGTGACGCGGGTCTTCAGGAACAGCTCGTGGAGCGTGTCGACGATCGCGTCCCAGTCTTGCTGCGACTTGTTCGAGCGGCGGATCACCGCGTGGATGTCGCTGCGGGCGGCGCGCAACAGGTCCAGCGGTGACAGCGGCGTGATCCGCTCACCGTCGACGATCACCTCGCGGCGGCCGTCGCGCGTGGTCAGCGCCATGTCCTTGTTCAGGAGCTTCCGACCCAGCCCGAGCAGCACGTCGCGCGCGGGCTTGCCGCTCGAGGCCGCCAGGGTGCGGGTGTCGATCAGCAGATTCTGGAGGCCATCGACCAGGTGCGTGCTCTGGAAGATGTCGATCAGCATCGGCTCGTAGCGAGCGACGCCGGACATCACCGCGTAGCGCGGCTGGTTGCGCGCGGTGGACTGGTAGACGCCGCCCTCGGGCGAGGGCCAGTGGATGTACAGCACCTCGAACAGCTCGAAGAGCAGGTCCATCTGGCCGCGGTCGTAGAAGAGCTGCACCAGCGGGCGGAGCGCGTCCACCATGCCGCTGGCGGACGCGGCGTAGAGCGTGTCGCCGTCGTTCGCGAGGACGTCGATGCCCTCGATGCCCTGCGGGTTACCGAAGCTCTGCTCGGAGTTGAGGAACACCGCCAGCTCTTCCGGCGTGGGACGCGTGGAGAGGCCGGTGAGCGTCGAGACGAGCGAGGGGATCTCGGCCTTGCCGATGATCGACTCCATGTAGAACTGGGCCTGGTCCTCGATCTCGAAGATGAAGCCGAGCGGCACGCCGATGAAGCGCGGCTCGTATCGCGCGTGGCGCGTGTCGTGGATGAGGTGCCACAGCCGCAGCTGCAAGCTCTGGTTGTCGGCCGCGTCCGGGCGCGAGCGATCGACCAGCGTGGTGAACACGCGACCGGCGGTGAAGTCGGCCTCGGTGATGCGCGGGTGCTTGTGCTGCATCAGCTTGATCGCGGCCGAAGACAGGCCGAGCACACGCGGATCCTCCATCACGTGCAGCAGCTCTTCGGCGAAGCCGGGCACCGCGAGGAGCTTGCGGGTGACGCGCAAGAGATCGTTGAACATCGTGTTGTTCGCGACCAGCGAAACCGGGTGCGCGTCGGCGACGTCCATCTGCCGCTCGGTCTCCTGGAGCAGGTAGCCGAGCGTCTCCTCCTGCTGCTCGAGCAAGAGGCGCGTGATCTCGACGACGTTCGGGAGGTCGCTGCCCTCCATCGAGACCGCGCCGGCGTAGGCCAGATCGAGCAGCTTGTTGCCGGCGGTGATGTACTTTCCGCTGCCGTCGCGGGTCCCGAGGAACGTCTGGAAGGTGTCGAGCGCCTTGGTCGGGACGTCGCGCGCCAGCATGATGCGGGTGTCGCGCATGAGGCCGCCGAGCAGCGTGCGATCGAGCTCGACGTACTGGTACATCAGCGGGCCGTTCGGCATGGCGACCGCGCGGGCGGTGGCGTCGCGCGCGCCGGACTTGCCGAACGGGGGCAGATCGATCGGCGCGTTGTGCACGTCGACGAAGCGGCCGCTCGCGTCGACATCGGCCAGGCCGTCGATCGGGTTCATGTCGACGAACGGCGCGGGCATGCCGCGCGAGCCGCTCACTGGAGCGACCATCGCCATCCCGCGCACGTCGCGCGCGGCGATGCTGGAGTAGCCGGTGGGGGAGAGCGACACGCCGCCGGAGAGGCGCGCGTCCTCGCGGGTGAGGAGATCCGAGACGAGGACGATGTCGCGCTCGGCGTCCTCGGAGAGCTCGAGCGTCGCGAGCTTCTCGGAGAGGCTCTTCATGAGCCGGCCGTAGGAGTCCTCTTCACCGATGATCGGCGCGCCGTTCTCGTCGAGCCCGTCGTGCTCGAGCGTCAGGTTGATGACCCTGGTGACGAGATCTTTGTAGCGCGGGTACTTGGCGACGAGTCGGAACAGGCACTCCTGGTGCGGCAGCGAGACGTAGCCCTCGCGGTTCGCGAGCGCGGTGAGCGAGGCCATCGCCTCCGGATCCCGCGTGAGGCGCTCGGCGACGCCGGCCAGGCGGCGGGTGACGTCGGGGACGGTCGCGTCGTCGTAGAGCGGCAACAGCCCGACCATGAACTTCTGGACCGCGGCCAGCTCGTCGGGGCGGAAGAGGTGATCGACAGCGCCGACCATCTCGTCTCTCGCGAGCGAGAAGCCCTCCGCGCGGCGCGGGTTCTCGCGCAGGAAGTCCTTCTCGAAGAGCTTGTAGACCTCGAGCCCGAGGGTGCCGCGCTCGGTGACCTTGCGGGTGGGATCGAACTCGTTCGGCGCGCAGGCCATGGCGAGAACCAGCGGGAGGGACAGCCACGATAAGCGCACGACCCCAAGTTAGCTCCAATGTGGGACCCGGCCCCATCGGCCGGTTGCACGCGCAACTTTTCCCGGCATCTTGCGACGGGGACCGAACGGGGCGAGCTTCGCCGCCATGGCCCAGCCCCCCAAAAAACGCAAAGCCGCGTTGCCGCACCTCGACGCGCGCGGTTTCGCCCGGATGGTCGACGTCGGCGCCAAGCCGCTTACGCAGCGCGTCGCGGTCGCCGAGGCGTTCGTCCGCATGCACCCCGACACGCTGGAGGCGCTCGCCGCTGGGCACCTTGCGAAGGGCGACGCGCTCTCGGTCGCGCGCATCGCCGGGATCTCCGCTTCGAAAAAGGCGTGGGATCTGATCCCGCTGGCGCACCCGATCGCGCTCACGCACGCGGGGTCGACGTGATGATCGAGCGGGAGAAAGGTGGCGTTCGCGTCGAGGCGCGGGTCGAGACCAACGGGCCCACCGGCGTCGAGCTCGAGGCGATGCTCGCTGCCGCGACCGCCGCGCTCGCGGTCTATGACATGGCCAAGGCGCTCGATCGCGGGATGGTCATCGAGCGCGTGCAGCTGGTGATGAAGGCCGGCGGGCGCAGCGGGACCTATCGCCGTCGCGAGCGGAAGGGCGACACCGAGTCCGCGGGCGCGCCCCCGAAGCCCAAAAAGAGTGGGGCGAAGAAGCCGCGCCCTGCGTGACCTGAAAGTCTCAATGAGTCCATGATGTTGACAGTGCTCTGACTGTCACTCGGGCGCTCCGGCGGCCACTCGATGGCCAGTGACGCCGTTCCCCACGACCTCGACCTCACGCCCCTCGACCCCGCGCATCGAAGCGCCGCCGCCGCCGCCCCCCGCGCGAACGGCGCCGACGCCGACCGCAACGCCGACGCCGCCGCGGCCCGCGACCTCCGACACGTTCGAGCGCGGTTCCAGCGCGCGCGAGGTGCGCACGCCGATCGTTGGACAGAGCGTCGGTGGTGGCGGCGCGGCGTCGACCCTGCGCGGCACGCTGCAGGACGAGCTTGCCAGCCGCGTGCGCGGCCCCGCCACGCCGCCGGATCCCGCGTTCCGATCCTTCGTCGCGCAGAGCGGGCCGGACATCGCCGCCGTTCGCGCCGGTCTCCCCACCGCGCGCGACCAGATGACCGCCGGCAATTACGCCGCGGCCGAGACCACGCTGCACGGCCTCCGCACCGAGCACGAGATGGGCTTCCAGCTGAACGGGCGCCTCGGATCGCGCGGGATCGAGGCGGCCGAGACGCTCGAGCGTCAGGCCGGCGTCTGCGCGCGCATGGAGACGACGCTGCACCACCGCGTGTCGTGCCCGCCGAGCGAGGCCGACACGCGCGCGTACTTCCACTCGTTCGACAGCCCGAGCCAGCGACCGCAGGCGCAGAGCGAGTTCCGCGACTACACCCGCGCGTTTTACACGCACACCCAGCAGGCGTTCAGCCCGACCAGCGACATCCAGTACAGCCCCGACGCGCGCCAGCTCGTGCACGGCGGCCAGCTCTATCCCGACGGCGCTCGCAACGCGCCGCAGGACGCCGTGCGCGTCCAGACCCGCACGCCGGACACCTGGGCCGACGTGACCTCGAGCCGCACGACCGCGGGCGTCGACGCCGGGCAGAGCGGCGAGCACGCCGGCCGCCGCGCGATCGACTGCGAGGGCTACGCGTATCTCTCGCAGACGCTGATGGGCGAGGCCGGATACGACGTACAGCACGTGACGGTCGGGCTGCCGAACGGGCGCAGCGACCCGAGCGATCTCCACTCGATGACCCGCGTGACGGATCCGAGCAGCCACGCCCAGCTCACGCAATCGAACGGCGACTTCTACTCGGACAACTACACCGCGTATCGCTCGACCGCGGTGCGGATGGGCGACTTCGCCTCGCCGGCGTACTTCACGTCGCCGAATATGCGCGACTCGCAGACGCTGGCGATGGATCCGGTCCGCTGAATTTCAGCTTCGATCCAGGCCGGCTTCCACGCGGCGCATGCGCGCGGCCTCGGCGCGACGCCACAGCCACACCACGATCCCGAGCGCGCCGCCGGGCACGAGCAGGCCGAGCACGATCACGATCGCCAGGTTCTCGAAGACGTAGATGCGGCGATCGAGCGACGTGATCTCGCCGTCGACCGGAGCGAGCGCGGCGGCGCGGCCGATCGACTGGCGTGCGCGGCCCAGGTCGCCCTCGTCGAGCGCGCGCTCCGCCCGCCGCACCCACAGGCGAGCGCGCACGCCTCGGGCGTCGTCGTCTCCCGCTTCCAGAGGGGCGAGGATCTCCTCGGCGCGCTCCAGCTGATCGAGCTCGATGTAGCCGCGGGAGAGCACCAGCCGCGCGTCGCGGGCCAGCGCGGTGAGCTCGGGGGTCTTCTTCACGGTGAGGCCGGTGCGCGCGGCCTCGAGCGCGGCGTCGTAGTTGCCGCGCGCGTAGAGCGTCGTCGCGCGCGCCAGATACGCGCGGGCGATCGGCTCGGCGCTCGCCATGTAGAGCTCCGGGGCCGCGGCGTAGACCCGATCGAGCGAGCGGATGCCAGCGTCCCAGTCGCCGGTTCGCGCGCGATCGAGGCCCTGCTGGAGCTCGGTGGCCCAGCGGGCGCGCGCACCGGCGGCGAGCTCGGTCGAGAGCGCGTGCGCGAGCGTCGGAACATCGGCGCGTTCCGGAACCCGGACGCCGTAACGTCGCGCGGCCTCGAGGAGGAGCGGGCGGGCCGGCGCACCGATCCCGCGGATCGCCTCCTCGACCGAAGCGCGGGCCTCGGCGTCGGTGGTGGCGAGCGCGTCGATCAGCGGGCCGATAGCCGCGGGCCCGATCTTCACCAGCGCGCTCATCGGCGCCGTGCGCGAGACGCCGCGGCGGCGGGCGAGCAGCTCGACCAGCGCGGTCACCGGCTCGGGCTGCCCGATCTCGCCGAACACCTCGATCAGCCGACCGCGCACCTCGGCGTCGGGGATCGCGAGCTGGGCCCGGACCGAGCCGCGGCCGAGCGCGTGGAGGAGGCGCGTGGCGAACGTGCGCGCCGGCTCGCTGCTACCGATCGCGCGGGCCCGCACCAGCTCGGGGACCGCCCGCCCGCCGAGGCGAACGATCGCGTCTTGCACGGCGCGCGATCCGATCCCGAGCGCGATCGTCGATCCCGCGGCGGGCAAGAGCTCGAGCCGCGGATCGCCGGGCTCGGAGGCCTCGGCCAGCCGATCGCCGAGCTCGGACCACGCGCTCGCCCAGCGCGGCTGATCGATCACCGCGGGCAGCGCGAGCAGCGGCGCGACCAGCGATCCGTCGTCGAGATCGCCGGCCGCGCGCACGGCGATCGCGAGGCGCAGCGCGAGCGCCCCGTCGGGATCGGCCGAGACGGTCGAGAGCGCGTCCCGCACCTCGGTCTTCACCGCGCGGATCACCTCCGCCGGAAGCCCCAGCGTCGCGAGGTGCTCGTACGCATAGAGACCGGCGCGCTGATCGGCGTCGGCGGGGGACTGGAAGAGCGCGCTCACCACCTCGAGGCGGGGCGGGGCGATGCGATAGCTCTCCAGCTCGACCTCGTAGCGGATGTCGTCGGCGTCGGGCACCGATCGGCGCGCGGGGAGCAGTCGATCGATACGTAGGACCGAGGTCTCCTCGGGCTCGAGCACGGTGTCCTCGAACGCGTGCTCCAGGCGCCAGCCCGGGATCGGCGCGGCGTTCGCGGCGGTGACGAGGCGGATCGCGAACACCAGCTCGGTGACGCGCACCGGCAGGCGATTGTGCACGGTCAGCTCGAGGTGCACGCGGCCGGCGGCGATCGCCGGGGATGCGCCCCGGACGGCGCCTTTGCTCTCCCGGATCTCGACCCAGGGGCCGTCCTCGAACGCCGCGTCAGGCGCAGCGCCGAGGAGCGCGATGGCCAAGACGACGTGCACTTCGAACGCTCTATCATGATACGAGGCGACCATGAAAAAGCCCCAAAATGGCGGCCTTCTGGTGGTCATCGAGGGCATCGACGGCGCCGGCAAGACCACCTTGCGCGCGAGCCTGGCGCGCAGGCTGCGATCCGAGGGGCGCGAGGTCGTCGAGACCAAGGAGCCCACCGACGGGCCGATCGGGCAGCGGATCCGCCGTCTGGCCCGCGAGGGTCGAGGCACGGTGACGCCGCTCGAGGAGCTGGAGCTGTTTCTCGAGGATCGCGCCCACCACGTCCAGGAGGTGGTGCTGCCTGCGCTCGGTCGCGGCGCGGTGGTTCTGCAGGATCGCAGCTATTTCTCGACCGTCGCGTACCAGGGCGGGCGCGGGCTCGATCGGGCGCTGATCCTCGCGCGCTCGCAGCAAGTCGCGCCGGAGCCCGACCTTCTCCTGGTCCTCGACCTCACCCCCGAGACATCACTGAGCCGCATCGCGCGTCGCGGCGCGACCGACGACTTCGAGACCCTGGCCGAGCTGACCCGGGTGCGCGAGGTGTTCAGGTCGTTCCCCGAGGCGCGCCTCGTGGACGCCAGCCGGGCGGAGGACGCGGTCTTCCTGGAAGCCTGGGCGTACATCGAAGACCGCCTTTCCTGGGACCGAAGGTAGACCTTCGGCTCGACCCGCTGGATACTCTCCCGGCTCGATGCCTGAATTAGGCGATACACTTGGCCGCTACACGCTCCTCAAGCGGCTGGCGACGGGTGGTATGGGCGAGATCTTCCTCGCCGCCAGGATGGGCCCGCTCGGCTTTGCGTCGCCGGTGGCGCTCAAGGTCCTGCGCGACGAGCTCGCGACCGACGTGACGTTCATCGAGATGCTGGTCGACGAGGCCAAGATCTCGATGTTCCTGAACCATCAGAACGTCGTCTCGGTGCAAGACTTCGGCGAGGAAAACGGCCGCTATTACATCGCCATGGAGTTCGTCCAGGGCGTCACGCTGAAGAACGTCCTCGACGCGATGAAGGCGAAGGGGAGGCGGCTCGACCTCTCCACTGGTGCGTACATCTCGAACGAGCTCTGCCGCGCGCTGAAGTACGCGCATACGCGCACCAACCACGCGGGCGAGCCTCTCAACATCGTCCACCGCGACGTCACGCCTGCGAACGTTCTCATCTCGATCCAGGGCGAGGTGAAGCTCACCGACTTCGGCATCGCGCGCGCGAAGAACCGCGTGCACCAGACCCAGGCCGGCGTGCTCAAGGGCAAGTTCGGCTACATGGCGCCGGAGATGCTGCGCTACGAGCAGATCGACGCGCGCGCCGATCTCTTCTGCGCCGGCGTGATGTTCTACGAGATGGCCGCGGGGCAGCACCCGGTCGAAGGCGCCTCGATCATGGAGGCGATCACGCGCCTCGAGGAGAAGGACATCCGGCCGCCGTCGACCTTCAACCCGAAGGTCCCGCGCGAGCTGGACGCGCTGATCATGAAGGCGCTCGAGCCCAAGCCCGCGCAGCGATGGCTGTCGGCGCACGAGATCAGCACGGCGATCCAGGATCTCGGCTTCATCGACGCGTCGCGGCGCATCGAGATGAGGCACGGGGCCGAGCAGATCACCGCGCTGATGCGCGAGCTCTTCCCGACCGTCTTCGAGCCGGCGCTCCCGCGCGAGCACGCCGAAAAGATGCTGGCGCTGGCCCGCGAGCGCTCCAGCCTCTCGCCGCTCGAAGGCGGTCATCCCGGCCTCCTCAACGGCCCCGGGCCGTCGGCGCCTTCGCGAAAGCTGCCCGCGGAACAGGACGAGGATCCGCACCCGGAGAAGGTGCGCAGCGGCCGGGTCTCGGTCCGGCCGGTGATCAACCCGACCGCGCCGTCGCGCGACCTTTCGCGTGACCTTTCGCGCGACAGCTCTCGGATGGCGACCCGCGAGGCCTCGGCGATCCAGGACGATCACGAGCCGGCGACGATCATCCCGCGCGCCGGGCGCAGCCACACGCCGGCCACCGCCGCGCTGCTCGAGCCCGATACCGACGAGCACGCCAGGAACCTGATGGAGGCGGCCGCTGCGGCGCAGCACTCCGATCGCACCACGAATCTCAGCGCGGACGACGTGCGGCGCGGGACCCCCGGCGCGGGCGGCGACGAGCCCGACATCCCCACCAGCGAGATCGTCATCCGCTTCCCCGATTCGAGCACCGATCGATCGCGGCTGCGCGAGGAGCTGCTCGCCGAGCCCGATCGGCCCAGCACCAAGGACAAGAGCAAGCCGACGCCAGCGCCCGAGCGGACCGACGACGCGACCGTCGCGGGCATGGCGCTCCCCGATTGGGGCGCGGGCCGCGACGAGAGCCTCGTGCAGCTGCTGACGCCGGCGATGGATCCGGAGGAGAGCGGGCGCGACTTCGAGGAGGGCGAGCTGCAGCGAGTGCAGGAGCGAAGCTCGTCCTACGACGACGGCGCGACCGCGTTCTCCGGTCCCGAAGGTTACGAGCCGCAGGCCACGTACAGCGACGACAAGACCGCGTTCGGGATGCAGGCCACGTCGCGCCCCGACGAGAGTACGATCATCCCCGACGCCGATCTGCGCGATCCGCAGATCGAGAAGTTCACCGATGACACGCTGCTCGACGGCCTGAGCCGCGCCGACATCGACAAGGCCAAGGCCGAGCTGGCGTCCGCCAAATCCAGGATCAAGTTCGAGCACCAAGACGACGACATGGTGGCCGACACCAGCCTTCGCCAGGACGCTCTGATCGACGAGATTCCCAGCCCGACGCTGCAGCCGCCGAAGAAGCCGCTCGGTCGCACGGCCTCGAACGCCTCGGGTGAGCGGCCCTCGCCCGCGCCGGCCGTCTCGACCACGCCCTCGCCGATCAAGCGCCCGGTGGTCACGCCGCCCGGTCGCCCCGCCGCGCGCGAGGTGCCTCGCCCGGTCGCGCCCGATCCGGCGTCTCGTCCGGCCGGACCCGGCCCGAACGCACCGGCCGAGATCGGCAGCGCGACCGGCCGCTGGATGCGCGGCGAGCTCCAGGCGCAAGATCTCTCGTGGGGCGATGACGCCGCGGCGCGCCGCGCGGTCGCCACGCGAAACCAGGGAGCATCGCAGCCCCCGGCGCCCGATCCGCGGCGCACCAACGTCGGGGCGCCGCGCCCGGGCCAGCAGACGCAGGGCGGGTACCCGACGCCGCAGCAACCGCAGCAGCCGGCCATGATGCCGCAGGGCAGCATGTTCCCCGGCCAGATGGGCCCCAACGGAATGGGCGGGCAGATGGGCCCGAACGGAATGGGCGGGCAGATCCCGTTCCCCGCCGCGCCCCCGCCGCGCCGTACGTCGCGCGGGCTGACCGTGGGCCTCGCGCTCGCGACGGTGATGGTGGCGATCGCCGCGGTCGCCACGGTGCTCCTGCGGACCAAGATCGCGTGGCCCGAGGTGACGTTCGAGACCGAGCCGCCGGGCGCGCAGGTGCGCATCGACGACAAGATGATGGGCGAGCGGACGCCGTCGACGTTCGCGATTCGCCCGAGCGTCGCGCACCGCGTCGAGGTGCGCCTCGAGGGCTACGCGCCGCGCGAGGTCCCCGGCGTGGAGCTGGGCTACTTCAGCGCGCATAAGCACTTCCAGATCGCGCTCGAGCGGCTGATGCCGAAGATCCGCATCTCGCCCGTCGAGGGCCGGGTGTTCGTGAACGACAACCTGATCGGCAGCGGCTACGAGGTCGTGCTGGCCAACGTCGATCCGGGGATCGAGCTCAAGGTCCGCATCGAGGCGGAGGGCCACCTGGCCTGGTCGCAGACTTTCCAGCGCCTGGCGGACATCCCGGCGTCCCTCGATATCCCGCTGAAGCCGCAGCCGCCGCCGGATGCGCCCCCCAAGCGTCGCGAGCGATAGGCGTTTCTGTTAGGTTCCGCCGCATATGGCGTCACCGTTTCACGGCACTGATCTGTACGACATCGACGGGCTCCTCAGCGACGAGGAGAAGATGGTCCGCGACTCGGTCGGGCGCTGGGTCGACGAGCGCTGGATGCCGATCGTCACCGAGCACCACAGGAACGGCACGTTCCCGAAGGAGCTGTCGACGGAGCTGGGCTCGCTGGGCCTGCTCGGATCTTCGATCAAAGGCTACGGCTGCCCCGGCCTCTCGAGCACGATCTACGGGCTCGCGATGGAGGAGCTGGAGCGCGGTGACTCGGGCCTGCGCTCGTTCGCGTCGGTGCAGGGCTCGCTGTGCATGTACCCGATCTACGCGTACGGCACGGAGGCCCAAAAAGAGCGCTTTTTGCCGAAGATGGCGGCTGGCGAGCTGATCGGCTGCTTCGGTCTCACCGAACCCGATCACGGCTCGGATCCCGGCGGCATGATCACCAAGGCGAAGAAGGACGGCGACCACTACGTGCTGTCCGGCGAGAAGCTGTGGATCACCAACGGCTCGATCGCCGACCTCGCGATCGTCTGGGCGAAGGTCGACAGCAACGAGGCCGCCTCGATCAAGGGCTTCATCGTCGAGAAGGGCATGAAGGGCTTCACCAGCTACGACGTGAAGGGGAAGTTTTCGCTGCGCGCCTCGGTCACGAGCGGCCTGGTGATGGACGAGGTTCGCGTGCCCGCGGCCAACTTGCTCGAGAAGTCGCGCGGCCTCGGATCGCCGCTCGGCTGCTTGAATCAGGCGCGCTACGGCATCGCCTGGGGCGCGGTCGGCTCGGCGATCGCGACGTACAAGTCGGCGCTCGACTACGCGAAGACGCGCATCCAGTTCGGGAAGCCGATCGCGTCGTTCCAGCTCGTGCAGGCCAAGCTCGCGCAGATGATCTCGGACATCGTGATGGCGCAGCTCCTGGTGGTGCAGCTCGGGCGCCTCAAGGACGCCGGCAAGATCACGCCGGTGCAGGTGAGCCTGGCGAAGCGCAACAACGTGAAGATGGCGCTCGAGACCGCCCGCGTCGCCCGCGAGATCCTCGGCGCGAACGGGATCGCGGACGAGTACCCCGTGTTCCGGCACATGGCGAACCTCGAGAGCGTCTACACGTACGAAGGCACGCACGACATCCACACGCTCGCGCTGGGACGAGAAATCACGGGCATTTCCGCCTTCGTCTGAGGTTGTCTTCGAGCCCTCTCCCCCTGGCATGCCCCATCAGCGCGCTGTTTCGCTGATTACCCGCACACATTCCCCGGAATTTGGAGCTGGGGTAGCTTTCGCCGCAATTCTTGGAGCTCGGCGATTCCATCGAGGCCTTGCGGAGGGATCCGACCTCACCCGAATTCGCGCGACAGGTGCGCGAGGGCGCCCGTGCGCGCGGCGCGCTCGTGCAGTACGCGGAGGCGTTCACCGAGCGCGGCCGCCGGCTCGCCGAGCGCGGTCACTCCGCCGAGGCGATCGCGTCGTACATCGAGTCGGCGCTCGTCTACGAGGAAGAGCTCGACGAGCTCGCGCAGGCCGCGCGGCTCTACCAGCTGGTCCTCGATCTCGATCCGGCCCACCGCCGCGCGCTGTTCGCGCTGGGCCTGTTGCTGCACGATCTTTCGCGCTTCGACGATCTCGTGTCGCTCTACCGCACGCGCCTCGATCAGAGCCGCGACGACAACGAGCGCACCACGCTGTACCTCTATCTCGCCGAGATCCTCAGCGAGAAGCTCGGGCAGGACGTCGCTGCGTTCGAAGAGGTGATGCGCGCCGCGCGCCTCGCGCCGCAGAACATCCGCATAATCTCCCGCCTCGAGCGGCTCGGTGAGCGCGCGGGTCGGGTCGACGAGGTCGCGGTGGCGATCGGCGATCTCATCCTCAACCAGGACGACACCCACGTTCGCGCCGCGCTCTCGCTGCACCTGGCCGAGCTGTACATGGGCCCGCTCGACGATCACCAGCGGGCGCTCGCGCACTACAAGGCGGCGCTCTCGGATGACGGCGGCAACCCGGAGATCTTGAGCGCGGTCGAGGACGTGTTCCGCGAGCGCGAGCGCTTCGATCAGCTCGCCGAGCTGATGGAGGAGGCCGCAGGTGATCGCCGCATCGGACCGCAGCGCGTGCGGCTCGAGCGCGAGCTGGCGCGCATCTACGAGCTCGAGCTGGGCGACAAGAAGCGCGCGCTCGCCGCGCTGACCCGCGCGGCGCGGCTGTTCCCCGAGGATCGCGATCTGCTCGACGAGGTGATGCGCCTCGGGCTCTCGATGGGCGCGCTTGATGTCGTCGCGGCGACGTTCCAGGACGTGGCCAACGCGACGTCGAACGGGCTCCTGCGCACGTACTTGCTGCTCAAGCTCGGCCACATCTACGGCAACGTGCTCGATCGGCCGGCCGACGCGATGCGGGCTTACGAGGCGATCCTGGCCGAGGACCCGGGCCACAAGGAGGCGCGGCGTCGGCTGGGCAACCTGTGCGAGCGGACCAAA
>Ga0105048_10004296_pt1 | contig 23263 bp, 19 predicted proteins | sample MAT05_FD_78382 | JGI IMG/M metagenome (GOLD analysis project Ga0105048, IMG submission 78382) | Freshwater microbial communities from Lake Fryxell liftoff mats and glacier meltwater in Antarctica - MAT-05 | ecosystem: Environmental > Aquatic > Freshwater > Ice > Liftoff microbial mat | place...
ACTGATATGGGAAAATTAGCAAAAGTAAAAACAACAGAAAACGCCTACAGATAATTCACTTGTAGCCCTCGTGGAAAAATTGAGACAAAAAATAAGGGGATGATTGACATGTATTTCGTTGAGGATTGACAGTATAAAAAAAAATTTAAACTATAATTTTATGCGCAAAGCACGAAATTTATTAAACCATTTTAAAAATGAAAAAGAAAATTATTGTAATTGGAGGTGGATTTGCGGGATTACAAATTGTAAGACATCTCGATAAGAAATTATTTGATATTCTGTTGATTGATCGATTGAACCATCATCAGTTTCAGCCCTTATTTTATCAAGTGGCAACTTCGCAAATTGAACCTTCCAGCATTTCATTTCCACTGCGGAATGTCTTCAGAAAAACAAAATCTGTTCAAATTAGATTAGCAGAGGTAAGCCAAATCCAAACACAAGAACAAAAAATAATTACGAATATTGGTGAATTCAGCTATGATTTTTTGGTTATCGCTAGTGGCTGCAAAACCAATTTTTTTAACAACAAAGAAATTGAACAAAATGTTTTTACCTTAAAAAGTACATATGATGCCATTTCGATTCGCAATCACATACTAACCACTTTCGAAGAAGTTCTATATGCGAAGCCGGATGATAAAAAAGCATTGCTGAACCTAATCGTAGTAGGTGCCGGTCCTACAGGTGTAGAATTAGCAGGTGCATTTGCCGAGATAAAAAAAGATGTGTTGCCCAAAGATTTCCCGGGCATTGATTTCTCGGAATTTACAATTTTTCTTATTGAAGGAAGTCAAAATACACTTTCTAATATGAGCGAAAAAGCAAGAATCGCCTCTTCAAAATACCTGCGTGAAATGGGAGTAAATATTATTACCGGAACATACGTGAAAAATTACGACGGGAAAATCGCGTCGCTCTCAAGTGGAGTAACAATTCCATCGTCTACTGTTATATGGGCCGCCGGAGTAATAGGTAATAAAATTGATGGTTTAACTGATGAGCTTTGGGTGGCCAATAATAGAATACTTGTGAATAGGTACAATCAAGTGCAAGGGTTAAATAATGTTTTTGCCCTAGGTGATATTGCGTTCATGAAAACCGACAAATATCCCAATGGACATCCTCAAGTTGCTAATGTAGCAATGAACCAGGCCAAGCTATTGTCACTGAATTTAAAAAAATTAATTGCTGCTAAAGAACTAACTCAATATGAATACAAGGACTTAGGAACCATGGCAACAATCGGAAAAAACAAAGCCGTTGTTGATTTGCCATTTATTAAATTCAAAGGTTATACCGCATGGCTCGTTTGGATGTTTCTACACCTGATGCTGATTTTATCAGTAAGAAATAAATTGATCATTTTCATCAACTGGGCATGGACCTACTTCACTAAGGATAGTTCACTACGATTGATAATAAAAAACAGCAAATAATTAATGCTATTAGAAGCATAAAAGAAGAAGAGATTAATTTATAAAACAAGTTGGCGTTCATTACCCGAAATTTTAAAATATTAATTTCATGCAGAACATCATTTCAAAAATGAAAATCCTTGTTCCTCTGACTTTTATTAGTTGTGCGGCAACCAATACAAATAATGATAAAATTACAGGATATAATTTAAGCAAGCCGGATCTTACATTAATACTTCCGGATACGTTGAGAGAAATTTCCGGACTGACGGACATTGACAACACAACTTTTGCCTGCGTGCAAGATGAATGCGGAATTCTTTTTATTTACGACATATTACAAAATCAAATTCTAAGTCAGTATAGTTTTAATATTGACGGCGACTACGAGGGAATAACTAGGGTAGACAGCTCGATGTTTATTCTAAGAAGTGATGGAACTCTCTTTGAAATTTCAAATTATCAGTCTTCAAATTTCCAATTGACTACGCATGATACTGGCATTCCCGCCAACAATAATGAAGGATTATGCTATGACACGGATAATCACAGATTATTAATTGCTGCGAAAGGAAAAATTGCCAAAGGATCAGCTGAAAAGGATAAAAGGGTGATATATGGCTTCGATTTAAAGTCAAAAAGTCTGACTAAAAATCCAATATTCGAATTTGATCTTCCCACAATTAAACAATATGCAATAAATAATAAAATTAAGCTTCCGATCAAGTCGAGAAATGATGCACAAGGGACGAATGCTCGCTTCCTATAAAGTTTGTCTGATATCAGATCCGAAATTGATTGTGGATGCACGCAGGCATTTAAAGCAGCAAAGAACCAGACCTGATGTGGAATCTTGATCTGTATGCAAGGTTGGACATGGCAGACGCATGGGCCATCTTAGCACCAATTAACTGGTACAACTGTACAAGCAACTTGAAATTAATGTTTGATAGATTAGTCTGCATGAATGGCGGAAATCCTGATGAAGAAACTATCGGACATAAAGATCCGCAAAAGGCGATGGCACTTGAACATACAGATCAATGGAAAGAGATGAGTGTTAACCATCTCGAAGGAAGAACAGCTGCCTTCTTTTGTTACGGTGATGATGGTGGAGATGAACTTGGATCCGATGGCCGACCAAAAATATTGAAACATAAAAATTATTTTAATCCAGAAGAAGAGCCCTTTGAAAACGATCGACTTGCTTATCAACCTTTGGTGTGGCAATGCAGATATGGAGGGGTGGAAGTGCCGGATCATTTATGGACTTATCATCTTATTGGCAAGAATAAAAAGTACAGCGATACGCAGGCAGAAGACATGGTAAAAGAAGATACCTTCATGCAGGGATTTAATACATGGGTAAAAGATTTTGAATGCTTTGTAATGAAAAAAGGGAAAGTAAAACCCGGAAAACACAGAGCTTACCGATATAAGCCACCTTCGCATATTTTGGCAAATGTAAAAGACGGAATTAATTATTTTAAAATGATGGTTGGAAAAGCACCCGAAAGCTCATCACCTAACATACAGGAAGAACTAGGCTTAAATAAAGATGCAACATGGCATCCAAAAAAAGGAGAAGGAGAAAAACTAAGAGATGAATAAAACTATTTTTGATGCTTGGATACATCAGTTTTAATTGGATTGTTTAATATTTCTTTTATTGTTGAAACAAAATTTTAGTAAAGAAAAAAATAAGTCGTAGTGGAAAAGAATTATAATTAATTTTATATTTTCTGTTTCTGTTTTTATTTTGCTTTGATTAATATTTATTCTTAAGATAGTCTGGCATGTAACGTAAAACTAGGAATGACATTTCGGACTAAATTATTTATATACCAGCATCTATGTAGGCAGTAATTACATTTTTATTCCTCTATTATAGCAACTACGTCTGGCATATTTCACTTCACAAACCTCCACTTCGTGCTTCACGTTTTATTTTGCCTCAAGCTAAGCGATTCGATTTAACTTCTCTACTAACTGAATAATACAACTCGCACCCTTATAATATGTGTGAATCATGTAACTTATTTCAATTACTGTGTAAGTTTTTTTAAGTTTCAAACCTTCACCTTTGAAGCGTAACAATTCAGTTGCAAATTAATTATTAATTTAAAATGGAAAATAAAAAAATGGAAAGTTGCATTGCAGCTTGTGAAGAATGTGTTGATACCTGCGAAACTTGTTCATCAGAAAATGAAGGCAAGGAAGGAATGGAGTTATCTGTAAAACTTTGCATTGCTTGCGAAGATGTTTGCAACGAGTTAATTACAGCAAGTGAAAACGGGACTGCTAATTTAGAGGCACTCTACAAAAAATGCGAAGAAGCTTGTGTCGCTTGTGCAACTGAATGCGAAAAACATACTGACATGCAAAATTGCAAAGAATGTGCAGAAGCATGTCGTACATGTGCAGCAGAATGCAAAGCTATGCTTGCTGTAGCTGCGTAATTAAACTTTTTTTCTTATAAATAAATAGTTCATTGTCTTAATTAAATTAGTCAAAAATGACAATTAAAAAAATAAGAGTTAGGGTCTTTTTTTCATAATAAGAGTAAAGGTCTTTCTGAACTAAGGTTGGGAAAGACCTTTCTCATTTCATCCATTCAAACTTTTATTCCATCTGCACCGAATAATAAAAATCAAAGTTGAAAGTAGAAAAAAGAACGGAGAAGAACGAATATCTAAAATGGTTTTATTTGTCTCGCTTAATCTTGTCGGGGATGCTAAATAAATTTGTTATGCTAATTGTAATTATATTTTATCCAATAAATTTATTGTATAATGCTCGACTTACATTAATTTAAGTTTAATCTTTAGTACTATTTCATTTGTGGCGTTGGTATTATTTCGTAAAAGATACCTCTGCTAAACTTCCACAGTGCCACTACCAATAAACTCATGGGTTTTCTCGTGTGGTGGCATGGAAAGGAGTGATGGAATGCGCACCTATTCAAACAGCGTTTTAAAATGTGAATTGAGAGGTATATAATCAGTCTCAAAACCTAAAAGTGTGAATTATGTAATTTTTATCAGGAATGGAATTTCTGTTCTATCTTCGTTTAGCCTAACTTCCGACTTTCTTAAATTGGCCTCCTAAATTACGGCTGCGCTTTAATAAAACCAGAAAGAAGTTAAAATCTAATAGATTTGTCAACCAATAAAGTTTACGAGGAGATTATCTAAAATGACATGTTAGAAAAGAAAAAAAAATCAACTTCGACTACTAATTTATTTCCCATTGTAGGTATTGGTGCTTCTGCCGGTGGTTTGGAGGCTTTGGAACAATTCCTTAGTAACGTTCCCGAAAATAGTGGATTGGGATATGTTGTGATCCAGCATCTTGATCCTACACGAAAAGGAATGCTTCCTGAACTACTTCAACGAAAATCCAAGATGGAGGTATTTCTAGCAGCTGACGGCGTGACTGTAAGACCCAACTGTGTCTATGTAATTCCACCCAATACGAGCATGTCGATATTAAAAGGGAGACTTCACCTTTTTAAACCTATAGAAACAAGAGGAATGCGTCTTCCCATTGATTTTTTCTTGAATTCTCTGGCTGACGACAAAAAAGAACTTGGCATTGGAGTCATCCTCTCCGGTATGGGGTCCGATGGTTCTTTCGGGCTCCAAGGCCTGAAAGAAAAACACGGTATCGCGATGGTACAGAGTCCCGAAACCGCACAATTTGACAGCATGCCGCTCAGTGCAATTGAAGCTGTACAGGCAGATATTGTGGCTCCGGCAAATGAGCTCCCAATAAAACTAATAGAATTTCTTCATTATTTACCGATTGCGAAATCTAATCTGGAATTAGAGGTTAAAGATAAAAACTCACTCGAAAAAATCATTATTCTGCTGCGTACCTATACCGGCAATGACTTTTCATTGTATAAGAAAAACACAATGTACCGACGCATAGAAAGGCGTATGGCCATTCATAAAATAGATAAGATCGTCTCCTACGTGCATTTTTTGCAGGAAAATCCGAAAGAAGGGGAGATTCTCTTTAAAGAACTATTGATTGGGGTTACAAATTTTTTTCGCGATGCTTCGGTGTGGGATAAATTGAAGAAAACCATTCTGCCATCTATTGTTTCAAAGACAAGTTCTGACCTATTGTTACGAGCTTGGGTACCCGGGTGCTCCACAGGAGAAGAAGCATATTCGCTGGCTATTGTCTTCAAGGAAGTACTGGAAAAATCGAATTTGAAGGGCATTTCTATGCAAATATTTGCCACAGACCTCGACATTGATGCCATTGAAAAGGCCAGAAAAGGTGTTTTTTCCGCAAATATCACAACGGATGTTTCCCAAGAACGATTGAATCGATACTTTATTAAAATAGACGAAGGGTATCGCGTCAATGCAGATATTAGGGAAATGGTGGTATTTGCCCAACACAACCTTGCTATGAATCCGCCCTTTACAAAAATCGATTTCCTTTCTTGTCGCAATCTTCTAATCTATATCGATACTGAGTTGCAAAAGAAATTAATTGGCATGTTTTATTTTAGCCTCAAGTCTGAAGGGATCTTGCTTCTAGGTAATTCAGAGTCACTAGGCACACAGAGCACTTTATTTACTACTCTCGACAATAAACTGAAGTTTTACAAAAAGTCACTCAACGCCCAGTTACTAGATACATTCGATGTTCCCACCTCCTTTTCCAGATCTATTCCGATTCCGAATAAAGAAAAATCACCTGTTGAAGCCACACCGAATATTCAGACGCTTGCCGATCAGTTATTGTTGCAGTATTTTTCTCCCGTGGGCGTTCTTGTAAATGAAAACGGTGATATTATTTATACTAGCGGCCGCACGGGCAAGTACCTTGAACCATCTGTGGGAAAGGCCAACTTGAACATTTTTGCTATGTTGAGGGACGATTTGCGGCAGGAGTTCCCTATAGCATTCAGAAAAGTCGTATCAAATAAAGAGCCCATTACTTTGCGAAATGTTAAAGTTGGTATAAATGGCGACACTCAAAATTTGGATATTTCACTTCAAGCCATTGAGCAGCCAAATCTACTAAAAGGCACTGTAATGATCACTTTTAAGGAAGTCCCCAATGTACCGAAGGTCGGTAAAGCACCACAATCCGGAAAGAAAACTCAACAACAATCGAATCTAGAAGAGGAATTGTACCATTTGCGTTCAGAAATGCAAAACACAATGGAGGAAATGCAGACATCGCAGGAGGAATTGAAATCAACTAACGAAGAACTGCAGTCTACCAATGAAGAATTCCAATCAACCAACGAAGAGCTAACAAGTTCGAAGGAAGAAATGCAGAGCCTTAATGAGGAGCTACAAACGGTAAATGCGGAATTGCTTGCAAAGGTTGATGACTATTCTCGGGTCAATAATGACATGAAAAACCTGCTTAACAGTACAGACATTGCTACTCTATTTCTGGATAAGGAATTAAATATTAGGCGTTACACGAACCAGGCAACAGAGATTTTTAAATTAATCAAGAGTGATATCGGGAGACAATTCACCGATCAGGTCACCGACCTTATCTATCCTGAGCTTGCCAACGACGCTCAAGAAGTACTGAAAACACTGATCTTTATTCAAAAACAGATTCCTTCTAAGGATGGTAGATGGTTCACGATACGAATTATGCCTTATCGTACTGTTGACGACAGGATTGACGGTCTAGTCATTACCTTCGTCAATATTTCTGACATAAAAAAGATGGAATTAGAGTTGGATGAAAATTCTCAAATACATCGCATGTTTTTGGATGCCTCTTCAGACATCTCCATTAGTTTATCCATCGACGGAAATATAAAAGAATTCAACCCCAAAGCAGTGTTTTTCTTTGGAAAAAATAGAGATGAAGTCTTGGGCAAGAATTTCATCAAGATGTTTGTGCCGGAGGATAAAAGGAATACTACAGAGAAAGAGATCAACAAACTAATAAAACTGGGAAAAGCCGGGAAATTCAAAATGCAGGTACAGGTGTTAGGAAATGCAACGGTTTTCGTAACATGCTCTTTTCAAATTTTGACCAATAATCTTAAAGCCCCAAAGGCAATTATGATGATGATAACTAAAGATTGAAAATATGATACATGAAGAATTTGATTTTAATGATCCAAGGATGTTACGCAAAAAAGCGGAGGAACGTTTAAAGGAAAGTCGGTTAGATAAACATAACCCCACAGAAGAAGCTGACATAAAAAAATTGCTACATGAACTCCAGGTACATCAGATAGAATTGGAGATGCAAAACGAAGAGCTTCAAATTGCTTATGAAACGGCAGAAGAGGCGCTGAAGAAACACACCATGCTATATGATTTGGCACCTATCGGTTTTTTCGTTCTCAACGAAGCCAGTAGTATCATCGAGCTCAATTTCACAGGCGCAGAGATGCTAAAAGAACCTCGGTTTTCATTGGTCAATAGCAACTTCAGAATATTCATTGCCGAAGATTCATTGGTCGAATTTGATCAATTTTTTGACAGAATATATGCCAGTAGTGCCAAGGAATCGTGCCATCTAAAACTGGGCTATGATCAACAACTGTTGTGTACTGTTTATGTAGAAGGTGTGATTACCGGAGATGATCAGCAATGCCTATTATCTGTAGTGGATATTTCAAAATTATCATAATATCAATGATATGGAATACCGTTTTTACGGAATAAAAATTAAAAACCGTACTGCTATATAAGCTATTCCAATTTAGTCAAATTGAAAGAACTAAATGAAGTACTACATAAAATATATGGTGAGCCAGCGATGTAAAAAACTGGTTAGTCAGGAACTAGAAAATCTTGGGTTTAAGGATCTAAAGGTGGAGTTTGGTGTAGTGGATCTTCCTGAAGTTCTTTCATTGGAAAAGCGTCTTTTATTAGCGGAAAGTCTACATCGCTCAGGATTGGAGTTGATGGAAAACAAAAAAGATATTTTGGTTGAAAGGATTAAAAATTTGATTATTGAAATGATCCATCATTCTGATGATCTTCCGAAAACTAATTATTCCGACTATATCAGCGATAAAATGAATCAAGACTATACTTATTTGTCCAATATCTTTTCAGAGAAGAAAGGTATCACTATTCTGCAATTTACCATCTTGAACAAAATAGAAAAGGTGAAAGAATTACTACTCTATAATGAACTTAACCTGTCGGAGATTTCGTATAAACTTCATTACAGTAGTATCGGCCATTTATCTAATCAATTTAAAAAAGTAACAGGTATGTCTCCTACAGATTACAAAAGGATGAAAGTAAATCGAAACACCAACTTATAAAATATACATTTTTGTGAACGATGCTTTATTTGGCAACGATTTTCGATAAAGCTTTGTACTACGTATCAATAATCACATTTACGAGTTGAGTTGATTCGCAAAATTGTAAGTACCCCCATTTTCGAACAAGTTTAAAGTAGAATTTTTCGATCTTTTAGTTTATTCGTTGACTATTGAGATGTAGACAAGCAAATCCTAACCTTCCGTTGCGCTAGGATCAGTTTATACTCGCGTGCGTGGCGAGTGTATACGACAACCGCCGGAAGGTTACCACCAATTATAAAAGACCGCCGAACATGAACAAAATAAAAGCAAGAAAAAAAACGAGCCTTACTGGCGACTGTTTCCAGAAAGAGTGATACTCTATTGTGAAATTGATTATCAACAATTTTAGTCTTGAATACTCAGGTAATTGAAGCTTTGAAACCTATTAGGGTCCGCTAAAAAAGCCCTGATAAAAAACCAAGCAATATTCTTTTCTCGCTTAGGAAAAGTGTGATTTATGTAACTTCTATATACAATTGTGTAAACCTTTTATTTCTAAGTTGCCTTAATTTGTGGAAAATGAAAAGTGGAAGACTATCCGAACTGGAAATTGCCTTATTATTAGAGGCCATTTACCAAAAATACGGATATGATTTCAGGCAGTATTCCAGAGCACACATCAATCGAAGGATTATGAACAGAATGGCATTGTCAGGATTAAAAGATTTTTTTCAAATTCAATCTCAAATTTTGAAGGATGAAACATTTGCTTATGAGTTCTTACAGGACCTGTCGATAACGGTAACCGAAATGTTTCGCGATCAGGATTTTTACAGGTCGTTACGGGAAAATGTAATTCCAATTTTAAGAACCTACCCCTATATAAAAATATGGCATGCCGGATGTGCAACCGGGGAAGAAGCTTATTCAATGGCAATCATTCTGCAGGAAGAAGGATTGTATCATAGAACAATAATATATGCTACTGATTTTAATCAACATGCTTTAAACAGAGCAAAAGAAGGAATATATTCGAATGCGATGATGAAGGAATATACTACCAATTATCAATTGTCGGGAGGAAAAAAATATTTTTCAAATTATTATACTTCCAATTATGATAATGTTATCATGGATCAATCACTAAAAAAAAATATTGTGTGGGCAAATCACAATTTGGTTACCGATGCAGTATTCGCAGAGGTGCACCTGATTCTATGCAGAAACGTACTAATTTATTTTGATAACAGTTTGCAAAATAAGGTGCAAAAACTTTTTTATGAAAGTCTTGTTAATGGCGGAATTTTATGTTTGGGATCCAAAGAAAGTTTACGGTTTACCGACTTTCATGAAAAATATATTGAGTTGGATAAAAAGCAACGAATATTTAAAAAGAAATATTAAAAAATGCAATACGAGGCAATTGTGATAGGGGTATCCGCCGGTGGAATGAATGCTTTGAAATATATATTTTCAACATTGCCTGTCGGTTTTCACATACCAATTATTATTGTGCAGCATCTAAGTGCCCGTTCTGATAATGAATGGATAAAACTTTTAAATGATAATAGCGGTCTTACTATAAAAGAAGCAGATGAAAAAGAAAAAATAGCCGGTCCAACTGAACAGTCGTTCGGGCAGGAAACCGGAAATGTTTATATCGCCCCAGCTAATTATCATTTGCTGATTGAATCAGATAAAACCTTTACACTTACAATTGATGAATATGTAAATTTTGCAAGACCATCCATTGATGTATTGTTTGAATCGGCAGCCTACACATACAAAGACAAATTGATTGGTATAGTGTTAACAGGTTCTAATAATGACGGGGCAAAAGGTATAAAGCGAATAAAGGAATGCGGCGGTTTAGCCATTATTCAGGATCCGGAAACAGCTGAATCCCCAAATATGCCCACATCAGCAATTGCAGCAGTTCAACCGGATTATATTTTATCCCTGGAGAAAATAGTTCAGTTGCTAATAAAAATAACTCAACCTAATCCCGATAGCTATCGTGACAAATAATAAAATAAAGATGACACTTGGTAGAAAAATATTAATTGGATTTATAGCTTGCGCTGTAATACTTTTCGGAGTTGCAATTTTCTCTTATAAAAACAGCGAAAAGTTTATCGCTTCAAATACCTTGGTAGATCAAACCAACAAGGTATTGTATGAATTCAGCCAAATTCTAACTGCCATCACTGATGCTGAAACAGGCAATCGTGGTTTTATAATTACAGGCGATGAAGCTTATTTGGAACATTTTATAAATGCTGAAAGTACTCTTGGTGAACATCTTAATAAAGCAAAGGAGTTGACAATAGACCATACTATTCAGCAAAAGATTAAGGAACTTGAAAAAGAAATAAAAATACGTTTCACTCATTTAAAAGTTGGCATTGCTCTTCGCAAAATAGTCCCGGTTGCTATCGGGATTGAAAAGGCAAGGGAATTTGTAGTCTCTGGAGCAGGAAAAGAATCACAAGATAGAATACGAGAAATAATTGACAGTATACAAAAAATAGAACTTACATTACTTGCTGAAAGAAAGCAAGCCAGTGAGGATGATGCCAACAATTTTAATTTAGTCTTTGTCATTTTAATGGTCATCATCATTCTTGTTCTTATTATTGTTTACAGCATAGTTACTTCAAATTTAAAAACACTTAAAAGAGCTGAAGCTGAAACTGCCGGTAAAAACTGGCTACTTACAGGTAACACGGAGCTTAACGAAAAATTAATTGGAGATAAAAGTTTAGAAGAGCTGGCAAATAATACCATTAGTTTTTTATGCACTTATTTAAAAGCACAAATTGGAGCAGTTTATTTGTTTATTAATAAAGAAAATGCCTTGATATTAAACGGACGATATGCCTTTTCATCCACTGCCGATACTAAGGAAAAATTTATTCTGAATGAAGGATTGATTGGTCAGGCAGCGCATGAACAAAAACAAATTTCTATAACAGATATAGCAGAAGAACATATTCGTATTACCTCATCTGTTATGAATGCAAAACCAAAACATATACTCATTATTCCATTTTTATTTGAAGGTAAAACAATTGGTGTAATAGAAATTGGCAGACTTACTGATTTTAACGAAACGGAAAAGGAATTCATTAATGCTTCGATGAAAAGTATAGCCATTTCAATCAATACCGCTTTCAATCAGACAGCTCTTAGAGAATCATTAGAAATGATACAATCTCAAAAAGGCGAAATGGAAATAATAGCATTGGAACTCGAACAGCAAATAAATTCTTTGGATCATGCCTCCATTGTTTCTATTGCAGATGCAAATGGAGATATAATATTTGCAAATGATAATTTCTGTAAAATTTCGAAATATTCGAGAGAAGAATTATTAGGAAATAATCATAAAATGTTGAAATCAGGAAAACAACCTGATGGATTATTTATTGGTATGTGGAAATCGATTAGTAACGGTAGAACATGGAAAGGAGAAATAATAAATAAAGCTAAGGATGGTACATTTTATTGGGTGGATACAACAATTACTCCTTTTAAAGGAATAGATGGAAAAATAGAAAAATATGTCGCTATCCGATTTGATATAACAAATACTAAAAATCAAATGGAGGAGCTCGCTAAGCAAGGCGAAGAATTGCAAACACAGCAGGAAGAGTTAAAACAAATGAATGAAGAACTTGAAGAGCAAGCGCAAAACCTGAAACAGCAGCAAGAAGAATTACAAATGACCAATGAGGAGTTAGAAGAACAAACACAATCATTAGGAGCAAAAAATTTGGAAGTTGAGGCTTCAAAAAAAGACATTGAACAAAAAACAAAACAACTGCAAATAAGCAGCAGGTATAAATCGGAGTTCCTCGCCAACATGTCGCATGAATTACGAACACCACTTAATAGTTTGCTAATCCTGTCAAAAGATCTATCTGAAAATAGAAATAATAATCTGGATACTATTCAGGTAGAGAGTGCAGAAATAATTTATAAAAGTGGCTGTGATTTGCTTGTATTAATTAATGAAGTACTTGACCTCTCTAAAATTGAAGCAGGGAAAATGTCGATAAATATTGAAACCGTGCCGCTGAAACAATTTACAAATAATCTCATAGTCGACTTTAAGCATCTTGCAGCGCAAAAAGGATTGAAGCTAAATTCAAAATTGAATAAAGAATTACCTGAATCCATCCGCACCGATTCGCAACGTTTGAATCAGATATTGAAAAATCTTTTATCAAACGCCATAAAATTTACGGAGAAAGGAAGTGTAAATATTAGTATTGATCGAAATACAGAAAGTACAATTATTATTTCTGTTACCGACACAGGTATTGGAATACAGGAAGACAAACAAATGGCCGTATTTGAAGCTTTTAAACAAGCCGAAGGGGGGACATCCAGAAAATATGGTGGCACAGGTCTAGGGCTCTCCATTTCGCGTGAGCTTGCAAAATTATTAGGAGCTGAAATTAAGTTGAGTAGTAAATTAAATGAAGGATCTGTTTTTTCTCTAATAATTCCTTTAGAAATAAATCAAGAGCAGGAACATACAAACACAGCCGACTTGTCTTCCGACGAGGCAGGTAGTTACCGGGCGAAAGAATCAGGCTTGTTTAAAACCCGTTTATCAAATGATACTAAATATCTAAATTATCCCAGCATAAATGATGATAGAGACACATTAACCGGTGATGATAAAACAGTACTAATCATTGAAGATGATTTGAAATTTGCTACAATAATTTTAAAGCAAGCCAACAAAAAAGGGTTTAAATGTTTATCGGCAGCAACCGGAGAAGATGGTTTGTTGCTTGCCTCAAAATACAATCCTCAAGCGATTATTCTCGATATGAGTCTACCGGGTATTAACGGACATACCGTATTACTTGAATTAAAAGCAAATCCTTCTTTAAGGCACATTCCCGTACATATTATTTCGGCTAAAGGATCTTCCCTGGAATCCATCAGAGAAGGAGCCATTGAGTACTTGATGAAACCAGTTGCTAAAGAAGACTTGGAAGAAGCTTTTAACAGAATTGAAAAATTTGTAAACAGAAAAATAAAGAACCTCTTAATTATTGAAGACAATGAAAATTCCAGAAAGGCTATACGTATACTCATTGGAAATGGAGATGTAAAATGTTTTGAAGCAGAAACCGGCAAAGAGGCTTTGGCTTTGTATGAGCAGAATCACATTGATTGTATAATACTGGATATTGGTTTGCCTGATATGAGTGGGTTTGACCTCATTCATAAACTTGCGAATCTCGTGCCTACCAGCAGGCGGGAAAAAGACCATAACACTCCTCCTATTATTGTTTATACAGGCAAGGAACTTACGAAAGAAGAAAACCATGAACTTCAGAAATATGCGGAGAGTGTTATTATAAAAGGAGTAAAGTCTGAAGAAAGGTTGTTGGATGAAACAGCACTTTTCCTTCATAGAACGATTAGCGCTATGCCTAGATCAAAACAATTAATTATAAATAATCTGTATGATAAAGAAGCAGTATTTCATGCAAAAAAAATATTATTGGTAGACGATGATATGCGAAATTTATTTGCATTATCAAAAATATTAAAAGAACGTAGAATGGAAATAATAAAAGCAGAAAACGGAAAAAATGCTTTAGAGATGTTGGAGTTGCATCCCAACATTGATTTGGTATTGATGGATATAATGATGCCGGAAATGGACGGTTATGAAGCAATGAAACGAATTCGCTCTCAGGAGAGATTCACGCAGTTACCTGTAATTGCACTCACAGCAAAAGCCATGAAGGACGATAAACAAAAATGTATTGATGCAGGCGCCAACGATTACATTACTAAACCTATCGATGTAGAACGCTTGCTATCATTGATGCGTGTGTGGTTAAGTAAATGATTGAGAAAAAATTATTTGTTGTCAGTTATAAGCTAGCACTAACAAATAGCAAATAATCGATAAATTATTTATAAAATGAAAACGAAAAAAAATAACCTTGTTAAGATTTTATTGGTTGACGATTTGCCCGAAAATTTGTTTACTTTAGAATTGACTCTTGCCGACAAAAACTATGTTTTTGTGAGAGCATATTCTGGAAATGAAGCATTGAAAATTCTGTTAAGGAAACAGGATTTCGCAATCATATTAATGGACGTACAAATGCCGGAGATGGATGGTTTTGAAACTATAGAATTAATTCGGGAAATTGAAACACTTAAACATGTTCCAATTATTTTATTGACTGCGAGTATGGACCGTTCTACGTATATTTCTAAGGGATACAAGGCCGGAGCAGTTGATTACATGATTAAACCTCTTATTCCGGAAATATTAAAGGCCAAAGTGGCAATTTTTGTTGAGTTGTACAAAAAAAATATTGAATTATTGGTTCAACGGGAAGAAATGATAATGCTTTATGGGGATGTTACAGCCCAAAAAAGAATTTCGGCAGAATTATTAGAGGCAAAAAGCAAAGCTGAAACCGCCACACGATTTGCAGAAGATGCCATGAAAGCGAAGCAGCAATTTTTATCAAACATGAGTCATGAAATTCGCACACCAATGAATGCTATAATTGGTTTTACAGGAGTGTTGTTGAAAACAGATTTGTCAGAAAAACAAAAAGAATATTTACAAGCTATAAAAGTAAGTGGTGATAACCTGATTGTGCTTATAAATGACATTCTCGATTTGGCAAAAGTGAATGCAGGGAAAATGACCTTTGAACAAACTCCATTCCAAATGGAGGCCTCCTTATCAGTTCTGCTTTATTTATTTGAGACAAAAATTCTGGAAAAGAATTTGGAATTGGTCGTAGAGTACGATAATAAAATTCCAAAAGTTCTACTTGGCGATCCTATTCGTCTGCACCAAATTATTTTAAATCTCTTGAGTAATGCAGTAAAGTTTACTTCAAAAGGAAAAATTACAGTGCGAGTTCAAATATTAATTGAAGATGATGAACAAGTAACCATAAAATTTGAAGTGACAGATACAGGAATTGGAATTGCTCAAAATAAAATTGAAGAAATTTTTGAAAATTTTCAACAGGCCTCAAATTCAACTTCAAAGTTATTCGGAGGCACTGGATTGGGACTTGCCATTGTTAAACAATTGGTAGAGTTGCAGAATGGAGAAGTTAATGTGAAAAGTAAAATAGATGAAGGGTCTACTTTTTGTTTTACACTTAGTTTTTTAAAAACAAAAACTGAAACCGATCAGGATATCTTTCTTGAAGAAAAAAGATTTGCAGAAACGGAAATAAAAAACATAAAAATATTAGTGGTTGAAGACATGGCACTTAATCAGTTGCTTATGAAAACAATATTAGAAGATTTTAAATTTGAATGTGATATTGCGGCAAATGGGAAAATCGCAATCCAAAAATTAGCTCAAATAGACGATTCCGGGGTAAAGAAGTCTTATGATATTATTTTGATGGACTTGCAAATGCCAGAAATGAACGGGTTTGAAGCAACTGAATATATTCGTAAAAAAATGAAATCTGACATTCCTATCATTGCTTTAACAGCCGACGTAACTACGATAGATTTGGAAAAATGCAAATCTATTGGCATGAATGATTACATCTCTAAGCCAATAGACGAAAAAATATTGTACAGGAAAATAGTTGGTTTATTAAAAAAGTCGGTCCTTAAAAATACATTTCGAAGGAGTAATGAATGAAAATGAGCAGTACTCCCATTTTTGAACAAGTTTAAAGGAGCCACATTCGTTTCCTGGGGAATAAGCTATCTAGGCGAAGAGTTTTTCAAGGCTAAAGAGATAGAATCTAACATCAGTTGCACCTCTTTAGTTTGCTTTGAAATATTGAAGTAATCCATCAACTCTGATGGGGAAAACTGTTTCAGTAGCTCGAGGCTCATAGATCGATCTTTTTTATTGTAATGTTAGCTTTTCATTTCGTCTCCCCAACCTTTACCCCTGACCCTTTTCTACTCCTATAAATTCAATGTTGATATCATTCTATCCATAAAGAATCAAATGTGGGAATTATGTAACTTATTACCAAAACGATGTAACGCTTTATATCCTTTCACAACTCAACTTTGCAGAATAAACTCTTTTTACCAGAAAGAGCACATCGAAACATAAGATATATCATAACAAAAATGATATAGAATACTTGTTTTACATTATAAAATTTAAAACTGTATTGCTGTATAAGCTATTACAATTTAGTCATATTGTTAGAACTAAATTGAACTACTACATTAAATATATGGTGAGCCCGAGATGCAAAAAACTGGTGAGTCACGAACTGAAAAATCTTGGCTATAAGGATGTAAAGGTGGAGCTAGGTGTAGTAGATCTACCTGAAGTTATTCCTGTAGAAAAGCGCGTTATATTGGCGGAAAGCCTTCATCGATCAGGCTTGGAGTTAATGGATAACAAAAAAGATATTTTGGTTGAAAGGATTAAATATTTAATTATAGAAATGATCCATCATTCTGATGAAATTCCGAAAACCAATTATTCCGACTTCATCAGCGAGAAATTGAATCAAGACTATACCTATTTGTCCAATATATTTTCTCGAAAGAAGGGAACCACTATTCAGCAATATATCATCTTGAACAAAATCGAAAAGGTAAAACAATTACTACTCTATAATGAACTTAATCTGTCGGAGATTTCCGATAAACTTCATTATAGTAGCATCGGTCATCTATCGAATCAATTTAAAAAAGTCACAGGCATGTCTCCCACTCTTTACAAAAAGATGAAATTAAGTAGAAACATCAACATATAAAATTATCCGTTTTTGTTGAATGTTACACCAACGAGATTATATTTTAACCCAAATGTGCAATGCCGACTTACATTGAATTAAGTTTAATCTATTGCTCAATTTCATATATAACGTCGATATAATTTTTTTGCCGTGCCGATGGAATGTAGTCATATCAGTGTTAGATGGTGGTCTGGTGAACTGTCCTAATTTTAAGAAGACTTCTTTAGATTTAAAGTTGCCTAGTGCTTCGTGTGGTTTTCTATTGATGTATTCATTATAGCATCTTTCCATAGATCCTATCACCGTGTCGTAAGGATTAGTGAAGTCATGTGTAGGATGCATCTATACACGCGGCTAGAAGGTTTTGTTAGTAGCAATATTAAACGACAGAGAGCAGCTATATAACCTCTGACGAAAGGAGCATGCTAATGCACAGAGATGCGATTGATGTAAAATAAATGAACTATTGCGTAATACCTGCTTCTTAAAAACCACCTACCTTGCAGATTAAAAGTAAAGAATTAAATCAGTCAATTAAATAAAATGAAAAAAGACCATCCAAAAGATAGAGTTCTAAAAAATCAGTATGTTCCTACTGCAGAATTTTATAGCCAATTAATAGATAGCTTACAGGATTATTCAATTTTAACCCTTGATAAAGATTATATTATAAATAGCTGGAGCTCTGGCTCAGTAAAGATATTTGGTTATGAATCAGAAGAAGTGATTGGGGAACCTTTTGATATAATTTTTACAGATGAAGATAAAAAAGAAGGAGTCCCAAAAAACGAAATTGACACCGCAATAAAAGAGGGAAGAGCTGTAGATAATAGATGGCACATCCGTAAAGACAGAAGCCAGTTTTATGCATATGGTTTAGTTTTTCCCTTTACAGGAATAGATGGGAAACTGGTAGGCTATGTCAAAATTCTACGGGATTTAACTGAAAGAAGAAACTCAGAAGAAGCCGTAAAGAAATATATAATAGAACTTGAAGATTTGAACACTCATAAAGAAAGTATCCTTGCTATATTATCTCACGATTTAAGGGCTCCTTTAGCAGGGATTATTCAAGGGGCAGATTACTTGAAATCTAATATTGCGACCATAAAACTAGATGAAGCTAAAGAATTGCTTGAACTTCTCCATAAAGCATCCCTTGATGAGTTAAACATGTTAGATTATTTGTTGGAATGGGCAAGAATTAAATACGCATCGGATGTGTTTACCCCAACAAAAATTGAGCTTTCTGAATATATCAAAAAAGTTTTTGATACTTTAAAAGAGACTGCTTCTTTAAGTACAATAAACCTACATCATGAAATTGAAGAAAATACAATTGTTTTCGCTGATGGAAAAATGTTACTCTCAGTACTTCAAAACATTGTTTCAAATGCAATAAAACATTCCAATAAAGGAGGAAGGATTACGGTATCGGCGAAAAAAAGTGAGGGTAAAATAATTGTAGAGATTAAGGACACCGGAATCGGAATGTCCAAAGAAATACAGGATCAACTTTTTACTCCGCAAATGAATTCTCTTACCAAAGCAAGAAAAGAAAATAAAGGAGCAGGTATAGGGTTGCTTTTAGTAAAGGGTTTCCTGGAAAAAAATGGTGGTGAAATATGGGTAGAAAGTATAGAGGGTGAGGGGTCATCCTTCTATTTCACACTACCTCTTGAAAAACCAGCGGACACAATAGAACGCGGAGACAAAATAGAGTTTAATAGAAGTGCATAAACCTACGCAAGAAATAGCAAACAAGCAAGTTTTTGACTCATCTACAATGACGAAGGACGCAAAAAATACTACTGCCAAAAAGGGTTTGAAATAAGTTTAGTAGATGCGCTGAATTGAGTATTAAATATTTTTTTAAAAGATGAATTTATTTTTTGAACTTATAAAAACAAAATTCGCAGCAACAAATATAAATGCGTACAACCATACCGCATTTTTTCGCCATTTCCTCCTCTAAATTCCTTTTATCCTCTCCTTTAATTCCTTACGAATTAAATGTGTGAATCTTGTAACTTATTGCCAAAACAATGTAACACTTTATCTATTCAGGCTACTCACCTTTGTAGCATAAATTTTTATATACCAGTAAGAGCACATTGAATCATGAATTATACCAGACTCAAACATCATCTCTATGATTGGCGAAATCAAATAACAATTTTGGTTATACCCAGATAATAAATCAGCTTCTGCTACAGAGTAATTAATATCAACAATAAAAATCACAACACTTAATTCTGAATTTTAGAATTCCGATCCAAAAATTGCAATGAAATTCCTTCCATTAAAAGAACAAAAAGAGTAATATGTTTTTAATAGTAGTGTTAAGAAAAAGCATTTAATACAATAATTAAAAAAATAATAAATAAAAGCTATTACAACGGAAAAGGAATATAAGTTGTTCTAAGCTTGATAAAATAAATATCAGTAACGCAATGTTAAGTGCGTTTGTCTTAACGATTCTCATACTAATTTAAATAAAAAATAAAATGAAAAAAAATCAAAGCAATCAGCAAGACGGAAACAACTCTTCTGACCAACAACAGAATCAGGGCAGCGATCAAATTCAACGCAACCCAAAAAAAGAAGGTAACCCTTCTGAAAAGAACATCACTGCCGAATTAGACGAGGAAGAAACTTCTAACTCTAATAAAGAACAGAACAATTACAAAACACCTTCTGCTCAAAATCGTCAGCAGGAGAACCAAGAAACATCCCAAAACAAGACTCATGGTTCACATCAGAGCGGAAAAAAAGGTTCGATGTAAAATCTCAATTTTTTAACAAAACTAATCAAGGTGAGTAATAAAAGAATCCCGTAAGATTTTCTCACCTTGATTTTTTACAGTTACAAGCCTAGTTATGAAAGTCGTTACATTTTTAAAATTACCAAATAGCGGATTGGATAATAAATAAGTAATTCGCAAAAAATTAAATTCGAACAAGCACATCATTAATAATAAATTATAAAGTGTTGAACATCTCCTCGGAACAGTTGCCAAGGCTCTAAAAGTAAATGCAGACGAAATATTATATAAATAATTTCAAATTAAGAAAATCGAAATCCTTAAAATGAAAACCTTACAACATATTCCGGAAACAATTATCAAATAATAAATTGATTAAAATGAAAAAGAAATTTAGATACCTGAAATCGAAGGCTCTTGAAATAGCATGTACCGGAGCTTCACTGCTTTTAATTCTTACAATAACACTCAATTCTTGTAACACTTATGAACCCATAGAATATAATGAAGTTTCGCAAGAAAATAACGATTCACAATTTGACAACGCAAAAGAATCCGATGCACAATTCCTTGTAACCGTTGCCCAAATAAATTTAGAAGAAATACAATTAGGACAATTAGCACAAACCAACGCCCTGATGTCGCATGTTAAAGAATTAGGTAATAGAATGGCAACCGAACATGCAAAAGCACAATCAGATTTACAAACGCTTGCAGCGAAAAAACTAATTACACTGCCAACAACACTTGCAAATAAGGGAATGGATGCTAATAACAAACTAATGGACAAGAACGGAAAAGATTTCGATAAGGAATATTCCGAAATGATGGTAAACGCTCATAAAGATACGCTTGACAAATTTCAGAAAGCATCCATCGAAGCTTCCGACCCGGACATTCGCTATTGGGCCAGAACCATGCTTCCTACATTACGTACACAACTTAACCATTCCATTGAGTGTCAAAAACAATGTGAAAAAATATAATTAATAATTTTTACTTACAAAAGTTAACTAAGAAAAATAAATTAATTGAGCGCGGAAAACAAAGTATTCAGTGTATTTGGTACTTTTGGTACAGCATTAATAATTTTATTTTTCAATGAAAAAGGCACACCTACTCGAAAATACATTTTCCAAAAAGGAGCTGAATAATTAGAAGCAGTACAAGGCAAATTGAAGTTTTTATGGCAACCATAATGAAAATTAAAATAGGCAAAAAAGTGAAGGAAATATTTTAGTTGACATAGAAAGTGAATGGAGTTGGAAGCTATAAATGATGTTTAGAATGCAGCATACCTAAAGGTTTCTCACCAATAAGCAAGTATCTTAAGATGTAAGATATAGCAACCCGATCAAATCGTTCTTTGAAAAACAGCAATCTATGAAAATCCATCTTGATCCATTGAGGCTTAAACGCATTGAAAAATCAGCTGCTGAGAATACAACAATTGTAGAGAAACTTACTACCATCCTTTTCGCTTTGCTTATCTCATTTTTGGTGAAAATAAATTTGTCAGTTTGGATTGTCGAAATAATTGATCAATCTGTCAACTTATTCTTCATCTATGCTGCTTTTGATGTTTTGGATGCATTGATAGCCCATCAAAAGTGGGAAAACATGATTCAGGTGCGTGCCGACGATAACTATATTTAAAGAATTACAAAATAAAAATGTATTAATACATTATCTGCCGATGATGCAATTAATGAGAAAATCGTATGGTCACATGCGAACTTGATATCACGTTTTGCCATACAATTTTTAGAGAAAATAAAATCAAAAGATTAAAATTACTGTCATAAGCCAATTCAATATAAAACGACACAAAAACAGAGTTCATAAGAAATGCACCCTTAATAAGTATGGAATCATCAGAAAAAAAGGCTAGAAAAAAACACCGGCTAAAATGGATACTCATTTCCATAGTTTCCTTTTTATTAATAGTTCGTCTAATTTTACCTTTTGTAGTTTTACATTATGCTAATAAATCACTAGCCGCAATGCAAGGATATTTTGGACATATCAATGACATTGACCTTTCCATTTTAAGAGGTGGTTACCTCATTAAGGATTTTTACATTGATAAAGTTGATTCTTCTTCACATCAGCGAGTGCCATTTATTTCTTCAGAATTAATTGACCTTTCTGTAGAGTGGAAATCCATATTTCATGGCCGCCTTGTTGGTGAACTTGAATTTACAAATTCCCTTTTACGTTTTACCAAAGACAAAGCAGAACCTGCCGAAATTCAAAATGACACAAACGTTTTTCGGCATGTACTTAAAAAATTCATGCCTTTAAAAATAAATCGCTTTGAAATTTTCAATGGCAAATTACAATACATTGATTCCACTTCTAAACCTAAGGTAAACATTGCAATGACTAACGCACATGTTCTTGCACAAAACCTTTCCAGCGTTTTAGACACAGCGTTACTTCCTGCAACTGTTGATGCAAGTGCAAATGTTTATAAAGGAACTTTTGATTTGAAAATGAAAATCAATCCGCTTGTTGACCAACCTACATATGATTTGAATGCAGAATTGAAGAATACAAACCTCCCCGACCTCAATGATTTTTTAAAAGCGTATGCAAAATTTGATGTTCATGCCGGAACATTTGGCCTTTACACCGAGATCGCTGCTAAAGATGGGAAATTCATTGGCTATGTAAAACCTGTAATTAAAAATCTAAAAGTAACTGGTCCCGAAGACCGTCATGATTCATTCTTTAATAAAGTATATGAAGCCATTGTTGGCACCGTAGGAGTGATTCTCAAAAACCCAAGAGAGAAACAGGTTGCCACAAAAATTCCTATACAAGGTGAATTCGATACAACCACTGTAGGAACCTGGTATGCTATCATACATATTTTGCGCAACGCATTTATACAGGCACTTCATCCTTCTATTGACAACGAAATCACACTCCGTTCAGTAAACAAAATAGAAGCAGAAAAGAAAAAAACATTTTTTCAAAAGATTTTTTCTAAGTCAGATAAGAAAAAGAAAGAATAGCAAGACAATAAAAAAGTTAAATGAAATATAAGCCAATAATGAAAATATTAAG
>Ga0105048_10004297_pt1 | contig 23248 bp, 19 predicted proteins | sample MAT05_FD_78382 | JGI IMG/M metagenome (GOLD analysis project Ga0105048, IMG submission 78382) | Freshwater microbial communities from Lake Fryxell liftoff mats and glacier meltwater in Antarctica - MAT-05 | ecosystem: Environmental > Aquatic > Freshwater > Ice > Liftoff microbial mat | place...
ACAACGAAGCAGTGTGAATTTTATGGGATGTTATGCGGCCATTCATGCGCTTAAACAAGCGGATACCATTTGCAGAGCTCACGCGCAAGCGAAGGTTTTGGTGGTTGATATTGAACTTTGCACCCTTCATTTTCAGGATACCTATACGATGGACAATATGGCCGCCTCCTTGCTTTTTGGGGATGGTGCCGCTGCAGTTCTTATATCGAACGAAGAAGGGATCTATGAAATACAGGATTTTTATTCTGAAATCATGATCGCGGGTTATAATGATATGGCTTGGGATATTTCCTCTTCCGGTTTTCTTATGACCTTGAGTTCCTTTGTACCGGCTGTGATCGCTGGGAATATTGAGCCTATGTTACAAAATTCATTGGATGCCATGAAGATCACAAAGGAAGATATTAAACATTGGGCTATTCATCCAGGCGGAAAAAAGATTATTTCTGAGATCGTGAAGGCGTTGAATCTTGAACAAAAGGATGTGGAAGTATCGTGCTCGGTACTGAACGACCATGGAAATATGTCGTCTGTTACTATCTTGTATGTGCTTGAGCGGATGCACGTTCAGATCCAACATCCGAATGAAACTATTTATACGGTTGCTTTTGGGCCGGGATTAACCATCGAAACGATGTTTCTGAAATCATGTTAAGTCTGAAACACAGAAGTCCGCAAAAAGAACTATTGGATCAGGATACGATTCCCTTTGAGGATATCCGGCAGAATATGATCGAGTTAAATACTGTCAATACCTTGCTGGGTGGACATACGATTACATTAGATGGCGTTCGGTCATTTTTAAATAAGAACGAAAAAGCCCTTCATATTGCCGAGATTGGAAGTGGCGGTGGCGATAATCTTTTTGTGATCGGTCAATTTCTGAAGAAGAAAAATATCGCCTTCAAACTTACTGGCATTGACATCAAAAAGGAATGCACTGATTATGCGTCAAACCAGTTCCCTTCTATAGATTTCATCTGTTCTGATTATAAGGATGTTCTTTTTGAGAAAAAACCGGATATCATTTTCAACTCCCTTTTTTGTCATCATTTTACGAATGATGAATTAATTGGAGTGTTGCAATGGATGAAAAAAAACTCTGTTAGGGGATTTTTCATCAATGATCTTGAGCGGAATTTCCTGGCTTATTATTCGATAAAAATACTTACAGCTATCTTCTCAAAATCTTATCTTGTAAAACATGACGCCCCTCTTTCTGTAGCGAGAAGCTTCCGAAGATCTGACTGGGAGAAAATTTTGGAAGAAGCAGGAATCACAAATTGTGAGATTAAATGGAAATGGGCGTTTCGGTATTTGATAAGGGTAAAAAATAATTAATAGGCGTAAGAAATAAGGGATAAGGCAAAAGGCCGACGAACCCTTCAACTAACAACCAACAAGTTCTTGGCCCGTAACCTTCTAACAAACAAACCCAGCACTCCATAACACGTAACACGATAGAACACGTTAACTCAATAACACGCAACTCGTTAACCGTTTACATCCACCCCATCGCAAGCACCTCCGCGATATGCGCTGTCTTCAATTTTATTTTTTCGTGTTTGATATAACCTTCTAAATGCATCAAACAGGAAATATCGGTTGAGATAATATATTCCGCACCGACGGCCAATGCACTGGAAACTTTAGTCTGTGACATTCCTATTGAAATAGGTTCGTACTTAACCGCAAATGTTCCGCCAAAACCGCAACAGGTCTCGCATTCCTTCATTTCTATTAACTGTAAACCTTTTACATTATTCAGCAATTGCCTTGGTGTCTTTTTGATGCCGCACTCTCTTAACGCGCCGCAAGCATCATGATAGGTGGCGATGGCATTGAGCTCTGCGCCCACATTATCTATCTTCAATTCATTAACCAAAAACTCAGTAAATTCAAAGGAACGTTTGGTAATTGCTTTGGCCTCATTATGTACAGATGAATTATCGAAGATCTCTTCAAAACAACCCCGGATATAGCCTATGCAGGAACCTGATGGAGACACGATCACTTCATCACCAGAAAAATCATGGATAAATTTTTCACTCACAGCCTTTGCTTCCTTCATAAAACCGGCATTATATGCAGGCTGTCCGCAACAGGTTTGGTTGGGATTGTACGAAACCTGGCAACCCACTTTTTCAAGCACCTTTACCATATTCATACCCACTTCAGGATATAATTGATCTACAAAACAGGGAATAAATAACTGTACCTTCATATCATTTCTTTAATGAATTCTTCAATGCCATCATTTTTAAGGCAGCGATGGCAGCTTCTTCTCCTTTGTGGCCGTGCTTTCCGCCTAATCGTTCATAAGCCTGTTCTTCGTTATCAACTGTCAGAATACCAAAAATAGTGGGACTATTTAAGGTCAGGTTTAACTGCGTAATTCCTTCTACAACCGATTTGCATACATACTCAAAATGAGGCGTTTCCCCACGGATCACACAACCGAATGTAATATATGCATCGGCTCCGATTTGTGTATGATATTGCGCGATAGCGAAAGGAATCTCTACCGCACCAGGAACTTCGATCTCATGGATTGTTACCTGTGGAAATTCTGATAAAACCTTACGTGCACCTTCCAGTAAAGCCTGCACAATAGCGGCATTCCATTCGGTATAAATCAAAACAACCTGCGAGCTTGGTAGCTGCAGGTTGCTAATATCTTTAATCTTAAAATTATCTTCTAAAAATGCCATGAGTTAAGGATTATAATCACCCAAACGAGCCAGGTATTTATCCATATTCCTTGCCTGCATACTCATCGGGAATTCATTCCTGATTCTGCGATAGATTTTGATCGCTTCGTCGTTTTTTTTGTTCATCTCCTGGGCCATACCGGCTCTTTCAAGATAAAGCGGGGTAAGAAGTGTATTGTCGTTATCGCTTGCGGCATCCATATATGCTTTGATTCCTTCTTCTGTTTTTCCTTGTTCCATCAACGCATCACCTAATGCACCTTTTGCAACATTGGTAACCATCGTGCCATTCCCGTCAAAATCGCGAAGATGTTTTTCTGCATTCTTGAAATCTCCTTTCTTAAGATAACAAATACCGGCATAATAATGCGCCAAGTTAGCCGCAGGAGTACCACTGTATTTATCAATGATCTTTAAGAATCCGACATTATTCCCGTCGCCATTCAAAGCCCAATTCAAAGAATCCATCCCGAAATAGGTCTGTGCTCTGAAAATAGCATCGTTTGATTTCTCAATACGAGGTCCATTATAAAATCGGGTATAGGCAAATATCCCGACAACCACAGCCAACAAGCCAATCAGGATATTATTAATCATTTTTTTATTGGTCTCATACCAGGATTCAACGCTTCTAAACTTTTCAATTCCTGAAGCTTCGATCTCATCTTCCTTAGTAACCTCAACACCGGACGTCACTGCACGTGCGGCTGTATATTTTTCCATTTTTGACATACTACTATAATTTTTTTTAGTCGGTTTTATTCAAACGTGCGCAAAAGTAATAAAAAAGTTTAATTAAGGCAATAAAAAATCAAAACGGGCGAAAGGCAGGTGTAGACAACGAGGGTATTTTGTCTTTTTAAGACAATATTTAGAGGTGATGTAAAAATTCCACCTCATGTAACGGAAATACGATCAGGTTCATTATCTGCCGGACTGAAATAAAAAAGAGACGTGAACAACGCAAAGAACAGAATACCATGTTGCCTCGACAAAATATTTTCCGTCAGGAACATCGTCATTAGAATCATCATGAGGAACAGGTAGATTGTTTGCTTCCGACGAATAGCGCGCCAAACGTGTATCCAAAGAATACTGATAAAAAAAAGAAAGCCGAACAATCCGAAACTCAACCACTGGTTGAGGTATTCATTATGTGTATTGTAAGTTCCCAACGGATGACCTGCATAGAAGGAGAAATAATAAAGCAGGAGATTAAGTTGAGACTGAAGTTCGGCAGGACCAAGACCAAAGAGCCAGTGATCCTTCAGCAACATAAGATCGAAGGTGACAAGAAGGCTTCTCATGTCCACCGAATTATTCATGTTCGGCGTTATGTGACTGAACGAATACAGTACCTCACCAACCCTCTGATGCACAAAAGGGATAAGAAGATAAATACATGGAAGTATCAAAGCGAGTATAAGTCCGATATACACTTTTATTCTTGGGGAATATGAAAAGACGAAGATCATGGCGTAGATAAAAATAAGTATCAGAGCAACCATGGCGGTCTTGGGCACCAAAAGAATCAACGATATCAATATTAGGAACTGGAGTAGATAGGAGAGCCAGTGCCTTTCAACAAAAAATGCTGATCCATATAACCAAAGAATGGCGATTGCAAAACAACCATACATACCGAAATAGCTGGGATGAATCTGGGCGTATTGCTCAAAAGCAATCCGGTACGTCACATGATCTGAGAATTGACTGCCCTGCATACCGATGGCAACGAAAAGGATACGCAGATTCGCATAGAAAGACATTGCCAGAAATCCTATACTGAACCAAGGCAATTGCGTTCGAAAAGTGATGGTAGTAATTTTTGTAAATAGCAGAAAGACAAAGGGAAATAGGAATAAACTAATCTTTCGTTCGATGAGTGAAAGCAATTCTCCTTTAGCAATGTCAGGTGTAAAAGGAATCCAGGCAAGATAAAACAGAAAGCCTCCTCCCAATAGAAAGGCAAGAAGAAATTCCTTTTGTTCTACTAGTATCTTTTTATAAACTGAATAGATGATCGTGCATGCACTAAATGCGATCATGATGAATGTTTGCCATTTCGCAGGAAGAAAAAAGGAGATGAATAAAATCCTGCAAATCCAGTTGACCACCTGAACTATTTGAAGATTTCGGATCATGAGGTTTTAAAGATTTTGATCTTCTCTTCCGTAAACTTTTTTAATTCGTCATGAAAACGGGGAACAGAGAAACGCAACGAATTTTTCCTAATCTCTTCATGTTCTGTCAGCGGGTTGCTTTCAAACTTCTCTACCACTTCTATAATAGATTCCTCGGTTTGTTCATTAAAAAAATAACCGCTTACACCCTCAATCACCGTTTCCTGATACCCTCCATAATTCAATGCCAGAATGGGTGTACCTGTTGCCTGTGCCTCCACACACATGATTCCAAAATCTTCTTTCGCTGCGAAAATACAGGCCTTCGCATTCTGCATGTAGAGTATTAGTTCATCGTCATGCTGGTAACCCAGCCAGACTATATTCGGACAGTCTTTGAGCAACTTTCGGATATCTGCTGCTTCAAGACCATTCCCTATCAGCACGAGTTTTTTATCGCGCATCTTCTGAAATGCACGTATCACGACATCAATCTTTTTATACGAAACAAAACGTCCAACGGCGAGGTAAAAATCATTTCTCGGATTGCTATTCAAACAGAATTTATCGACCTGTACCGGAGGATAGATCACCACCGAATCACGATTATAAATCTCTTTAATTTTTTGCTGAATGTGTTTTGAATTCGCAATAAAACAGGTCACGTTTCGGGATGTTTCCAAGTCCCACTGACGAAGAAAAGGGACCACCATTTTTAAGACCATTTTCTTTATCGAGCCGCTGTCATTCAGATAATCCTGATGAAGAAACCACGCATATCGCATGGGTGTATGGCAATAACAAATATGAAGTTTTCCCTTCTCGGCCCGAAACCCTTTCGCCACAGCATGCGATGAAGAAATATAAAAATCGACCTTTGATGGTTTTATAAAACGGATAAAAAAAGGAAGCACTGGCAGCAGATACTGATAGATCTTTTCGATACGTGGCACATAGTGCAAGAGCGAAACATGGGTTTTGGTGTGATGAATAATCTCTTTGCGATCCAATGGCGACAATTTATTAAATAAGGAATATAGCTCTATTTCCTCATTTTCAAACACCTTCAGGATTTCCTTGATCACTTTTTCAGAACCCGCGTTTACCCGCAACCAATCATGTACGAGGGCTATCCTCATTGGTTTTTACTTTTTAAAAGGATCTGCAAAATAATAGCGGCATTGGAGATGAACGAGTATTTTTTCAGAATAGATTCTGTTGAAGGGGGGGCTGTATGGGTGGCAATTTCCTTCAAGGCTTTGATAATCTGATCGCTGTCGGCATGGTCGCAAAAATAGACATAATCTTCGAATAGCTCGTGGTAGGTTTCGATATCTGAACAAAGTACCTTACAACCGAATGCAAGTGCTTCTAAAACAGGAATACCGAAACCTTCGTAGGAAGATAATGAGACAAAGATTTCCGCCCGACGATAATATTGCATCAACTGTTTATCGCTCAGGTCATGCAACAAAATCGCCCTTTTATTCTCAGGTAATTCGATCTCTTCAAACACGGCATGCTTCGCCCCTACTATAATCAGAATATATTCATCTCTAAGCGAGGATTGAATAAAGGCCTTCATTAGCACATCTATATTTTTCCTTTTCGAAAGCGAACCGACTGTCATGATGATCTTCTCCTTTTTGAAAGGACGCTTGTCTTCGAGTGCCTCCAGAAAATTAGAAGCAATTCCGTTATAGGTCACCGTAATTTTCTCTGTAGGAAGAGAATACGTTTCATAAAGTTGCTGCTTCATTGTTTCGCTGACAGCAAAAAGATGCAAAGCGTTGGCAGCAATCCGAGGGATCAAAAAATTATACCAACCCGTAAACCACCAGGAAAAATTCTCTTTGCAAAATACAAAAGCTAAGTCGTGTATGGTAATTACATTATTGCGCAAGCCGAGCGGAGCCGTATTGCATGGATTGAATAAAATATACTGTTCCTTTTTACAGAGATAGCGATACAAATCCCATTGCTCCCACATATGCCCACGATGCGAACCAATTTCTGTAACATGTAATTCCTTGGCCCATTGTTCATGAATGATATTCGGAGGACTCAAGAAAATCAGTGCAGGATATTCCCTTTTCATTTGCATACAACATTCAAAAGCATATCTTTGAACCCCTGTAAGCGGCTGCGTCAGAAACCTGGCATTGACATAAATAACCGTTGAATTTTCCATGGAGCAAAATCGAATGCCAACTTACAGATATTACAAGGGATATGCAACATCTGAATCAACTTTATGCACTGAGCAAGCGAAATATCATCGTCCGGTATAAGCATTCTGTGATCGGTTTCTTCTGGGGATTCTTTAAGCCATTGCTTTACCTCCTGATTTTTATCGTGATCTTCAGTTCACAATTCAGTTCTACTTCCAACCAGGTTCTCTACATTACTTCAGGCATTTTATTCTGGTTCTTTTTTTCAAATTGCACAGGACAAGGGGTTCAGAGTATTGTGCAGGCTTCAGGTCTTATTAAATCGGTTTATATCCCGACCATCTTTTTCCCGTTGGCAGAAGTGATCAGCGAATTGTTTAATGTGTTGCTGGCTTTGTTGGTTTATTTTATCATCATGCATTGGTTCGGCATGGTCTATGGGCTACAATTATTATGGGTGCTTCCTATCCTTTTGTTGTTCAGTATTTTTTCGTTTAGCATTACCTTAATCCTTTCGGCATTGAATGTCTTTTATCGTGATGTTGGCATCCTTTGGAATACCCTACAACCTGCTTTATTCTATCTGACACCCATTGCCTATACAGAAAGCCTGATACCGGAACGTTTCTCCTTCATCATCAAAGCCAACCCGATCTATTATTTCATCAAACTATTCAGATATCCTTTGTATGAAGCAACAAGTCCGGACCTTTATCTTTTTGGAAAGTGCATCCTGATCACAACGATTACCTTCTTGTTTTCACTCTTTTTATTTAACCGTTTTAAAAACCAATTCATCACCGCGATCTGACCATGCAGGCATTCCTTGAATATAAAAATGTATCCGTTAAGTACCGTCACAATCATGCGGGTATCTATTCTATTAAGGATTTGCTGACGACCTTTGCAAAACCTTTTCAATACAAAACCATTTTGCATGACATTTCCTTTTCATTACATAAAGGCGAAAGCCTTGGGATCCTCGGCCGAAACGGTAGCGGTAAAAGTACCCTTCTGCGAACCATTGCGGGTATCGTAAAACCATACGAGGGAAGTATCCGTTGCGATGGAAGCATTGCGCCTATCCTGGCCCTTGGCGTGGGACTGGAAATGGAACTTACAGGTTATGAGAATATTGATCTGCTGTTAGCGTTGTACGGACAGTCGAAGGATACGAAAAAAATTGAGGACATCATTGCTTTTTCAGAACTGGATGATATGACTTTACATCAGGCTGTTAAATGTTATTCTTCGGGCATGCTGGCGCGTTTATCATTCTCTATCTCCTTCGCCAATGAGTGCGATATCTATATCATTGATGAAGTGCTTGCCGTGGGCGATTTCGGATTTCAGGCAAAATGTATCGAAAAGATTAATACACTACAAGCAGAAGGAAAATCGATTATTTTTGTCTCTCATTTTCCGGATGAAGTGGAACGGATCTGCGATCATGCCATCCTTCTCGAACATGGAAAAATTATTGAACAGGGAAAGGCAAGTGAAATTTGCAGGAAGTACAGGGAGATGTTTTAATGAATGAATTTGAATTGGGCAAACAAGTAAAGAAGATTTTAATTGAGTAATAAAAAATGAATGAAGAATGGAAATGTATACATGGGCACAAGTTGCCACCGCTGCAAAGCCTACGCCTCAAACTTGCGCCAGAGAGCGACACACGAACCACGGCGTAGTGTTTCATGGGAACATGAACCACGGCTTGCCACCGCTCCGAAGCCTACGCCTCAAACTTGCGCCAGTGGTAGGGTAATGAAGGAAAGAAGATTTGAGTAAGGAAAAAATGAATGAAGAATTAAAATGTATACAAAGGCACAAGTTGCTAAGGTTACAAGGCCAATAGCTCAAAGTTGCGGTAGAAAGAGATTTTGGTTTCAATCAAAATGTATCGAAAAGCTCAATACTTCAATCAGAAGAAAAATCGATTATTTTTGTCTCTCATTTTCCTGATGAAGTGGAACGGATCTGCGATCATGGGATCTTATACCAACATGGAAAAATTATTCAATAGGGAAGACAAGCGAACTATGCAGGAAGTACAAGGAGATGGTTTAAAGAATGAAGATGGTTTGGGCAAAACGCCATTGCTGATTATTTCGCAACATAAAGAAGATGGGGATTACCTATCTTTATTGATCTCGAATCACCTAATACCTTCAGACGAAAACAATAAACAAGAATGGGGCTTATCACTACATGAGAACTATTTTACAAATCTTGCGATCGCACGAAGTCTTTCATTGGCTATTAAAACATCGAAGACACAAGACACTGCAGCCTATTTGCAATTATTGATGGAAGAAGGTTTCGATACCAACCGTCTATTTGGATTATCAATCCCGATGACATTGTTTTCCAAACTTAATATCAGCCAATCGCTCGGGAATGCGCAGTATATTTTTGTGTATAATGAGGTAGAAGAAACGGACGATGATCTCACAGAAAATTTTCCTGCTATGGAGGAACTGATCAGTCAGCAACCTGAACATTGCTTTGTCTTGAATGCTAAATTCCTGATCTCAGATCCTAAGAATGTCATTGCCCGTTTGGCACAATTCACCAAATCAACGTTGAAAAATCCCGGGCGTATTCTGCCTCATACCACATTCTCTGATGATGCGATAGAAGCGTCCGGGAAACGAGCTGAACATATTGAAAGTTGGTTTAAAAAGTTTGATTCAATGGCCGCCGGAAATACCCAACCGAAGGGAAAGGAAATACAGGTGATCTTTTCGTCAGTCTCTATTCGAAAAAGTAACATTGTCTTTAGCCGTTTACAAGAGATCAGTTGCTGCTTTCTGTATTCTCCGCAGTTTACCTTGATCTGTGAAGATGCTGATTCACGTGCTTATTATAAAAAGAAACTCTCGTCGCAATCAGTGCTTCACCCTGATATAGTGTTTGAATTGAAAAAAGATTCATTGGCAGAACAATTGAATACCGTAATAGGCGAATCGAACGCTGAGTTTACTTGTATCGATGATCTTCAAACAAAGTATTCATTTCTAAATTTCTTTCAAGGAGAACATACAGAGCCCGAACATATTTTATCATTCAGTAGAGTTACTTCTTCTCTTCACGTTTACGAAGCTAACATTTCCGATCTGTTGATTAAAGATTTTGCGGAGCACACCTTATTCTTTTCAAAAAAAGACTGGAAGGAACTGAATGGATTTGATACTGAAACGGCCACAGAGTATATGTTGTGGGAGTATGCGATAGAAGTCTTGACCTTTATAAAAACAAGGCCTTCGTGATTCCATCAGTATTTTCCGCTACTTCTCCACCATCGCCTACACAGGAATTTTCAAAAAAAGAGGAACAGGATTACAGGAAGGTATTGATCAAACATAGACAGTTATTGGAACATTCATTGAATGAAGTGATTGACCTTGCAAGTCGCGAAACCTATCATTCACAACAGGAAAAAAAAGTACTCTTTGAGAAGATTGCTTCGCTGCAATTGATCTCCACACATGCCAAAGACGAACTTAAATCGTTGCAACAATTAACCTCACAACTTCATCAGCGTATTCATTATCTGGAGAATAACTGGTATCAGAAAGTGAGAATGAAATTGGGACGAATCAAAAAAATATTCTTCAAGAAAAAGTCCCCCGGAACAGGCTCCTTGAAACGACTGTTACTGTTTATTCGTTTCTCCTTCAGTAAAGCCGGCTTTGGAATTGTACGAAAGATTCTTGCCGCTGTATTCAAAAAATTATTCCTCCTGATCGAAAAAAGACCGGTTAAAATTATTTATACCGACATGATCGGCAGTCGCGATATTTTTACCTATAACGATTGGGTCCTAAAAAAACTGGACAGCGACGATATACTTCATGATTATGAGGATCATGAATCAGAGATGACACACAAACCCTTGATCAGCATCATCATGCCGGTTTATAATGCACCCATTCGATTTCTGAAAGAGGCTATTGAATCTGTGAGTAACCAGGTTTACCCAAACTGGGAATTATGTATTGCCGATGATCATTCCACAGAAAAAAGAGTACATAAACTATTACATGTTTTTTCGGTAAAAGACAAACGCATTCAGATTCACTACCGCACAGAAAACGGACATATATCGGCTACTTCGAATGATGCACTGGCGATGGCAAAAGGAGAATTTGTTCTTCTTATGGATCATGACGATTTGCTTTCGGCGAATTGTTTGTGGGAAATGGTGAAGGCCATCAATGCCATTCCTAAAGCCGACATTCTCTATTCGGATGAAGACAAAATTGATGAACGAAAGTATCATCAGAACGCTCATTTCAAACCCGATTGGGCACCAGATCATTTATTGTCGAGGAATTATTTGGGTCATGTCACTGTCTTGAAACGATCACTCATAAACATGATCGGTGGTTTCCGTCTCGGCTTGGAAGGGAGTCAGGATTATGATTTGATGTTACGTGCAACCGAACAAACATCCAACATCATTCATATTCCGAAAGTATTATATCATTGGCGTATTCATCAACACTCTGCGGCACAGGGAGAAGATGTAAAACCCTATGCGTATGTGGCGGCGAAAAAAGCATTGGAAGAAGCATTGACACGAAGAGGTTTGCAGGGTGATGTTAAATATTTATCAGGACTTCGAGGATACAGAATCGATTATCAGATTAGCAGTCAGGACCTCATTAGTATTATTATTCCAACTAAAGACCAGACCGCCTTACTAAAAAATACCATCGACTCAATCATTGAACTAACACGTTATAAAAACTATGAGATCATTGTTCTGAATAATAACAGCACAAGCAAAGAATTTTATAATTGGGTGGCCGAATACAAACAGAAATATCCTGCACTGATTCAGATCGTAGATGCACATTTTCCATTCAACTTTTCAAAACTAATGAATCTTGGAAATTCATTAGCAAAAGGAAAGCATCTTTTATTATTGAATAATGATGTCGAGATCATTCATGGCGATTGGCTGGAAACTATGTTATCATATTCGCAACAACAACGAATTGGTGCTGTGGGTGTGAGGCTGCTTTATCCTGATGACACGATACAACATGCCGGCGTTGTGGTTGGGCTTGGCGGTATTGCCGGTCATACATTCGTCGGATCGTATAAAGACGAAGCCGGTTATTTTAATTATATACAAAGTGTCAATAATTATTCAGCGGTTACGGCTGCCTGTCTGATGTGCCGGAAGGAAGTGTTTGAATCTGTAGGCGGTATGGATGAAACTTTTGAAGTGGAATATAACGATGTCGATTTTTGTCTGAAGATCATGGAAGCAGGTTATAATAATGTTTATCTTCCTCAGGTTGAATTATATCATTATGAATCTGCCACAAGAGGACATCCGCATCAAAGCAAATCATCGTACGAACGACATCTGCGCGAGATGAAATTATTTAAATCGAAATGGCAACATATAATTGATCATGATCCTTTTTACAATCCGAATCTAAATTTGGGGGCGCACGATTTTAGTATAAATTTTTCTTCATGATGTAAATACAACCTCATCCCCGGCCCTTCTCCTCGAGGAGAAGGGAGAGTCGCCTCAAGGTAGTCGCATTTTGACAAATTGAGCAGGACAATTCAAAATGGCTATATTTCTCTCTGAATTTTAGTGCCATATCATCACATCAGCTTATTATCACATTTTCATCACCTTCCTGCTTAACCCCTGACAATTCAGGTAATAGAGACCCGGCGCTGTATCAGTCAGATCCAGTTCCGTTTTCTTGTTACTCCATATCTTCCCGCTTTTTATCAATTGCCCGAGGGTATTATATAACCCAAACGAAACTTCTTCATTTGCAGATATTACAAGCTCAAAATTCAGGACCGCTGACACTGGGTTAGGATATACACTTAATTGTCGAATTGCCTCATTGTTCAATTGAGCAATTCCCAACGGCCAGCAAATAATACTTGTATCTGCACCCAACCCATAATTGGGCATATTCGGTGGGCTCATTAAATTGGTATAAGGCTGCCATACACCCTGCGGAATAAAGTGGCAACCTAACCCCTTTACATTTGGACTGTCTATATAACTCATATATTTTCTTATACCATTGAAATTACCAATATATATTTTCCCATTAGGGCCTAACCCCATCAATTTATACCATGGAAAGTTTGTTATTGTGGTGTCAGGACCATGTATGAATATGGCATTGTATGTATTAGTCTCCGTTAAGTCTATTTGATATACCGAATAAAAATTCGTCATATATAGCAACTTCCCGTCTGGTGAAAAACATATCCCTTGCTTGTAATCATCATTTACATAAGTTGAGGTGTCATAAGGCACTTCATAGTATTTCTTAAAGGTTATTTTACCATCACACCTGTCAAAATCATACATATCCACCCTGTTAAAGTCATAGAAATTTCCATTCTTAAGTGTTCCATATATACTGCTTGCCATTTGAGTTCCTTGTTCATTAAAATAAATCTGATTGTTACCACCAATACAAAATGCGTTACTCATGAAGTCTGTAGCTTGTTGGTAATACGGCCCGAGAATGGTATCTTCCTTAACTAAAAACTCCTGATACCGATTGTTATTGCAATCCGCTTTTACCAGCCACCAGTCCTTGCCATTGCTGTGCTTTACAGCCTGCATGGCACAATTCACATAATGCTGCTTATCGGCAAGCACCACATTCTTTTGCACCACTTTGCCCAGACCTCCATTACTATCCATATCCACTACGCTATAATTCAGCACATCAAACTCAGTCAGCACATGATTTAAATAATTGTTAGCTACACTATCACTCATACCAGTGCTGAATACATAATAGGTATTCCCTTTCTTAGGAAGTATGATGGAGGTTTGATCGAAAAGGCTAGACCCATAATAATTTGCCAAGATATTACCATGGGGACAATTCACAAATAAGCCATTATCCATTACATACCCACTTGAATCATATAAAAAGAAACCATTACTAAAAAAAAAGTAATTTTCCATTTGTATCCGATATACTTGAAGAAGCGGATTTGATGATACAATATGGTATTGTGTTAATATTATCCACAATATTTATACTTATACCTATATTCAAATTAAATTTTACTACAGGGTCTGAACCAATGGCCCAAACATTACTGCGCTTGTATTCTTGAGCAAACGCCGAGAAATTCCATATAAGTATAATTATAAATAAAAATTCTTTTTCATATTATTCAATTAAAAGTTTGCCGGTATAAATACTGTTATCTTCTTTGACAATTCTATAAAAGTACATTCCAGTTGATAACGAGTTCGTTTCGACTTTATTCACATTAATTTCTGAATTGAGCAACTTGTTAATTCTAATCTCGCCAGTAAGGTTGCTCACTATTATTCGGGTTGCATTCTTACACAAGATGTTTACAAAATCGTGTGTGGGATTCGGATATAAAGCAACTTCTTCTTCGTTTCGCAATCCCGACTTTATTTCATTTTGGTTGTTGGTATAATTATGTAATTGATCTAATTGTTCTTGTAATTTACTAATGCCGTTCTTGTAAACACCTTGCCCGTTACATATTACCAAGTCATCATAATGAGCACCCCAGTTACGCATACCGTATAATACTCTGGCTCTATAGACAGCATTACCGCCTATATAGGGACATGTAAAGGCAAGGGTTTCAATATCGGCCTGCTGTTCTTCATTTAAGGTATCACGCCCACGCAATAAAGTATTCAGGTAAAGGTCATTTATATATTTAGCATTTTGTTCAAATACCTGAGTACCCTGTAAGGCATTATTCATACTTCGCGTTACATTAAAAGCTATCATCCAACTTTCTGGTGTGGTTCTCAATGTACTGTCGTTTAACAGGCTGATCTGCCGATCAATGGCATTGAGCTGCCCAACTATACCTGAATTTGTTTGTAAATAAAAGCTGTTCAGTATGGTGCTGCTGGTTCTTTCACTTTAATTATTTTCTAGCCATTGTTGCACCAGTTCTTCATCGGCGCGACGTGCTCCTTCTAAAAATTAACTATAGTCAATTTCGTTATTAGCCACCCTAAGAGCGTAATGCAAATCCATAGGATGATCAACAATATCAACGGTGCCAATGCCTCCCGTTGGACATGTATATGTTGCGTTAAAGGTTAACGGATTGGTTACATTAACCATGCACTGGTTTGCATTAGTATTACTCGCAGTACTTCTTGTTTGGTCTAATTTATTTGGAGTGGTTACGATTTCATCAGAAAAGGGGTTCTGGCAATCCGTCACCCTAAATACTTTATTGTAAAGTGCCGGCGCCATAAATGAATTAATATCATGAGGCTCAAGATAAGTATTGTTTGCATCGTAAATTGTTGAATAACTATTAATCCCCACCTGTCCCAAAGTCCCTTCCTGTGTCACTTTCCAGAGCATCAGGTTAGCATCCGAGTTATTCATATAGTTACCTGCGGTGCGGTCGTATTGCGAGGAGCTTCCATTTGTACCAACGGCAAAGACACCGTATTTGGTATAATTCAGGCTATTGCATTGCAAAAGGCTGTTCTTGTTATCCAGTAAATAGATACCCGCATTATTGGTTCGTGCATATTCATAGCCACCACCATTATCAACCGTGTTTCCAACGAGGTTTATAGCATCGCTACTATTAGAGTAAATTCCAATCATGTTGGGTACAGCTACTGTCTGGTTATTGCTGGGTGTAGTAAAATGTATCTGGTTATTAAATATCTTATCCGCGCTGCCCTCACCGATAGTAATACCTAAACCGGTGTTAGCCCGTGGCATTATGATGATATTGTCTTTTATTTCGCTTCTGCCCACGTGTATTTTGCTGCTATATGAACTAAGAATACCAATGGGAGGGAAATGTAATAATTGAGCCTCCTACTCCTCAGCCAGTATGATGGTATTATTAATTGCAGTAAACCCATTAGTCATTTCATCGCCGGATTTTAAAATCCCCCAATAGGTATTCATAAGGTCGTTATCAGTTACACGGATTTTCTTTGCTTCGCATTCTGTTGCCAGTATACCCACACCACAAACGTTTATTTTCTGCTTATCGACCGTACTTGAAGTATTTCGCAGCCAAATTGCTTTTTCGCAAGCCACAAAGTTAACATCAGTGTTAGCTGCCACCGATACAGAATTAAGCACATTTACACGCAAGCCAAACATAGCATCTGCGCGGTGTACGTATATCCCACTCCCGATTGCATCCCCTGTGTTAGCGTAATTGGGATCACGTAAAATGTTCGCAAAGCGATTGTCAATGAGTTGAACAACACTAGGTGGTGGAATATATAAATGAAGGTACGGCCCTTCTCCAACAATTTCCTGGTCTTCATTTATTGAAATACCATTACATAAATTCTCAAAGAAATTTCCTCCGTTACTCCCAATATCTATCATGGTACTATTAAGTATATAAATTCCATATGCAGGTTTGTAATCTTCGTATGGAGGAAGCAAGGAACCGCTAAAGCCAAATGTGTTGTTCGAACTATCACAAGTGCCTGCCAGTGTATTTAACTGAATCAGGACATTCAGATAATTCTTATCAAACAAATTACTGGTAAGTATGCCCTTTGCATTATTTGCAAGGACAACACCGTTCATAGCATCACTTACACTACAATCATCCATAATAATCTCCGCTGTAGGATCGCTTACATAAATTCCATCCCACATACCATTGCAAGCAGCCTGCAATTTACAGTGCTCAAGATTGATAGTACTATTACCCAAAAGTACGATGCTACTAGCAGGTGTTAGATAAAAATGACAATTCTGAAAAGTTATATCCTGATCTATTGTAATTTGACCATCTATGTAAAAGTTCTTCCATAAAATGGTGTTACTACCGTGAAAGGTAATTAGTTGGGAACTAGTAAAGCCACTTATGGGGTTGGGTTATCTCCTATTGGCATTCTCTCTTGGCATCCAATGGTAAGGCTACCATTGGTATTAAAATAAAAATCCGAACTACAGCCATTATCATCCGTTACTAGTAGAGCATGCGCACCGGCATTAATAGTGAAAGTACCTCCGTTAACCACTGAGGCACCATCCAAGATACAATTATAATTAAGCGCACCTCCCTCCGGCTGAAAAGTAAAATCAAATTGCGAGTCGTTTGGGATAAGGTTATAAAGTATGTTAAAAGAGCCATTGGTAGAAATATTGGAAAACGCGGCAGAGCATTGAGGATCGCTAGCAAAGCTTGTATGGCCTCCAGTAATACATGGTACAGATTGGCCGACACTAATTGGTGCTGGATAATTACCCTTCCAATTGGGAACAAAACCTCCTCCCCAGTTGTTGGATAGGGTTGTATTACTAAAATTACACGTGCTTGATATGAACAATAATGAGTTAGAAGAATTATTGCTCGAAATATATCCATTTTGTTTTTGAATAAAACTATTATTCTTTGCTATGAACTTGCCCTTTAAATTAAAATTCACAAAATCACTACTTGCAGCTACAACCGCGTCTTTTTTTACACAATTCAGCGAAGCACTATCATCAATAATAATGGCTGCATTTTCATTTATCTCGATGTCTTCTTTTGCATAAATAGTGAATAAAGATCCTTGCTTAAACTCTATTTTTGCATACCCATCAGAAGCACCACTTGGCTTTCTACCACTTTTAAATTCTCCATGATTTAAACCTACAATCCCTGCAACTGCCACACAAAATTGCGTTTGTCCATTCACAACTATTTCATTTGGATTACAAGCATCATCATTACCTTCTAAAATACAGTTAGAAATATAAATTAAATCATTAGAAGTTGCATCATTTAATAAATGATTCAAATAATTTTTACCTCTAAAAATAGCATTTGTTATATGACTATTATTTTGACCATCATTGGCAATAGATGGATAATTAAAATTAAATGAACATCCATCGATAATGTTAAACTCTTCTGTCAAGGCACTTGGACAGAAAAGTTTCATATAATTTTATTTTGAAGGGATATAGAAAAATCACAATCTTTAAATAAGGTCCTTCTTGCTCCTTCTAAATTTATGATACTTACATTATCGGGAAAGGCAAATCCGTCACTTGTTTGGTCATGAAAATGACAATCAGTGAATTTTATAGCCTTGATAGTACTACTACCAAAACCAGTATATATCACTCTTGTGTTAATATTACATCCGTTAATAAATCTTATATCTTCTCCAAGTAACCAAAGCCCCCAATATCCATCATTTTCATCAAAGGTACAGTGGTCCAAAGTAACATCATTGGCTAATGAAGCTTGTAATTCACAAGCGGTATCATTCACAACCTCAGTTGCCGCCGCGTACTGAAAAAAACACTCTTTAAAATTGCCATGTTCTAAAACATAGCAATCTGTACCCGGAGTGCCGGATTGGCAATCCGGTGGAATGACACAACCCACTTCATTTTCAATATCCATCCCACAAGTAGGTGACGTTGCAATGGCTCCTATACCCGTATATCTGCATTTTACATTAGTTGCAGAAACATTCTTTCCACCAAGCCAAGCTATTCCAGTACGTCCATTATAGTCAAAGATACAATTGGCAATGTTAGTAACTCCTCCTTTTCCGTTTATGGACAAACCATCTAAACAAAAATGACTCATTTCGCAATTATTAACACTTGTATTATTACTACTATAAATAGCAATTCCAGAATTAGGAATTTGTTTGCCCACATCACCATACATTGTAAAACTCATATCAGCATGAGTTGAATTTCCATCCACAATCAAATTATTTACCATTAGATTATCTGACAAAATATTTGTAATTAAATTGCTGTGGTAAGCCTGTTTAATAGAAGATGTTCCTTCAGATACATTTGTCCAATTACCGTTTGGTACAACTGTATTTAATGTTGGAAAAGGAGATGATAAGGTTGGCGGATTAGTATTACTTATTGGTGAAGAATAAGGCTGAGATGTAACTATTACTAACGGAGGATTATTCGGAGGCGGACTATATGTACAGTAGTAATTATCTGTCAATGAACCAGAGCCATCATACTTTTGGACATGATAGTAATAAAAAGGGGTGTAACCAGGTGAATTAAAAAACTTCAAATAGGTACCATACTTATACCCCTCGATGTACTTTAAATAGGCATTATTAAAATTACCACCACTCATTCCATTAACTGTAACCTTATGAATTGGGGTTCCAAGTGCTTGTCCATTGATAACACTCCCGTCGAATACAATAAGTCCAGTGCTCGCAATTTTCCAATTAAGATTAATATATTGTTCCCCAATAATCATGGGATTTAACAAATCAGGCGATTCAATCTCAATTCTATATTCTACATTGGTATTATCATTTTCAATATCCTGATTTATACATTCAGATAAATAATGAAAATATTTACTCCAGTCACTGACAGGACCCAGAATTGTTTCATTATATGTAATTGCGTGCGAATTTGATCCAATAGTATTAATAGTAGCCCCAGAGGGTTGAATTGTTCCATTACTGGTGTAGATAACAGCATTCCCTCCGATTTTTATTAAGGTAATTTTCCGGGCATTTAAAGAAAGGCTGATTCCAAGTAATAAGGCTAAGAATAAAAAAAAATTTGTTATTTTGTTATTGGGTTTGGGGTTTAAGGAATTTACAAAAATTATAGTCGAACTAATCATAATTTCTAATTTATTAATTGCATCATCATCCCTTATGTCTCATTAAAATCCATAATTGGGGGAGTATCAACTAGATTGTGTAAACAGGGGTTAGGGTAGCCCATCATAGGTCTTGCGCTGAGTGGAGCGTAGCGGGGGGATACCTTAAAGCCGGGTTTCAGGTTGGAGGTGGGTGCGGGATAACGGCGGGGACGTGCAATTACCTGTTCTCCACCACCCTTTCCGAATTCGGAATCGTGAGTGCGTAATTCATAAATCGTTGCAGGCTTTCGAAGACGACCACATCCGGTTGTTCACGTTCGATTACTTTGTCCATAAATTCATAACTCCATATATAATTCGATTCCTTAAAATGAAGATTCAAAAATGGAATCAGGTAATTGGCATACGAATCGCGGAACATGACTAATTTTAAATGACTACTATCAACCAGATTGGTATTGGAGTAATGAATATCAATCGACGAAAATTCAGGATTTTTTAAATGCTTCAAAGGATCCCGAAAAGCCATCACATATTCCTTCCGTTTGTAGACATCTTGTAAACCGCACATCTTTGCCAGATCGCCTTCACTATTAAAATACCAGGAATAAATAAACTCTCCTTCCGTAATAGGCTGAACGGCTGGAAAATCTTTCTTTATTTCAGTCATTAGTTTTGAATAGCCAATAAAACCTCCATACAAATTCCAATGCGTATCGGTGCTGTAATAGACATCCAAATTATTCTTGGCCACTTTCAATTCCTCTGTAGGATCTATGATACGCACATTGGAATGCAACTTTAAATGCATACCTAAAAGATCAAGAAAATTATGCCCAAGTCCTTCTTCCTGTTTGTAGGCATCGGGCATTAACTCCGGATAAACCCGATTCTTGTTTGGCGGAATCATTACATAAAACTTTATATTCCTTTTTGAAAGCCAGTTCTGACGTTGTGCCAGAATCTGCGAAACAACATAAAGAATATCTCCATTATACGGTTGCAGCTTCCTGAAATCATTAATCACATTGGGTTCACAATCAAAGAACCAATCCTTTTTCCCAAGGATCACATCATCCGGCAACGGAGACACCCTGAATATCTTTGATTTTATTACCGCATTCATAAAAAAGAAATAACTCCTGAACGAATAGTTATCCTTCGCATATTTCGAATACAATTCTGGATATTCAAAAAAACGGGTGGTTGTTAATGCGGGCTTGGACGCCAAACGCCTGTTTTCTTTATTCGGGAGATCCGGAATAAAACCCCATTCATTATTTAAAAAGATGAGGAACAAAATTCCAAAGAATGAAATGATAAGGAGCTTGCCATCAAGTAAACTTCGTCGAAGCAATGATGGCAGATCGGAAACGAATAGACTTTTAAACAACATCAATCCAGTGAATGTAAGCAACAGCGCAGAGAGAATGGTCAACCAATTCGACATGACGCTACCGGATGAACGTTGGTTATATACATCGGTTAACCCGGAACTAAATTCAAAATAAGGATCCGTCTCTCCACATTTCATCTGGATAAAGGATTCATTTTTGGTCTCAAGTTGAATATTATTATAATGGTGAATCAGTGAATCTACCTGCCGCCCATTCCACTTCTTTATCGTATCGCGGTTGCCTCCATGTTTACTGACAAGCCAGGCCTTTTCGATCATGATATAATTACTCTGGTTGTCAAAATCAAGTCGCACCCGAACCAGTTCCTCTTTATGATCAATCGGTAAAATAATCGTGCTAAAAAACTGCGAAGAATACAACATCGTTTTGGATGGATCATCAGTATACTTTGCGGTGGTATCTGCCCGGCTTCTGAGTTCGATCGTGGTATTGGCAAATGCTTTTATAGAAAGATGAATTTCCGGTATAGGTTCATTGATGGCATTTATAAACCGATAGCTTCCGAAGAAGAGAAGTGCCGAAAGGAGCAACAGGAGACTATATGTGACTGGCTTTCTCAAAATCTGAAATAAATAAATGGGTTATAGGTCGAGGCCGACAGAATACTTAATGAAATGAGAAATATCGCAAAATAGAAACCGTCAATAAGGAGTTTCTTGAATGGGTTTAGCGTATAAACCGGTAAGGATCTGACAAACAATTTTTGAATGGGAAACGATAGAACAATCCCAATCAACAACATAAAGATCACATCGTTTCGCAGATAATAGGCTGGCGTATATACATTCCGTGAGCTACGATCTATAAAGAAAAGTTTACGAAGTATTTCACCGGCCTTGTCAAGATCTTCGATCCGGAAAAGCACCCACCCTATCATCACTACAAAAATAGTATAGACATGGCCTACCACTTTCGGAATTTTTTCTAATAATTTTGACAGCCCGAATCGTTCCAATAAAAGGAAAGAACCATGAAACAATCCCCAGAGAATATAATTCCAACTGGCACCATGCCACAGACCTGTCAGAAAAAAAACAAGTAATAAATTGAGATAAACTCTGAATGGCCCTTTACGGTTTCCACCTAACGGAATGTAAACATAATCTCTAAAAAACGTACTTAAACTAATATGCCATCGACGCCAGAAATCTTGGATAGAACGTGCGGCATACGGAAAATTAAAATTCTCGACAAACTCAAACCCGAAAAGTTTTGCCAGTCCGATAGCCATATCTGAGTACCCTGAAAAATCGAAGTATATCTGAAGTGTATAACATAGACTTGCCAGCCAAGCGAGCGAAGGTGACATATCGCTGGATGGCAATTGATAAATGGCATCTGCGATACTACCAAGCGTATTTGCAATACAAATTTTCTTTGCAAAACCGATGATAAAACGACGGATGCCTTCATACAATTTTTCATTAGTAACTGTCCTTGCATTCAGTTGGGTGTCTATATCTTTATAACGAACAATAGGCCCGGCGATCAGTTGGGGAAAGAACAGAATATACAAACCAACATTCAACGGATTTTTCGCAGCAGTAGCGTCTCGTCTGTAAATATCTATGATATAGGTCAGCCCGTGAAAGGTAAAAAATGAAACGCCTAACGGTAGATGAATACTATGTTGAATGGGTGTATGCGTGAAGGCAGAAAATAGAAAATCGAAATACTTATAATAAAGCAGGATACTGAGATTGCTGACAATACCAATTCCCAATATCCAGTTTTTTCGGAGCTGGGAATTTGTTTCGGAAATAAAATAACCGAAGCCATAATTAATAGCCATTGAAAACAGAACAAGGATGACATATTGTTTCTCGCCCCAAAAATAAAAAAGCAGACTGCTGAAGAACAAAATGATATTCTGTAGATAGATATTTCCTCTCACCAGATAATAGAGCAAGAGCACAAACGGCAGGAAATAAAACAGGAATATCGGCGAACTAAAAACCATTTAAATGCTAGATGTTAGGTATGAGATTTGAGAAATGAGATTTGAGATATCAACTTGTTGGTCAGCGGACTATGGCCCATCGTCATTCGTCGTTGGTCAATCGTCAATCGTCATAGCCCTTCCTTCAAACACATACTCCGCTTTCCCCGATAAGCAGATATTCCTAAAAAACTGTCCATCGACATTATGACAACGAACATTGAGTCTGCCGCCTAATGTGCTCACCGTTACGATCTGCTCGCCAAAC
>Ga0105048_10004298_pt1 | contig 23248 bp, 22 predicted proteins | sample MAT05_FD_78382 | JGI IMG/M metagenome (GOLD analysis project Ga0105048, IMG submission 78382) | Freshwater microbial communities from Lake Fryxell liftoff mats and glacier meltwater in Antarctica - MAT-05 | ecosystem: Environmental > Aquatic > Freshwater > Ice > Liftoff microbial mat | place...
ATATAGGATCGGGCGGGAAGCGGGCGAATTGGTGCTTCGGGATCCAAATGTTTCAACGAACCATGCCATCCTAACCATTGATCCGGGTTCGGTGGTCATCACAGATATCGGTTCCACCAACGGAACCTTCGATGCGAATGGGGCGCGGCTCACCGCCCCGCTCACACTCGGGGTGGGTCAATGGGTGAAGCTTGGTGCTTCCAGCCTAGTGATCCTCGAAAATGCCAGCGCCCCGGCAGGAACGCAGATCATGGCGCAGGTGCCGGCCCAGGGAGCAGCGCCCTACGCCCCGCCCTACGCCCCGCCCTATGCCCCGCCCGCCGCTCCCGCATACCAACAGCAGCCCTACGCCCCGCCCGCCGCTCCCGCGTACCAACAGCCTTATGTCGCTCCCCCGCCTCACCAGCAGCCTGCCGCAGCTCCGCCTGGATATGCTGTCGCCGCGAGCGCTCTGGGTCACGCTCCACAGCCGCAGCTTTCCCATCAAGTCTTTCAGAGTTCAAGCGGCGCCGCTTCTGCTTTCAGCCACCCTGAGCAACCGATTCGCCACAGCTATCCGCTGCAGGCCAGTGGGTTTGGGATCAGCGAAGCGATCGCGCTGCTCATCAAGACTGCCCCGTATCTCGGTGCCCGGCTCGCGATCCTGTTTGGAGTGAGCATGACGGGCCTCATTTTTTGGATCGTCAATATCGCGATAGCTATGTTTCTTGGCAACCGTTCGCCGTTGGTCGGCTGGATATGGATGTTGATGACCGTTGGTATCGCTGGTTGGTTTTGGCGCACCGTCGTGCGCTATTTCTTGTATCTGCTGAAGGCTGGCCACATCGCGGTGCTCACCGAGCTGATTACGAAGGGCCAAATCGGCAACGGCTCCGAAGGGATGTTCTCCTACGGCAAGCGCATCGTGAAGGCTCGCTTTGGCGAAATCTCCGTACTTTTTGCGGTGGATATGGTCGTGGATGGCGTGGTGAATGCTTTCAACCGCACGCTCGATTGGGTAGGCAGCTTGATCCCCGTGCCGGGGCTCGACTCGGTAGTGGGTTTCGTCAAAGCTGTGATGCGCGCGAGCACTACCTATATCGATGAAACCATCTTTTCATACAACTTGGCGCGCGGCGACGAGAACGTATACCGGAGCTCCAAAGATGGACTCATCTATTATGCTCAGAATGCCAAGGAGATCCTAAAGATAGGCGTCTGGGTGGTGATCCTCGAGAAGGTGCTGTCATTTATCACCTTCTTGGTTATTTTCGTGCCAGCACTGGTGCTCGTATCGCTGCTCCCGTTCAGCGGTTGGGGCGTGCTTGTACAAATCACGGCCGTCATTGCGGCACTGATGTTCACCTACGACGTTCAGCAGGCCGTGCTACGTCCGCTCTTTCTAACGATGGTCATGCTCAAGTATCACGCCGTGGTTCAAAATCAGCCGATCAACCCTGAGTGGGACCAACGCTTGGACAACGTCAGCGACAAATTTAAGGAGCTGAAGGGCAAGGCTTCAGAATGGGTCAGCGGTACCCCGGTGACGGGAGCTCCGCGCCAAGGCCTTCCCGCGTAATCAGCTAACGAGACTATCCACTGAGCGCGCCTGGAACGCTTCAGTTCCAGGTGCCGAGCTCCGCTCTTAGCTCACTCCTTGAGCCGCTTCGCTGCAGGTGCTCAAACGCGCCGCCCGGCGGCGGAGGAGATCTGCAACGTCCTCGACGACAACTGCAACGGTGATCGCGACGAAGGGTTCGGTTGCGGATTGGCAGGGAAAACAGGGAGCAGGCAGCGTGTAGCGCCCGTCCGGGGAACCCACGCTTGCCCCTGCTTGCTTGGGTAGCACTGGGTGCAATCTGCGCGGCGGCACGACGCCGCCGCTAGACGGATTCTCCGACGAGGTGCCGCCAGGGCACCTCAGGAGCGATCACTACGCGAGCAGATCTGCAATCACGCCCTTGGTGAACTCCCGCTCAAGCGGCTCGAGCCCAAAGCCGTCCATTGAAGCACCAAACGCCGTTCCGATCGTGGTCCACAGATCCAGAAGCGAACGCGATTTGTCCGGGTGGCGCATGAAACGATTGTCCGCCGCCTTGAACTTCCCACCCGCATTGCCAACGATCACCATTGGAAAACGGCTGTGTACGGAGTGGTGGGTACCACCGTTATCACTCGTGAACAGCGACAGGCTGTTGTCATACAGGGTAGCGCCTTTCAGGCTTTCAATCGTCGAAGCCATCAGCTTGCCGATGAACTGGTGGGTGGCCTTGAGCACTTCGCCACCTACCGCGTAAGGGTCGTGGCCAATACCGCTGAACCCGGATTCACCCTGCGCCAGAAGCCCTTTGAGCCTCGGTGCGTCTGCGCCGAAGTACGTCCCGTCGGCGAAGATGGAATCGAGCGCCGGCATGTCTTCGTGGGCATCGCCGCAGCCAACGTCCATGAACATCACGTTGGACATCCCGCACACCAGCGCGACAGAAGCAATGGCGTGCAAGGAAACGAGTGCTTGCGCATCGTCGGTGGTAGCACCGGGAGCCGTTCCTCCGGAACAATTGAGGTTCGCGGTGGCCTGAATCGACTTCTCGTGATCTTCAATCACCTTGAGATAATTATCGAGCTTCGCTTTTTCCGACCCCGCAAAGGACGTCTGTAGACGGGTGATATCGTGCTTCAACGCATCAAACAGCACGCGGCCTTTGGCGGGATTACTGCTCGGCATCATCCCGCTTGCCTGCGCCATGCCTGTACCGAAAAGATCCGTGAAGAAGGCGCTCGGATTCTGAAACGCCGGAATCGAAGTGCCTCTCGATGACGCGAACATCTTGTTCTTGAAGTCGCCAGCTTTTGCTCCTCGGCCGATCAAGAGAGCTGTGCGCGGCGCCCCGGCGCTGAGTGTCTTCCCAAGCGCCTGGTCTAGGGAAATCCCGCCAGGAATGAAATGGTTGACGTCTGTTCCCGGCACCTGCGTGTACATCAAGAAGCCTAGGCCGTGGCCTCCGTCCTCACCCTTCTGCGGGTGACTGACGAGCCCGTCCATGATCAACATGCGATCTTGATACGGCTTGAAAGGCAGAAAGGAATCGGGAACGGTGAAGTTGCGCCCCATGCTCACAGCCTGCGAGGGCCCGCCTGGCTCCACATTCCCCTTATCGGCATTACTCTCCATGAATTCTGGAGGAGTCACCGTCCAATAGGGATTCATGCCGTTCGCAACTGTAGTGAACACCGCGATCTTTCGATCAGTGGCTTGGCCCTGAGCCTCACTGATGAAATTCTTAGCGAGCGGAGCCAGTAAGGCAGCGCCCATTCCGAGACCGAGCTTTTCGACGAATGACCTGCGGCTGAACATGACTGACCGACGGATAGTGGTGCTCATGGTTTCTCCTCAATAGCTCCGGTTCATGAAAGACTCTGATGTTAAGAGAGTTGCAATGAACTCCACATAACTGCCACCGCTCTCTTTGTAGGCCTTTTGAGCGTTAGTCAGCGCACAACTGTCGTAGCCGAATTCCTGGCGGCCCATGAAGTAGCGAAAACCATTCCGCATCACGCATTGCTCCACGGTCGCGGAGGTTGAAAACCGCGTGGTGAGCTCGATGGCATTCTGGAAGGGACCATCTGCGTCACCAACACCTGAAAGCGTGCCGTGGGCATCAATGGGCTTGGCCATTTCTGGCGTGACCTGATCCATCGTCCGGTACGCGCCGAGCGTGTCGTAGTTCTCGAATGCCAGGCCTGCATCATCCAGGATTGAGTGGCAGCCTGCACACGAATCGGCACCCGCACCGATGTGGGCGGCAAACCTTTCACGCTGGGTGAGCCCGGTGGAATCCAGCATCGGAATGGCAGCCAAATCCACGTCCGGCACCCCACGGCACAACACCTCTGTATTGATGAACTTGCCGCGCCGAATTGCCATCGTGGCATCCCGCGATGCGAGCGCACCCATCAGCGCTGGGCTCGTTAAGAATCCTGCTCTTTGCCCGGCGGGGGCCATGCCTTTGGCCGGAGCCTGATCCGCCATAGGACCGCCGGTTAAGCCCAGGACGCCCTCAGTCGAACAACTATAGAACTGGGTCGGCGTGGTGAACAACGTTGCAAAGAACCCTGTGGCGCTGTTGTTCGTCACGACGTCGTTAACTAACGCCTCAGCTTGCCGAACAACCTGACTCCGCTGGTACTGGCAGCCGGTTGAGCCGATGTCCGCCGTCTTCGGCACACCCAGAAGGCGACGGAGTTCAAAGTACTCCGTTACAAAGCCACGTGTTCCCGAGGCCACTGGACCCGCCGTCAAACGCGTGACTTGGGCTTTGATCTGGTCACGCATGGTGAGCTGGCCATTCGCTGCGGCGTCCCAGAGCTCTGCATCAGGGGGGCTCGCGGTCAACGCGTAGGATAACGAGCTTGCCACCTCGTAGGGTGTGAGACGGCTGACTCCAGGCGTGACGTCTGCACCAATTTCAGGTTGAAAAAGTGAGTGCGGAGCCAGAATCATGGCTTGGAATGCCAGCGAAAGCGCTCCATCCGGGCCGACCATCGCACCATTGGCAGTTTGGTCGTTTTTGACGATATCGGCGTAGTAAGCGATCTCGTCAGCCGCCAAAGGACGACGGAAAAGGATCGTCCCCTTGTCTTGAATCAAGGTCGTTAAGCAGGCATCCAGGCCTGGGCCCGAGCTGCTGTTTGCCCAGCAGCCGGCCTTCGCACCCAGTACCAATTGGTCAGCGTGCGTCTGCGCAAAGATCAAGAGCTTGCTGAACTCGGGTGCAGCGACGGTGACATTGTCGGATAACGTTGTGTATCGTGCGTTGGAATCGACGGGCAACAGAGGTGACTCACCGGCTGGCACTGCGGGTAGCGGTGAAGTGCCGGCCCGCCGAGTGGAACTCAGGACTGCCGCTTGGGTGTTCATGAATTGGGCGGGCGTTAGCCTCCACAAACGGCGTACGGGCGGTTTATCTGCGACGGTTGCCGGGCAGGTGAAGACAGCGGGCGTATCAGGATTCCCTGCGACGCCGCTGCCGCTACCCCCTGCCCCCGTGACGCCCTGGCCCGCTCCACCGGCACCCGTGTTTACAGACCCGGAACCCCCGAGACTTGCGCCCGTCGCGCCGCTGCCCATCCCGTTGGGATTTGCGGCCATAGAGCCGGTTCCGTTTGGCTTCCGGTCGGAACTGACGGTCGACGTGCAGGCCCCGGCTGTAAGCGCGATGCAGCATGTGAATAAAAAGATGCGCATTTGGGTAGTCTCCAAAGTCGGGGCGAGCCATGCGGCGCGCTCACGAGTGACGTTAGAATGCTATTCGCGCCAACACTAATGCGTCAATGTGAAATCTACCTTTTGGAGCATCGCATATCGACAATCTCCATGTCCGTGGCTTTCTCCATTGGCAATCACTGGAAAAATGGAGCTGCAGCTGAAAAGTATTCGGCGTGAAAAGGGTGGCACATCCGAGAACCACGGGTGCACGAAGAGCAACACCAGGTAATTCTGTCCGGTGAAGGTAGACGACTCGGCGGGCTTAGAGCGCGCAGTTAAATGGGGCTGGGGCGTCGGACACAACCGACGCAGGTTTGTCGCCATCAGACCCGGTTCATTCCCTTTGACCATGACATTCACCTTGGCCAAAATTTCGGCTGGTGTATGCACGACAGCGGACAACCGTGATCAAGCGGTAAGCCTTCGGTTTGATCGGTAGTGATCGAAATTGTTCAATGTTGAGGAGGTGTGGAGGACACCAAGTTGGTGTTGATGCCCACCCCGGGATGTGGTTGCAGGGCCGCGCCGCAGGCGGGCCAGGTGAGCTGCCCTTTTCGTTCCCTGGAAGATAGTAAGCATGCTTACTATCTTGTGTTCGACTTTGAGATAGAGGTTACGGACAAGTTTAGGGGCACTACGGCACGCGCCGGCTTGGCACTCAACCTCTGCCCGGGCGCGGCGCAGAATCTCCACTACGCCTCACCCAGAAAAGCACTCAAGATCTATGCTACTGGCTTAGCGGGAAAGTCCAGAACTAGCTAAACGGCTCGTTTCGCCAGCCACAGAAAGTGTCGAAAGCCCCGGTTCCCGTGGGCGGCAGGACGCTCCACTCGAACTTTGAAACCCGCCCGCTCAAGGCGTGTTGTGAATCTGGGTTCGTCGGCAGCTGACCATACCGCGAGCACGCCTCCGGGACGAAGCGCACGCGCTGCACGAGCCAAACCGCCCGAATCGTAGAGGCTCCTATTCGACGGCACCGTGAGAGCGGCAGGGCCGTTGTCGGTATCGAGTAGGATCGCGTCGTACGTTCCTTTGCACTCAGCGAGAATTGCTGCCACGTCGCGTTCAATCACGCGCACGCGCCGGTCATCAAGTGGCCTGCCCGCAAACGGTGCCAAGATTTCGCGATTCCAGCGCACGACGGCGGGCACGAGCTCGGCGACGTCGACGCGTGCGCGTGGCCCCGTGCGATCGAGCGTGGCGCGAATGGTATACCCGATTCCGAGACCGCCGATGAGCACCCGAGCATTGGGCGGTGTCGATTCGGTAAGCGCTGCTTCAGCGAGCCTTTCCTCGGAATTGTGGCGGCGGGTTCCCATCAACTCCGCACCGTCAATGCGAATCGTGAACTCGCCGTCGTGCTGATGTAGGGAAAGCGTGCCTCCGCCTGGCACAGCTACCCGCTCCAGTTCAATCCACGGTTTCATGTGCGGAGCCTAGCTGTGTTCCCGAACAGGGTCGAGCGCCCACAATATCGGAACATACCGGCTTTGCCGCGGGACCGAGCTCCGCTAGAAGACTTCGCTTGATGTCTGATTCCGAGGCTCATCCCCGTCTGCCGGGCCCCTTCGCGCTGGCTCCCATTGGCTGGGTTCGCTCACCCTATCAGAGGCGTTTCGGTACGCCACAACAGGCTTCTGCCATCGATTCGGATCTCGAAGCGGTGCTCGAGCTCGACCCAACGCGTATTCCGTTGGTTGCGCTCACCGATCTAGCGGGAATCGAACGGATCTGGATTTTGAGCTGGCTTGATCGTGGCGACGGTTGGGCACCCGAGGTCCGTCCGCCACGCGGGGAGCGCACGCGTCGGGGCGTGTTCGCTACGCGTTCCCCTGATCGACCCAATCCCATCGGACTATCTGCTGTTACGCTGGTACGAGTGAACGGGAACCATTTGCATGTGCGCGGCATTGATCTGCTGGATGGCACACCCATCTTAGACATCAAGCCCTACATTCCGTACGCAGATGCCTTCCCGCACTCCAAAGCAGGCTGGATCGACGCCATCCCAGACGAGGAGCTGCAGTTTGCTCGCCGGCCCCCACCCGTTCGGTGAGCGCTCGCTGCCTGCACATCTCCAACTTAGGGAATGCGTCAGCGGTGTCCGGCAAAGAGCGTGAACCGCCGAGCCCACACCCGCGGCCCCGGAAGTGCGTGGAGTCGCTCACGGAAGCGCTGAAACCTTTCGGCATTCATGGCTGGGCCAATGAACGAAATACTCCGAAGAATGCCTTCAAGCGTGGCTTCATCAACGGGGGTTTCATCTTCGAAGCAGTGTTCATTCACCCGGAGGATGCCTGCTACGTTGAATACTTGTGTCACGGCGGCCGCCACCGCGCGTGGCCGCCGCGGGGCTGACTCATCCATCAACGCTCGCACCGCGCGCATCCAATCTGTGTCAGCAAACTCCACGGTGACAATTGCGAGTCCTCCATCCGGTGAGAGCACTCGTGCGATTTCCTCGGCGGCGAGCGTGGCGTCCAAAAAGTGCAGCGCATCCGCGACGATCACCCAGCTAACTGCGCCAGACGAAACCGGCAATGCCTCCGCAACAGCGTGCAGCGCATTCAGGCTAACGCCTTCCCGCTCGGCTCGTTGCTTCAGTTGCTCCAGCATCGCCAACGCGGGCTCCACAGCACTGACGTTAAGCCCCCGGGCCGCGAGCGGCACTGACACGTGCCCTGTACCAGCGCCGATCTCCAGCACCGTTCCAGCGCCCGGACGCGCGAGGCTCACGAGGCAGTCGAGTAGCGCAGCAGGATAGGCGGGCCGTGCGGCATAGACCTTCGCCATGCGGTTGAAGACCCACGCGGTTTCGTCACTCAGCTGAACTTTGCGGCGCCCAAGACTCATAGCCGAACCCTTAGGCCTTCCCCCTGATCGAGCCCTTGCCGTGGACTCTTTCAAACACCGCCAGCTGAAGCGCGTCGTCGAGCTTCAGCGCTCTACTTGCCGTTCGCAAACCTGAAAGAAGTGACAGAGGTGCTGACGCCTGACGCCAGGCAGCCGTCGGGAGCGCCGAGCTGGCTACCTCACGACCCATTTGATGAAGCTCATAATCCACGGCTTCAACGGCCTCCTCCAACCGTGAATAGCGGGCCATGGAGCGACCTCCCAATGTGACCTCCCACAACTTGCCGCGCGACCCATTTTTCAAGACTAAAGCTTCGGCCCAACGCCCCTTGGGCCGCTCAAAATGGAGCCCAACTCCATGGCGCCCAAGGGAGAACCAAGCATTGCCGGATATCGCACGCACCTCATCGTGAAGCGTGAGTGTGAGTGGATCAAAACGTTGAGCCCGTTCCTGGATTTCCGCGAGCGTGAGCGCCCCAGGTTCCAGCTCAAAACCTGGGCTTTCCATCTCGATCTTGAGCCAAGCGCGCCGAGCCTCGCCCGCATCCCCACCGCGCAAATCGAGATCGCGCGGAGAACCAAAGAGCGACGGCAGCGTGCACAACTCCAAATTGGAGAGATCCACAAAATCCAAAATCAAACAATTCTGCTTTCCCGCGTGCAAGCGCGTTCCGCGACCCACACACTGCGCATACAGGCCAGAAGAGCGCGTCGGGCGCGCCATCGCAATGCAGGAAACTTCCGGATCATCAAAACCTTCGGTCAGCACGCCGACATTCGTGATCGCCTGAACTTTGCCACTTCTGAAGTCCCCGAGCGTGCTCGCCCGGAGCTCACGACTCATCCCGCCGTGCACGATGCCCGACCTCACACCCACTGCATTCAGTGCCTGCGCCAAATGCATGGCGTGCTGCACCGTGACACAAAAAGCAATCGTTCTGCGGTCGCGAGCCAATTCTTGAATCGAGCGTGCCACCAACGCATTCCGCTCCTCAATATCCACGATCTCCGCCAGCTCTTCGTCCACGAAGTCCAAGCCCGAAGCCCCGAGGCGCCGAAGATCCGCGTTGGTGGAAACCCGGTAACCGCGAAGCGGGACTAAGTAGCCATCTTCGATCATCTCAGGCAGCGAACGCGAATAGACAATGCGTTCAAAGACCTCATTCAAACCCTGCCCATCACCCCGCTCCGTGGTGGCCGTGAAACCGAGAAGTGTGCCCTCCCAATCGCTATCAAACGCACCCAATTGTCGCAACACACGGAGATTGTCGGCAGCGGCGGCATGGTGGCACTCATCGTAAATCACCAGACCCAAATCCCGCCCACGGAGCACGCGTGCCAAACGCTCTTCGTGCAGCGACCGGATCGAGCACACGATGACTTTTGCGTCTTCAGCAGCTTTGACTTCTCCGCGTTCGATCCCAACCGAGCCTTGCCCAGCCATAGCGCGCACCAATTTGTCGGCTGCTTGCTGCAAAAGCTCCTCTCGATGCGCCAAGACAAGCACCTGCTTCCGGGCCAGCCCAGCAAGATGCGAAAAGATAACGGTCTTCCCCGAGCCCGTCGGCAAGCTCACCAGCATTCGGCGCACCCCGGCGCGGCGTGCGGCTAGCACCGCTGAAATCGCCTCCTTCTGGTAGGGACGCAGCTCGGGCTTCGAGGATGGGCGGTGGGGCTCCACGCGCCGACAATACCTGCTAGCCTGCTTGGATGTGCCTGATTTGTATCGACTTTGATCGCGGTGCTCTGAAGCCACGTGAAGCACGGCGTGCGCTGGGTGAAATGCGCGCCAGCCTGGACGAGGCCCACGTAAAGGAAATTGAGCAAAAGCTAGACGAGGCCGAGGCTGAGCCTTCAGTGCCTCCAAGCACTCCCTAAATTCAGCCTGTACGAGCGAGACGCCCTCAGCTCAGTTCAGCTCAGTTCAGCTCAGACGTTCGGTGACGCGCTCGCGGAGGTTCTGGCTGGCTTCGTCGAGCAACGCCGCCGAGCCTTCAACCAAGGCTTGAGCCTCAAGAATCAGCGCAGAATTCGCTGCTTGGTCATAGCTCCCGAGGTAAAGACTTTCACGCTTAGCCAGAGCATTGCCGAGCACGATGAAGTTGGTCGCCGCATGCCGAGCGGAGGTATCCAGTTCTTTGGAATTGCGGATCGCATTCACCACCAACTCCGGCATTCCCCATCGAATCGCCAGCGCTATGCCCACCTGCCGATGAACACTGGCGATCCATTCAATCCATTCATTCACCACAATCCAGTCACGCTGGGCCTTGCCCCGCAACCGCCGTTCCGCGTCGAGCAACAGGCCGGCCACCACGGGTTTACCGATGTCGTGCAACAAGCCGCCTAGAAAGCCTGACTCTGCCACTCGTTCGCTACCGGTTACCGCTGTCCCGAACTCCCGGGCCAAAAACCCAACTGCCAACGAATCCTGCCAAAGCTGCTGGCAAGCTTGATTGATTGCGGGATCCTGTGAGGAAAACACACGCTGCGCACCAATCTCTATCAGCAAGGACTTCAACCGCGAGGCCCCCAAGCGCGACGCGGCTTGGGGAATTGAAACGGCCTGCTGAGGCGCCCCAAACGCCGCACTATTAGCCAAGCGTAAAATACGCGCTGCGACCATCGGATCGGCCTCGAGACTTCGGGCCAGGTCCCCCACGTTCGAGGGTCTTCAACGCCTTCACCACGACCGCCGGCAAGGTGGGCGATACCACCGAGTCCCGTTCGAGTTCGTGCAGGACTGCCTGTTGAAGATCAGATTGCCGTTTTTCATCTAGAGCCATCGCGGTTCCTCGGCTCAATCCTTCCAAACTCCGGTGGCCACGAGCTCGTGCCCGGGGCTTGCCTTCCCAGCGGCAACGTACTTGACGAGCACCACTACGACGTCGCCGCTCTTGAAAGCAGCCTGCTTGTAGCCCTCAACTTCGGACACCGTCACCGGGAACCACTGCTTGCTGATGCCAATCGTGTCCCCAGGAATCAGCGGCGTGTAAACGATCCCCATATCGAATCCTTCCGCCGTCAAGTTAACTGCATTGCCGGAAAACAGGACCCACTTGCCCTTGGCCACTTTGTCGAACGCCGCTCGCGCAGTCTTCTCGTCCTTCAGTGCTTTGTTGCTCTGAAGCTTCTTCTCAACTTCGCTGGCGACCAGGAAGCTCTTCGCCTCGGGGTGCTTCGCTTCGACTGCGCTTCGGCGCTCCGCCGTCAACTCAACGTTGATTTTCTCGGGGCGCGCTGCTTCGGGTTTCGGCTCGGGAGCTGGAGCTGGAGTGGGTGTAGGTGCCGGAGCCACGCTTGCGGCCACGCTTGCGGCGGGGGCTGGCTTGTCCTCTTCGCAGCCGAGAAGCGCAAAAAGCAGTACGCCAGCAGCCAGCGTGCGCGGTGTGGTCGTCGAGTTCAGTCGTCGCATAGGTTCCACGATTCTGAGCACCTGTCCCAAATTGGCGCCGGGGGCACTCTGACCGCGGCGCGCTGCCACAACTATCAGGCTTGATCGCGAAAACCAAGCAAACCCCAATAAAACTAACTCATTGTGCGTCCGCCGAATCTTCCTTCGCCGCCTTGCCAGCGGTTACCACCCATTCCTTTCAAGAACCTCGGGCGCCGGGCCGTTCCGATTCAGCGATGCAGCTCGAGAAGCCGAAGCGCATTGAAGCGAGAGACTATGGTCGTCAATAACAACGGAAATTCGAGCATGGAAGTCGGCGCCATCATGGCGGAGCGAACATTGAAGGCGATTCGTCAAGAAGGGCAACAACAGCTTGAATTGATCCAAGCTGCTGCGCCCCCTAGGCCACTTGAGCCGCATCTTGGGAATAAGGTTAATCTAGTTGCCTAGTTAGCGCGGTAGGCCAGCAGAACTACCATCATTGACACGGGGGGCTGGCTCCCACAATCCGTACGGCTTTGATCGGGGGCGTTGGTCGGCGAAGTCGGCTTGCATCCGCGGCCCCGCCGAACCACCCTCCAGTCCTGATGACGGCAGTAACCATCGCAGCCCAGCACGTGAGCGACATCCTAAGGCTCGCATTCGAACACACCCCGAGCCACAAGGCACTGATTGTGTCGGACGCTCGCTCAGAACTCGCGATTTTGCTCGCAGAAAGCTATCGCATTTGCCTCCCCGAGGCCGACGTGATCGATTTTGACGCCGTCTCTCCCGAATTCATCCTAGCCGCATTTGACAAGCTAGCGCCCTTTGATCTGGTGGTCCTGATCCAATCTACGAGCTTTCGTCTCGACGCCTTCCGCGTCCGCGTGGAGCTCTTCAAGCGTCAGATCAAGGTCATTGAGCATCCTCACTTGTTCCGCATGGTCGGTAAGGACGCGCTCTGTTACATTGATTCGTTAGCCTATGACCCGATTTATTATCGTGGGGTGGGTCATAGGCTTAAGGCACGAATCGACAGCGTTCAATCCGCAACTATCGATAGCGGTGGCGAACGGTTGATCTTTCCAGCGGGCTTGGAGCCGGCCAAGCTTAACATCGGCGATTATGCAGGAATGCAGAATATCGGCGGCCAATTTCCGATCGGCGAGGTCTTCACCGAGTCTAGGAACCTAGAGGCGGTGAATGGCCGTGTCCGGGTGTTCGCATTTGCGGATCTCACGTTCCAGGTAAGCCTTCCCCCAAACCCCATCACGCTCAGCATCGCGAACGGAAGAGTCGTGAATGCTGAGCATGCAACTCCGGAGTTCGAACAGGTTCTGGAACACATCCGTGCTGACGAGCACGAAGTCTGGGTCCGAGAGCTTGGCTTCGGGATGAACCGGGCCTTCACTCAAACGTCTGTTGTTCCGGATGTTGGGACCTATGAACGAATGTGTGGCATCCACCTTTCGTTAGGCGCAAAACACGCCGTCTACGCGAAGCCGGGCTTCACTCGCCGTTCCGGCAAGCATCACGTCGATGTTTTCGCTGTCACAGAAAGCGTTCTGCTCGACGAAGAAGTGGTCTTTCGCGACGGCGCCTGGCAAGTCTCGTAAGCCACAAAAGAAGGCTCTTCTCAGCCTCACCCGCCTCGCGTAAGTACTCCGCATGAGCGACCACAAGACCCAACGCGGAGACACCTCCTGGTTCACTCACGACCGATTGGGCCTGTTCATTCATTGGGGGCTCTATTCCCTACCGGCACGCCACGAGTGGGTGCGCAACAACGAGAACATACCCACCGAAACCTATGACGCCAATTACTTCGGGCGTTTTGATCCTGACCAATTCAACCCGGACTCTTGGGCTGATGCCGCTGCCCGCGCTGGCATGAAGTACGTCGTCGTCACCGCCAAACACCATGAAGGCTTTTGCCTCTGGGATACCCAACACTCCGACTACAAAGCCACCAACACCCCTGCCCGCCGCGACTTGCTCAAACCGCTCTTGGAGGCCTTCCGCAAGCGCGGCCTGCGCACGGGCATCTACTACTCGCTCATCGACTGGCACCACCCCGACTTCTTCCTCGATCCACACATCGGCCCGTACCGAGCACACCCGGAACGCGAGCAGATGAACATTGGCCGCGTGCCAAGCCGCTACGCCCAATACATGCGAGATCAGCTCACTGAGCTTTTGACCAAATACGGGGATATCGACGTGCTCTGGTGCGATTTCAGCTATCCGAAGCCGGATGGCAGCGGTAAGGGCCATTCAGAATGGGAGAGCGATGAGCTCTTGAAAACGGTGCGCAGCCTGCGCCCAACGATCATCATGAACGATCGACTCAATCTGGATTACGGCTGGGACATGAAAACGCCGGAACAGTATCAGCCGCGTGCGTGGTTGGAGCACGCGGGCAAGCGTGTGGTTTGGGAGGCGTGCCAGACGCTCTCCGGTTCCTGGGGTTACCATCGCGACGAAAACACGTTCAAGAGCGTCGAAATGCTGCTCCAGATGTTGATCGATACCGTGAGCAAAGGCGGAAACCTCTTGCTCAATGTGGGGCCCACATCCCGCGGCGAATTTGATCAGCGCGCGCTTCGCAGCTTGGCGGGTATCGGAAGTTGGATGCAAAATCATAGTCGCTCCATTTACGGTTGCACGGCCGCCCCTCCTGACATGCCCACCCCCACCGATTGCCGCCTAACGTACAATCCGGAGACTCATCGACTTTACGTTCACTGCTTCGTCTGGCCGTTCAAGTACCTGTGGCTCGATGGTCTGCGCGAGCGCGTCAAATACGCCCAATTTCTCCACGATGGCTCGGAGATCGTGCTCGAAGCCAAGGATTGGACGGCAGTGCAAGCGCGAGAGGCGGCGGGCGATCCAAACTCCCTGTTGCTAGAGCTGCCAACGCTCAAACCCGATGTCACTGTCCCAGTGCTCGAGTTGTTCCTAGACTGAGTGCGAATGACTGCGAACCTTGCGCCCCTCGAACTTCAACTGAGCAAACTTCCGTCGAGTGACGATCTTCCAGGGGACGCTCTCTTGGAGCCGTTCCTTGAGTACGTCCAAGGACTCGGGCTGGATCTCTATCCCGCGCAGGAGGAGGCCATCCTAGAGCTATTTGCCGACAAGAACCTTATCTTGTCCACACCGACGGGTTCTGGGAAGTCGCTCGTAGCAACCGCGCTCCATTTTCGCGCGATGGCGTTGAAGCAACGCTCCTTTTACACCTGCCCCATCAAAGCACTGGTGAACGAGAAGTTCTTCGCACTTTCGGCCGCATTTGGGCCGGCGAATGTGGGGCTGATGACCGGCGATGCAAGCGTTAATCCGGAGGCGCCAATCATCTGTTGCACCGCAGAAATCTTAGCCAACGTCGCGCTGCGCGAAGGCGAAAAGGCGGATGTTGGGGCGGTGGTGATGGATGAATTTCACTACTATTCGGACCGTGATCGGGGGACGGCGTGGCAAGTTCCGCTGCTAACGCTGCCACAGGCAAATTTCCTGCTGATGTCGGCGACACTCGGACCCACTCAGTTCTTTGAACGTGAGCTCACACGGCGTAACGGACAAGCAACCGCCGTTATCACCTCATCTGTGCGTCCTGTGCCGCTTGATTACGAATATCGCACCACGCCGCTCCACGAAACGCTCCAAGAATTGGTAGCGGGCTCGCGCTACCCGATTTACCTCGTTGCTTTCACGCAGCGCGCCTGCGCCGAATTCGCACAAAATCTCATGAGCAGCGATTTCTGTTCGAAAGAGGAGAAACGCGCGATTCACGATGCACTCGTGGGCGTCCGTTGGGCGAGCCCGTATGGCAAAGAACTTCAAAAGTTTTTGCGCCATGGAATCGGCATTCATCACGCGGGCCTCCTGCCAAAGTATAGATTGATCGTGGAGCGCCTGGCGCAAACCGGCCTGCTCAAGGTGATTTGCGGCACCGATACGCTGGGCGTCGGCGTGAACATTCCTATCCGAAGCGTGCTCTTTACGGGCCTCTGCAAGTTTGATGGCGAGAAAACCGCCATTCTTAGCGTGCGTGATTTTCAACAGATCAGCGGGCGTGCAGGGCGCAAGGGGTTTGATGATCGCGGCAGCGTCGTCGTGCAAGCCCCTGAGCATGTGATTGAAAACTTGCGTCTGGATGCCAAGCTCAGCCTAGACGGCAAGAAAAAGAAGGTAGTGAAGAAGAAGCCCCCTGAGCGCGGCTACGTCCATTGGGACAAAGCCACCTTTGATAGGCTGGTGACTTCGGCGCCCGAGCCGCTCATTTCGCGCTTCACGGTGACGCATGGCACGCTCCTCAACGTACTGTCCCGTAACGACGGTTGCCGCGCCATGGCGCGACTCATCCACCGTTCCCACGGCCGCCGAGCGGAGAAGCGAGTGGCCGCACGGACGGCGCAGGTGCTGTTTGATTCTTTACTTCACGCTCAGGTTCTCGAAGTGTCCCCCGAAAAGCAGGTCACGGTGAATTTGGACCTGCAAGACGATTTCTCGCTCAACCAGACGCTCGGCCTTTATCTCATGAGCACGCTAAAACTCCTCGATCCCGAAGATCCCGGCTACGGCTTGGAAGTGCTCACCCTGGTGGAATCCATCCTCGAAAATCCTGACTTTGTGCTAATTCGCCAAGTAGATAAGCTGAAGACGGCACTGATGGCGGAGCTCAAGGCTCAAGGCGTTGAATACGATGAACGCATCAAGAAGCTTGAAGAGGTGGAATACCCCAAGCCCAACCGAGATTTCATCTACGATACGTTCAACGCCTTCGCCAAAGAGCACCCTTGGGTGGGAACGGAGAATGTTCGCCCCAAGTCTGTAGCTCGGGAAATGTACGAAAATCTCCTCTCCTTCCCAGACTACATCAAAGAATACGGAATGGAGCGCGCCGAAGGTTTGCTCCTACGCTATTTGTCCGAAGTCTACAAAGCACTCGTGCGCAGCGTTCCGCTCACGGCTCGCAATGAAGCTGTGGATGATATCATCACCTACTTTGACATCATGGTGCGTGCGGTGGATTCAAGCCTGCTCGATGAATGGCAGCGCCAACGCGAAGGAAAGCTGCAAACGAGCGAAGAACGGCTCGAAGAACCGATCGACACCACTGACGTCACGCGTGACAGCAAAGGCTTCACGGTACTCGTCCGAAACGCTGTTTTCGGCTTGGTTCGCGCGCTTGCCCAACGCGACTACGCAGCCGCGCTCACGCTCCTTCAAGCCGGAGACGAGCCGTGGACAGCCGCGAAGTTGGAAGCCGCACTCCTTCCATTCTGGTCCGAACACACCAGCCTGTTGGTCGATCCGAAAGCTAGAAACCCTCAAAATACGCGAGTCCAGAAGCTTGAGGAGGCCTGGATGGTCGAACAAATCCTGTGTGACCCGGAGGAGGCTAACGATTGGCGGTTCACGGTCCGCATCGATCTCGCGGCCTCCCGCGGCGCTGGCCGACCCTGGTTCAGCTTGCTCCAGCTCGGAAGCTAGCTGAGATCTTGGATGTACCGATCCAAGGCGCTCAGGATTTCAACATTCCCCGTTTGTGAGTACTCGGCGAGCGCCTCTTCGCATTTTGGAATGGCTTCCACAAACTCTGAAACATGAGCTGGATCATCCAAGGATGGGGCAGTGCGGCCATAGCCCAGGCGTTCCAAATACTTGGCATTGAGAACTTGCTCGAATTGGCCGCCCACAGGCACGGCTAACATCGGCTTCCGCAGATAAACCGCCTCGCCCATCAGCGTGAAGCCGCCGCCGGCAATCACCCCGCGCGCTTCGGCGAGATCGCGCACGAATCCCGCCTCGCTGAACGGTCTGAATCTCAGATTACCTTCAACCACTTCTTCCTTGAGCTCGCGCCGAGCACCATACACCCGACATTCGAGGCCGGTTCTACCCAACGTTTCCATGAGTGAGGCGCTACCTTCGGCTGTTTGGTACACCAACAAGTGGTCGCCACGCTGGGACTTAGCCTCGATGATCTCGGGGCGCAGAATCGGGGGAAAGAGCGAGGTATTTGGTTTACGGATCGGCGGTCGGAAAAATGTCGTCACGAAATAGTGATCGCAGAAGGGCAGTTTACTTTTCACAAAGGCTTTGGTGAGCTCAAATTCTCGCCGCTGGCTGGCTATCAAGTCCTTAGGCAACTCGCAGCGATTGATCACCTGCATATTATCGATACTCAGCACCGGCAGGCGATGCAGCTTGGCGTATTGGTAGGTCCAAGACTCGAAATCACTGATCACCAACTCAGCTTTAAAGTGCGCGATCAGCTCGAAATAGGCGGCGATCTGGCGTGGGAGTGCCGCGACACCAGTCAATACGTTGGACCACAGCGTCGAGCCCTTCCGCACGCGATTGTCTTCGTAAACGATGTGCATGCCGTGAATGCGATGGACCAATCCGCGTTCTGAGAAGTGCTTCCGTAGAAACTCAACCGCCCGCCCGGAAGCGACGATCTCCACCTCGTGACCCGCTTGAAAAAGATGCTCCAAGATCACGCGCGAACGCATCGCATGCCCCATGCCCTCCCCCACCACGCCGTACAGGATCCGCATCCGCCCAGCCTATCACGGCGCGCTCAAATCTGGCCCGCTTGCTCATTTCGCCTGCTGGCTCCAGGCTGGCGTCGTGCACTCCCCGAAGAGAAGCTTCCGGTTGGCTCCGATGTCGGGGGTGATCCATTCATCGAAATGGTTGCGCGACCCGGGAGCTAGCCTTAGCTTGCTCGCGCCAATGATCGAAGGCTGGCTGAGGAGCTGAACTTGTCGAAGACACTTTTAATCGTATTAGCCGTTGTGGCGGCTTTTGTGCTGCTTCCCATCGGTTGTTCCGTCTCCGCGTACAATGGCCTCATCGGTCTTGATCAGGGCGTGCAGTCCCAGTGGGCCCAGGTGGAGAACGTTTATCAACGGCGCTTGGATCTCGTGCCGAATCTGGTCGAAACAGTGAAGGGTGCGGCTGCGTTCGAGAAAAGCACGTTTATAGAGGTGACCGAAGCTCGGAGCCGAGCGGCTTCCCTCTCGAGTGGGAGTTCGGGGCAGGCACCCACGAACGCTGCCGAGCTCAAGAAATTTGAGGAAGCTCAGAATCAACTTTCCTCCTCCCTCTCGCGGCTGATGGTGGTGGTTGAAAAGTATCCGGACCTCAAGGCGACGCAGAATTTTCGCGATCTGCAAGTGCAGCTGGAAGGCACCGAGAATCGCATCGCCGTTGAACGGATGCGTTTTAACGAAGCAACCCGGGAATTTAACACCAAGCGAAATACCTTCCCAACGGCGATCATCGCCTCATTTTTTGGGAGCCGCTTTCAGGAGAAGGGCTACTTCCGTGCGGATCCGGGCGCAGCTAAAGCACCCAAAGTCGCCTTCTAAGCGAAGGGCGAATCGCGGCTGGCTTCGGGCCATTTTCGGGCTGTTTCTTGCAGTTGTCTTTGCAGCGTCCACCGCAGCAGCCGACGACCTAGCGTTACCGCCGACGCCGCCGGCTCCCAGGCAGTGGGTGACGGATAGCGTTCGTCTATTGCCAGGCGAGACGACCCAAAAGCTGAATGCTCGCTTGGCCGCCTACGAGCGCAAGACTGGGCATCAAGTGCTGGTGTGGATTGGTGCCACTTCAGGCGTAATTCCGATCCGTGACTTCGCAGTGAAAACTTTTGCAAGTTGGCAGCTGGGTCAGAAGAAGCTCGACGATGGGCTTTTGCTCATGGTCCTCGCCCAGGATAGAAAAATTGCGATCGAGGTTGGCTACGGTCTCGAAGGCCGCGTCCCCGATGCGACGGCCGCTCGCATTATCAATGATGTGATGGTGCCCAAGTTGCGCGCGGGCGATCCGAGTGCGGCCGTAGTGCTGGGTGTCGATGCCACGCTCCAGGCGATCGATGGTGCACCCTTCGCGGACAACACCACTCAAGCTCCACCCGACGCGCCGCCGGAAGCCAAACCAAGCTTGCTGCGTTTTGTCCTGTTGGGGCTTTTGATCCTTGGGTTTATCCTGCTCGCCCTCACTCACCCCAGCTTGGCGCTCAGCCTACTTTGGGTGCTTGCGAGTGGCGGTCGAGGAGGCGGTGGATTCGGAGGCGGTGGCGGTGGGTTTGGCGGTGGCGGCGGTGGGCGTTCAGGTGGCGGTGGAGCCTCAGGCTCATGGTAGAGGAGGATCTGTAGTGCTCTGGTATGGCCGTTGGAAGAACACACGCTTAGTGGATCGGGCGCTCGTGCGACAAGCGATCATCGCGGCGGAGCTTGGTACCTCGGGGGAGATCCGTGTCTCTTTGGCGCCCTTCTTTTGGGGCAATGTAAGAAAGGCGGCGGAACGTGCCTTCGTCCGCCTCGGAATGACCAACACACGTGATCGCAACGGGATCCTGTTATTTGTCGTGCCATCGCGCCGAGCGTTTGTGGTGCTGGGGGACGCTGGTATTCACGCGCGGGTGGGCCAACCGTTTTGGGATGATCTTGCCCGGATCCTAGCCACGCATTTTAAGCGTGCTGAGTTTACCGCGGGACTCGTGGCGGCCATATCTCTGGCGGGAGAGCAGCTAGCTAACTACTTTCCGTACCAGCCTGACACCGACCGCAACGAACTTCCCGATGAGCTCGACGGCTGAATCCCTCTCCCCAGGGGATCGAAGACCCCCTAACAGCCCCCTTTAAGAAAGCCCGCCCGTCGCAGTCCGACTCCCAAGCGGTGCGCTCGGACCGCCTACCTCCCCGCACGGCGGCGACTCCAGTTCCACTCCCGAGCGTTTATTTACACCCGATCCGTTCAGGGCCAAAGGCAATGTCGTCAAACCAGATGTCCGTGAAGGGATCTGGATCGTTGTGAGCGAAGTGCGTCCAGCCCACGCGAACCTCGGTAAATCCCGGCATTTTGAACATAATAGTGTCGTCCTTAGCGAATTGAACACCATCGATCCAAACACTGTTATTCACGCCCTCGAGTGGAACCGTGCGCTTCTTTGCTCCGCTTTTGGTCTCGCTCCAACCCGAAGACGGCAAGCTCAACGTCTGGCTTACTTCCCGATCTCCCAGATGCACTGTCGCTGCCAGGCGAGCTCGTTGTGCTCAGCTGGAGCGGCAAACGGATCACCAAAACGCTGCTCAAGACTCGGCTCGACCCCCAGGATAACCGGAAGATTGCCAGCATTCCCTTCGACAAGCTGCTGGCCGGGAAAGCTGAAACGCATGAGGTGCGCTGCTTTGTAACACTCAAAGGTTCTGGCCACGTCGCAGAGAACTATACAGCGCTAGTGCCTTGGAAGTTGATCACGCTACCCAAACCAAAGACTAAAACTACCCTGAGCGAACGAAACGGCCAGCTCGAGGCGCTTAAGCGAACATGGCTCTCGACGGCGCAAGGCCCGATAGCGCCTCGGTCATTCCGAGAACTCGCCTCCCCTTTTTCGTCCATCTCCGACTCTTCCGCTCAGCGAGCGCCTTCGGTTTGGATGGAGTCTAGACGGGCGCGCAAAGCGCCCCCGTCTAGCATCACTCAGTGCTGATTCGTACTGAGCCTAAGCTCAGATAGGTCGCACACTGATTGCACATGGGCCCTTTTGGCCCTGACCCTCAGTAAAGGACACACGCTGTCCCTCTTCTAAATCCTCGAAACGAGCTCCTTCGAGCGCTGACATGTGAAAGAAAAGATCTTTCCCACTGCCAGTGTCAATGAAACCAAATCCGCGGTCCGTTTTTCTTTTGATTTTACCTTCAGCCACTTTTGCATCGCCTTTGAAAATACGCCGCCGTGTTGCCACCAAAGTGGCAGCAACTAAAGCCGCGTACGTATATGCGGGCACCGTAGCCTGAATTCGCCCTGAGCGTTCCATTCTTTATTCACAAAAACCGCGGGAGGCGGGCCAGAGTGGCATAAATCCCGGAATACACAGCACTTTAACTGGCCACCGCGAACGTCCAAGGCAACAGTTCGGCCCGAAGGAGTGGGTTGCCTACATGCTCATCCCCAGGCTCTATTGCTGGGACGGGGCTTGGTAGAGTCATGGAAAGTAGATTTTCGGAACATCGGTTGTCTGGCCTGGGCGAGATATCCCCCCATGAGTGACCCCCGGACCCACGCCGAATCAGCGCTCCGAAAGCTCGAGGGGCTCTGGAAGAAGGAACTTGAGGCTGCTCGTCGGGTTGAGCAGGAGCAACGGGTGGCCACGCCGCTCGCGGAGCGTGTGCGGCGCGGCAACGCACTCCAGAAACTGAAACTTGAGGAGGTGGAGGCCAAGATCGGCGGCCGGGCGCTGCTCTGGTTGCGGCCCAGCCAGCCCAAAGATCTGCAGGCGTTCAAATTAAACGGCGGTGAGCCCGTGTTGTTGTGGCAGGGGCACCCCGATCCGAAGACGGGCGAACGGGGCACGTTGGTGCGCCGCACTGAGGAGCGCGTCGCCGTGATGGTGAACGCTAATTACGCCGACTTCATTGAGGAGGGGAGCTTTGAACTCGACCGAGAAGCACCTGAGACCACGTTTGAGCGCGGGAGAGCAGCGATCACGCATTTCTTGACGAGCAAGGATCTGAAGAGCGGCCGGGAGGCGTTGTTCGGGGAACGCGTGCCACGCTTCGATGCCACGCTTCCAGAACTGACGTTCCGCGATCCCCATTTGAACGAGAGTCAGAAAGAGGCAGTGCGATTTGCGATGTCAGCACAGGAGATCGCACTGATTCATGGGCCGCCTGGAACGGGCAAAACCCAGACATTGGTGGAAGTCGTGCGCCAAGCGCTGCAACGCGATCAGAGCGTGCTCGTGACTGCTCCGAGCAATACGGCGGTCGACAATCTCACCGAACGGATGCTGAAATCGGGACTGAAGCCGCTGCGGCTTGGACACCCTGCTCGAATTTCGGCGGCCGTCGAATCCCGCACCATGGATGTTTTGATCGAACAAACCGAGGAAAGTCAGCTGGCTCGCAAGTGGCTGGCCGAGGCGCGAAACCTCCGGAATCGCCATAACAATCGCAAAGCTCGGGGCAGCCTCAGCCGCGCCTCAGGTCGCGATTTGCTGGCCGAGGCGAAGAAGCTTTCCCAAGATGCGCGCCGTAGCTTTGACGCCGCACGGGCCAAGGTGCTGCGACGCTGCCGAATTGTGTGCACCACCTGTGGCGGCGTGGATGTCAGCTTGCTGGGGGAAACGCGTTTTGATGTCGTAATCATTGACGAAGCCACCCAAGCCCAAGATCCAATCGCCTTGGCGGCGCTCGAACGCGGGAAGCTCTGGATCTTGGCAGGGGATCCGCAGCAGCTCTCACCCACAATACTCGATCGCGACGCGCTGCTGCAGGGCCTTGGCACCACTCTATTCGAGCGGCTCAGCGCGCAATGGCAGGAAAGCTGCACGCGCATGCTCACGGTGCAATATCGAATGCATGAGGGCCTCATCGCCTTTCCCTCGCAGAGCATGTATCACCGTCGTTTGACGACGGACCTATCAGTACAAGGCCGCAATCTCGAGCAGGTGCTCGGAGCAGCGCCCGACCCTGAGCGTCCGGGTCCCTTTCTTTTCTTGGACACTGCCGGCATGGGTTTTCAGGAGAGCGATCCCAGCGAAGACGCCAGCACCAGCAATCCTGGCCAGGCAGAACGCACCGCGATCGAGGTCAAAAGATTGCTCGCGCGCGGCGTGCCAGCTCAGGAAATCGCAACGATCACGCCCTACTCCGCTCAGGTGAAACGGCTGCGCGATCTACTTTCGTCTGAGGTCGCTCAGGGGCTCGAGATTGGGACCGTGGATGGCTTTCAGGGTCGCGAGAAGGAGGTCATCG
>Ga0105048_10004299_pt1 | contig 23246 bp, 20 predicted proteins | sample MAT05_FD_78382 | JGI IMG/M metagenome (GOLD analysis project Ga0105048, IMG submission 78382) | Freshwater microbial communities from Lake Fryxell liftoff mats and glacier meltwater in Antarctica - MAT-05 | ecosystem: Environmental > Aquatic > Freshwater > Ice > Liftoff microbial mat | place...
AGTTTTGAGCGGCGCGTTCAGCTCGATGTCGCGTACGTGCGGAGCTGGTCGCCGTGGCTCGATATTTATGTTTTGGCTCGAACGGTACCTGTGGTTCTGGGCGGCACGGGCTCGTAGGTCGGTCGGTTTTAGGTCAAAGTGCTGGGCTCCCGGGTGCCCACACCAACGCACCGGCTTCGCGCCGGGGACTTGTGGGCGCGAGATTGAAGGGTTACCCTGTCGTCATTGTGCGGAAAGAAAGGTCTCGGACTATGAGGGATGCCACTCTGCGAACTACGCAACTAACCGTTTGGCGAGTGCGCGGCGCCGGAGCTTTCGGGCTCCTGCTCGTCGCATTCGGTTGCGGGACGGACAACGGTGGCGCATCGGGCCCCATGACGGCGAGCATGGGTGGCACATCAGCCACAATGGGCGGTGCCCAGGGCAAAAGCGGCGGCACGAAGGGGATGACGGGAGGCAAAGCCAATTCGAGCTCGGGTGGGGCTTCCTCGAACAGCGCCGCAGGTGGCAAAGCCAGCAGCAGCGGCGGTACCGGGACTGGCGGCGACACACCAGCCTTGGGCGGCGCGACCGGTAGCGGTGGAAAAGCGACAGGAACCGGTGGTGGCCAGAGCAACCCTGCTGGAACGCGCTCAGCAGGTTGCGGAAAATCTGGAACAACGATGAGCGGCTACGTTGACGCAACCGTCGGCGGGAAGGGACGCAGGTATTACTTGTCGTTCCCGGCCAACTATGATCCGAACAAAGCATATGCGCTCGTGTTTGCATTTCATGGCTATGGCGACACTGGCGAGAACTTTCGCCAATGGTCGGGCGTCGAGGATAACTCGAATTCCGAAGCGATATTCGCGTACTTGGATGGCTTAGATGGCATCTGGGACCTCAAGAATGACGGCAACGACTTCAAGTCGGTCGACGCTGTTTATGCGTCGGTGCGCGCTAACTATTGCATCGACGAGACCGATATCTTTGCGTTTGGTTTCAGCTACGGGGGGTGGACCGCAACACAGATCGCATGCGCACGCCCGGCGCTCATTCGCGGCATCGTGTCCATCGCAGGGGGTGGGCCCATGGAAAGCTGTAACCAGGCCGTGGCGGCTATGATCGTGCACGGGACGATGGACGATGCAGAAAAGATCTCATCTGGTGAAGCAACCAGAGACAAGTTCAAGGCCAACGATGGTTGCGGTGATACCGAGTCGGCGGCAGCGCCAAGCCCCTGTGTCACGTATCCCAGTTGCTCTAAACCGTTGCTCTGGTGCCAACACGACGGCGGACACGGGATACCTGCTTTTACGCAACAGGGCACTTGGCCCTTTTTCGCCGGACTCCGATAGACGTCGATCGCACGCTACCCGAACCATCCAGAACCTCACCGATATTCAACTTGAATGTACGGGCGCTCAAGCGCATTGGCGGAGTTCGAGCCGAAGTAATACACACTATTGTTGCTCTTCGGGAGGATGACGACGTAGGCCATGCCGGGGAATGTGAATGCGTTCTTTAGGGAGGACCACCCTACGTTGGCGTTCGCCAGTACCTTTCCAAGATCGGGTCCGATGGCTGTCGTTCCGATTGGCGCGGGCAACTTGGTGAAGAGATCCCGGCGTGTGAAGGGCTCGCTCAGCCAAGAGGGATCGTTATTGTGTCAGGGCTGCCCACCTGCACGGACTCGCAGGTTGATCTTCGGGAGAGCGCATTCCGGGGGTTAAAGGCGCCTGTGCTTCAAGCTCGGAAGCGACGCTCGAATGCGCGCCAGCTGCACCAAATCTAAATCAGCGACCACGACGCCGACCCCATCCGACGCCTGTGCGACGACCGTGCCCCAGGGATCGATGATCATGGACCTTCCGTAGGTGAGTCGATCGTGCGAGTGGCGACCCCACTGGGCGGCGGCCAGCACCCAGCACTGGGATTCGATCGCCCGGGCTCGCAAAAGAACTTCCCAGTGGTCGCGGCCGGTGTGCAGCGTGAAAGCTGCTGTGACGGCGAGTGCGGTGGCACCGGCGTGAACCAAGCGCCGGTACAACTCTGGGAAGCGCACATCATAACAAATCGAAATGCCAAATTGGACGTTGCCCAGTGGACACACGAGCGTTTCACTCCCTGGCGTCGTGGAAGCTGACTCGCAGAGCTTGGTGCCATCCGACAGGTCCACGTCGAACAGGTGCACTTTGCGATAGCGACCGATGAGGTTGCCGGCAGGATCGAACACGGCACTCGTGTTGAAGGGCCGCTTCGGATCAGCGGTTCGCTCGGGCATGCCACCGCCTACAATCGCGATCGAGTGCTGACGGGCGGATCGGCTCAGGAAAGAGGCGATCGGGCCTGCCGCTTCGTCGAGGTTCTCGGCGATTTCAGCACGCGCGGCTTCAGGCCCCATGAAGGCGAAATTCTCTGGCAAGAAAATAACCTGCGCGCCCTGTTCTTTGGCGGCAACGATGGCCTTGCCACACGCGACAAGGTTCTCGGCGACGTTTTCGCCCGAGTTTAGCTGGGCAACAGCGGCTCTGAAGTTTGTCATATCCGTACCAAGCTTAGTCGCCGAGCGTCGTTGGGTCGAGCCGCCTCTCCCGCGCACGCTGGGCTCGTGCTATCTGCAGCGGTGCGCCCTTGGCGCAGGATTTTCCCACGCATTGGCCGATGATCGGAGACATCAACTCACTGGAAGGCCGCTTTCGAGACACCGCTGAGCTCGAACGTTTGCTAATGTCGCTGATCGATCAGAAGGGCTCCGCGATGCTGCGCCTGGAGGGGCAGAACGGACTCGGGTTGGTGTGGATTCGGGAGGGCGTCATTGTTGAGGCACGTCACGCCGGGCTATCGGGGCAGAGCGCACTCTGCGCGGTGATGACGATCCCTGGGGGCAGCTACTGGGTCCAGCCCGGCGACGTGGACATTCAGGCTAGCATCCAGGGTGGAGATCGCGCGGCCTTGAGCGAGCTCGTGGCGCATCTTCCCGAATGGTGTCGGCTGCGCGCGGCCTTGCCAGCGCTGACCAGCAAGTTCACGCTGGATCGCGAGGCGCTGTATCGGGCTGCTCCCGAGTTAACACCTCAGGATGTTAAGATTCTGAAGGCTGCGAAGCTGGGGTATCCCATCTACCTCTTGGGTCCAGAATCCGGACTACCGGATCTCGTGCTTTTTCGGCGCCTTATCCACCTGATGCGTTTGCATCTCATCAGCGCGAATGAGGGATCAGTGCCGCCCCCGGCTGAGCGCGTCAGTGCCGAGAAGGCGGCCGCCCCAAAGCCCGAAAGCGGGGTCTGCATTCGTCCGACGAGCGCCTATTCGGTCACGGGCAGCGGGCTCATCGAGTCGGTCACGCGGGCGTCTCCCAGGCCTCCGAGTTCGCGTCCCCCGCGCGCCACGTCGAACAAGCCCGCGGCGGCCAGAAAATCGGCGCACCCAAGGCTTTTCGCTCGCTCCGATACACCGCCGCCGGTTATCCCCAAAGCTCCCAGCTTGCCCGCGGATATTGGCGGCCCACTCCCAGCGTATCCAGGATATCTTGGCCCGCCCCGTTCCGAGCAAGGCTTGAGCGGGATGCCTGTCATCGACACGACGGGCGAGCTCCAAATAGAGCCTAGGGAGCGAGTAGCCGAGGGCTTTGTGAGTGCTGCCAACTTTGCACACGAGCAAGCCAACATGCGTCCCTCAACAGCACCCAGCACTGCGCGACAGTTTCAGAGCGATGTTCCGCCTGTGACGCCCGTGCAATTTGGTAGCAATTATCCTCGCCCGCTCGAGGCCGACAATCTCAAGGAACGCATTCGCGCCGATGCTCGGGCACAGGCGGCTGCAGGGTCTCCCCAGACTCCGCCTCCGCCTGCTGCCCCGCGTTGGGTGCGCCGCACTGATCGACCTTTTGCGCAATCGAACGTGGCTCAGCCTTCCTCGCCTCAAGACTTGCTGCTGCGGCTCCCAACGGACCCCATCAGCGTAGCCGGCTTTCGCGCCAGCATTTTTGGCAGTTTGGCACTGGGTCTAAGCTGTCTGCTGGCGGCGTATTTCACGCAGGTGTCTGCGCTCTATCTGGGAGGCGTCTTCTTCCTATGCCTGCACGTTGGGAGCTATATGGCGTTTGCCGCCAGAATGTGGGGCGCGCTCCGCGGCAGTCAGCGCGCGCTTCGCTGGCAAGCAGTTATCCTGCCTTTGTTTGTCCCCGTTTTTGGGCTGGTTTGGTGGGTGCGCAGCTGGCTCAGGTTCGTGCGGGTCACGAACGACGTTCTGGAGAGAACTCGTGTTCAAAGCCCCAAGCTCTCGCTCGGTTTGGTATGGGTTTCGATGCTCTTGCCGGGCCTAGGCTATGTGGCTGCCTGGGTGCTGATAGGAAAGGTCGGTCGGGCCATCAATACGCTTGCTGCGGCCGCCGAGCAGCGGCAGCGACGCATGGGGCGGATCGACGCCTCCGCCGTGCAAGCGAGTGCTGACTAGGAGCAAGATTTTTGGCCAGCCTACTGTCTGAGATCGTGCCAGAGACGATCTGCACGAGCGAAATGGAGCTCGGAGCAGAGCCAGACGCGTTTTTTCCCGGCGAAGCAGCTATCGTTGAGCGAGCCATCCAGAAGCGCCGCCACGAGTTTCAGATGGGTCGAAGCTGTGCGCGTCGGGCCCTCGGGAAACTTGGCGTTGCGCCAGTCGCTGTCTTGTCGAACGAGGATCGCTCTCCCAGCTGGCCAAGCGGCGTTGTGGGCAGCATCACGCATACGGGGGGCGCGCCCGAGGGCTGGTGTGGAGCAGCCGTTGGGAAAGCCCAGGCATGGGTCGGAATTGGCATTGATGCCGAGCTCCGAAGTCCGCTCAATCGGGAGCTTTGGGGTCGCGTGTTGAGGCCTTCGGAAGTCCACTTCTTGAACGGTCTGCCCAGCCAGGAAGCGGGTCTTTTGGCGAAGATCTTCTTTTCTGCCAAGGAGGCTTTCTACAAATGCCAATATCCGAGCACTCTCACCTTTCTCGGCTTCCAGGCAGTTCAGGTCGTGTTCGATGTGGCGCGCGCGGAGTTTGAGACCGAGCTCATGCTTGCCGAGCTTCCGCCGGATGTTGACGCTCGTTCGTTGCAGCTTCTTTCCGCCATCCCTAGGCTCGTTGGGCGTTATGCGTCGACGCCAGCGCTGATTCTGTCGAGTGTGTGCTGGGCAAAATCTGCGGATTTGTCGGGGTAGCGCCCGGGTGGCGCGAGGGCGGGTGCGAGGGCCAGCGCGGCGGCGGTTGACCTCAGGGCCAGGCTGGGGCCCCTATACAGGCATGACTCCAACGCCGAGCCCACTCGTACCCGAGCAAGAAGCTGTTCTCTTTGAAGGTAATCCGGCGCTTCTGCCGAGCCTGGGCTCAGTCTTGCTGGCAATTCTGACGCTTGGCTTAGCGCTTCTGGTATTTTGGGCGCGGAGCCACGGTATCCGCTATCGCTTAACGAGTCAGCGGATTGTCGTGGAGTATGGGCTCTTGTCCAAACGCACCGAGCATATCGATATCTATCGCGTGGTGGACTACGTCGTCGAGCGTCCCTTCTCCCAGCGCTTGATGGGAACCGGAAATCTGCGCTTGCGCACGATGGACAAATCCGCTCCCGAACTCAACATTTTCGGGATCAAGACGGATGTGCCCGCGCTCTACGAACGCCTGCGGCAAGCGACTGAAGTGGAGCGGGCGCGGCGCGGGGTTCGAACTGTGGACTATGAGTAAGCCGCGAGGGCTGCTCGGGTACGACGTCAACGCTTCTCGGTAAAGTTGCATGAAACCCACCCTATTTCTGTTCGACATTGACGGCACGTTGATCTCGGCTGATGGCGCGGGTCGGCGCGCACTGGAACGAGCGTTTCTTGTGCGTCACGGGCGAGCGGGGGCGCTTGAATTTCGTTTCGATGGCATGACCGATCCCGGGATCATGGAGCAAGCCTTAACCAGGATGGGCTTTGCGAGTTCGAGCATAGCCGAGGAATCACAGCACTTGCTGGAACTTTATCTGGAAGCGCTGGCGGAAGAAGTGGTGTCCACCGAGCACTACCGGGTGCATCCGGGAGTCGAACAAATCCTGAGTGAGTTGGCGGTGCAAGAAGGAGTGGCGATCGGGCTTGGAACCGGTAACCTGGAGCGGGGTGCTCGGATCAAACTGCGTCGTGGGAGCCTCGATAGGCACTTCGCGTTTGGTGGCTTTGGCTCGGATCACGGAGTGCGCTCTGAGCTCCTGCGTATCGGTGCTGAGCGGGGAGCCGCCTTGCTCAACCGACCACGCAGCGCCTGTCGGGTTGTGGTGATTGGGGACACACCTAAAGACATTGAGGCGGCTCATGCCATTGGCGCAGAGTGCCTGGCCGTCGCCACGGGACACTATGGAGAGTCCGAGCTTCAGAGCTTTTCTCCGGCGTTGGTCGCCAGCTCGCTCGCTCAGCCGAGCGCACGGAGCTGGCTGCTCGGCGAAAGCTTGGCTCCCGTTATTTGATCGTGATCGGCGGGATCGGAACCTGGCATTGCTTGGGAGGAGTCAGCCACTTGATCATGTTCAACCAGAAAGCTTCAACCTGGTAGTCCTTGTGATCGACCCATTCCGTGTTGAACGTGATCCACTCGTCGCCCCACATCAACACGCGGCCCTTGACGACTTCTTGGACCTTCAGCACATCGTGCCCGCCCTCAGTAGCCAGTGTCATCCCCGTGCCGGCTACTGGGTAGCCATTATCGATGCCGATCCGAGTGATGCCGGTGGTGACGGGGTGCGTTTGCCACATCGCTACCGGAATGGTGTTCCCGCCCATCTTCGCCAGGATCTGTTCTTCGCCGTAACTCATTCCAACCGGAGCCAAGAGGGAATTGACGTTGACTATCTCGGATTGGTCCGCATAGCCGATCATGGTCATGAAGCCGCCGCCCTGCTTGATCCAGTCGTTCAGCGCTTGGATCTCTGAAGCTGAATAGGCGCGTCCAATTTCGCTCACATTTTGGGAAACAATAACCTGAAACGGCGCCAGCAGCGCAGGCGTCAAAACCATTGAGCCCAAGTCCACCGCGCCGCTCACCGAGCGCGAAGCCAGCCAGGTGGCAAAAACGTCGCCCACGCCCGCTGTCCCGCGCACGCCCAGGGTTGCAACTTTGAGGCAATCGCAGATGCCATCGTTGCCTACGTCCAAATCATCCACCACGCCGTTCACATCGTTGTCGATGCCATCGCAGATCTCAGGGATCTCCGGGTGAAGCGCGACCGGCCCACCGCTCCCCACCGGCCCACCGAGGCCACCGTCGATGTTGAATCCTGTGTTCGCTCCAGAGCCATTCGCTGGGGTACCCACCTTGCCACCGGTGCCGGAGCCCGTGTTGCCGGTGCTGCCCGAATTACCGGTGCCCCCGGTTATCCCGGCACCACTTCCGCTTCCGCCTGTCCCTGCGCCGAGCACGGTCGTTCCACTACCGCGTTCCGCACTGCTGGCGCTGCATCCAAATACGTACAAGCTAACAACAAAACAAACGGTCGCATTGAGCGTGCGATGATCCCGATGAAGCATAGAATTTTCTTCCTTGGCTGGCTCCGTAAACCGTATCATGTTGCTCGCGGATGCGGTGACCCTAGGTGTGCAAGTGCGCGCCTTCACTCTCGTTGTATTCAGGAATCACGCGAATGCTTTCCCACTGTGTGCCACATGGTGCGCATTGACCCGCATGGTATCTCTTTGGCATTTCTTGCGCGTACGTGGCCCTTCTGTGCACGTGAGTGAGCGTTTGCTCAACGGACGCATTTCGGCTGCCGCAGAATTTTCTTCTCAACAGCCAGCTGGCTTTTCTGCCGTGTAAAGGGAGCGCTTTTTGTGCCTAGACCATGCTCCGCGTGGTTCGGGGGGAGCCGAGCCAGCGGGGCCCTTGTCGGTCGTCGATGGTACCGTCGTGCCCTTGCCTGTATTGCCGGCGCTCCAACAATGAACCCGCCTTCCTCGAGACAGACACTGAGCCAAGCTCCCGTCGCGCGCCCAAAGCTCCAGCCCAAGAAGCTCTTTGGGCTCCTGCGTTATTCGCGTGAGCACCGCGCAGCCTACGCGTGGATGCTGGGCTTCATGGTGTTGCAGATGGCAACCTACCAAGCACTCGCCTATTCGCTGAAGTACCTGATTAACGACATTTTTCCCAAGCGGGACGTGCCCTCGTTGTTGTTGTTTGCGCTGGCGTGGATTGGGGTCTTTGCTGTTCACAGCCTGTTTACGCTGCTTGCTGCCAAGAAGCGTATCTTTCTGATTCGCAATCTGATCACACGCATCCGCGAGGAATTGATCAAGAAACTCCAGGTGCTCTCCATCAGTTATTTCGATCAACGTGGGACGGGCTCCACGTCGGCGAAGCTGTTGATGGACATGGATAAGGTGCAACAGTTCTACGATTGGGTTTTCGTGAACTTGGTGCAGGCGGTGTTTGGGGTGGTGATCGGTGTGCCCGTGCTGTACTCGATTAACCCGACGCTCACCCTCTTTTCATTATTCTATGTGCCACTCGTTCCGCTCCTGCAGCGCGCTTTCCGCGGCAAAATTGTTAAACATTCCTATCAGCTCAGGAACACCAACGAAAAGCTCAGCGCCTCCATTGTGGAGTTCATGACTGGGATTCGTCACGTGCGCATGTTCGCGGCTGAGGAGGAGCAGAGTCGGCAAGTGATCGACGATGTGCGCCAAGCGCGGGACATCGACATGCGTTACTCGATGATCATGCGTATTTTTGGCATGACGATCCAATTCATCGGGGAATTTACGCCCGTGATGCTGTGGGTCGTCGCGGGCGTGATCATGACGCGCGACGCGAACCTTCAGCTTGGGTCGATCATTGCCTACATCGCACTCGTTACCTTCATGCTGGGGCAAATCGCGGTCGTGTTTTCCTCATTCGATCAGATTGTCGTCGCTTCCCCCTCCGTGACCGCCATCCTTGGGATTTTGGATAACGACCAAATCGAAAATCCTAACCCCAAACTGACCGAGTTCGTGATCGATGGTTCAGTCGCGCTGAAGAATGTCACTTTTGGCTACGCGACCCGCGGTGAGCAGCACCAATTGCGGAATGTTTCGCTTGAGATTCGGTCGGGTGAGCGCGTGGCTTTTGTGGGCCGCTCCGGTTCGGGAAAATCGACCGTGGTCAACGTGCTGTTGGGGCTTTATCCGGTAGCTCAGGGCAGCGTCAAATTCGGGGATCTCGATCTGAGTGAGCTTCGATTTCGCACGCTGCGCGAACAGATCGCGATCATGAATCAGGAGGCGTTCCTCTTTAACACGAGCATTCTTGAGAATTTGTTGTTCGCCAATCGCGCGGCGAGCCTGGAGCAGGTGATCGAGGCGTGTAAGAAAGCCGAGATCTACGATTTTATTTCTTCGTTACCCGAAGGGCTCAACACCGTAGGCGGCGAACGGGGCGTTCAATTATCCGGTGGGCAACGCCAACGTATCGCCATGGCTCGCATCTTCTTGCGCGAGTTCAAGCTTCTCATCTTGGATGAGCCTTCCTCTGCGTTGGATGTTCTCACTGAGCACACCCTGTTTGAAACACTCCTTCAGAATATTCAGGGCAAGACGCTGATCATCATCGCGCATCGGCTCTCGACAATTAGGAGCGTCGATCGCATCTTCGTATTCGATGAAGGTGAGGTGGTGGAGCAGGGCAGCTTTAGTGAGCTGGTAGCTCAAAAGGGCCTCTTCGCGCAGATGGTAGAGGCCAGCTCCTTCGAATCCGCGCAACGCACTTAGCCCGCTGCGAGAGCCGGGTGGCACAGAGGAGCCGCCACCCGGTGCTGCTGGCGCCACCGAGTGCGTTTATTCGGGCAGCATCCCGAAGTACGAAACGGTGCGACCCGCGAAGGCGCCAGGCAATAATTGGCTCTTTTCAAGCTGTTTTGCGACTCCTTTCTGCGATTCCTCAACGTAAATCTGGTAGCTCTCCTGGGCGATCAGCGCTTCGCGCGCGAAGACGCTCAGCGCGGAATCGCGGGTGATGAACATGGGCCGGGAATTGCCCTGAGAATTGATATACGTGTACAGATGCCCGCCGAGAATTTCTGTTCGGCCACCGTTGATGGTTTCGATCAGAGTCGTTCGGGCTGCTTGTTCCGTCTTCAAGCCAAACACCCAGAGCGTGCCGCCGTCGTTGATGAAGTGCGAGCCCTTGGCACGCGAATTCTCGGGCCAAAGCTCAGGATTGAATTGGCGTGCCCAGATTTGTTGATGCTTGCTGCGCCACACGTCCCAAGGCCCGCCGCTCACGTCTTCAAAAAAGACGCGCCCGCCTTCGCCCGTGTAGCCTGCAATCTGTGAGTTCTTGAGCACGAGCGTGCGAGCGGTCTGCATCTCGATACGAGCCCCTGGAAAGCCCGTTCCGATCCGTTCAATCACCACCGTCTTAGATTCTCCATCCACCAACTTGAGCGTGCCGCGGCCTCCCTCCGCACAGCGAATGCTGGACTCCGTGCCGATCAGGCGTCGGACTTTGCCGCGAATTAGAACCGTACCGCCGAGCGTGTACGAACCACGCACGCCTTGGCTGTTGGGCGTGTTCGCGAGATAGACTGTGCTTTTCCCGCTATCGATCGCACGCTGAAAGGCTTCATCATCAGGCGTGTTGTCGCCTGGGGTGGCGCCAAAATCCTGAACATTCGCCCATTCCTCCGGCGGATCCCAAGGCACGTCGGGTGTTTCTTCGATAGGCAAGGGAAAGGCGCGTTGACCCCCGCTGAACAAGCGCTGCCGAGGTACGGAACAAAACCCATCCACATTCGGGCCAGTGGGTGTGGCCGTGTTCTTGGTTTCGAGTGCACGCGCATAGCCACTTGTTTTCAGGTCGCGCACCAGAATGTCTCCAGTAGTGGAAACGGCGGGAACGGAAGCTGTGGTGGTCGATGTGCCGGTTAATGTGCTTTCCAGCAACGTGATGAAGCCGCCTGTTGAACGAATGGCGGGCACTGCGTTTTCGCTCACAAGCTTGCGAATGCTGAGCGCCTGACCCGAGTCCAAGATACCGACGGATCTCTGGCCGCGCAGCGTGACGTATTCCAACACTTGCCCGTTGATGGGGCGACCCGTCAGAATACCGGTATCAAAGCCGAGGATTGTCACGTTCTTAACCAAGAGTGGGCCAATCTCGTCGGTGAAATTCATGTCGAGACCCGTCACGCCTCCGCCGTCCCCCGAGCGAATCGTTACGTCGCCGAGCACACCCTGATTCGAAGCGTGAAACTGCATGCCAATCGCGCCCGGGTTGCCGCGTCCGGTGTCCACGGTCAGGCGGCGAATCGAATTACCGAAGCGTTGAGCGGGAGCCGGCCCCATCCAAATCAACGGCTTGGCGGGGCGTGGCTCGTTGAAGCCGGAGCAGTGGTCCGCGAGCTTCAGGATCGCTCGCTCTTGGCTTTCACCCTCTAGGACGGTTTGCTTGTACTCGTCGCCGTTGCCCTTACCCGCCGGCCACTTGAGCGTGTCCGAGATGAGATACGTCCCAGCAGGAAGATAGATGATGGCTTTGGAATTCGGGAAATCCGAGAGGGCCTGCTGGATCTTCGCCGTGTCGTCGGTCTTGCCATCGCCTTTGGCTCCGTAGTGGAGCTTGACATCCACGAGGCCCGCCGCATCCGGGTAACGGCTGCCCGGTGAGCGCTTGAGTTCGTAGGGCTGGTCTTTGCGGCTGACGTGTTCACCCTTGCTGGGTATCTTGCTCCGGACCCCAAGGCAGCTTGCGACCAGAAGCGTGACGCCGGCGAGCGTCAGCAAATGGAGGCGCGGTGCGATGAGGTGGAGTTTCAAGTTCATGGCGTGAGCTTGGCAAGTACTTCGAGATGAGCACAAAGCGTCACCGGGTGCCGCTTTGCCTCAAGTGGCGGTGAAGCACCGGCGAGCGCCAGCGGCTTCGCCGCCCAGATTTCCGGCAAAACGGGAATACTGGACAGGAGCGCAGGCCATTCTGACGCTGGATTGGCGACCTCTGATCTTGGTTCGGGCAATTGCTGGCAGACCTCTTGACACCCCCCTCTGCCTGGCTAACTTGCCGCGCTGCAACTGTCAGCACTCGCACCTCGTGAGTGCCAAACGGGGGCAAACGGCTGAAATCGAAAGGTTTCTCCGGTTCCTAGGGCGATACCCGGCGTCTTTGCGGCTCGCCTGGCAGCTTCGCCGACCTTCCAAGCTAGTCCACTCTCATTGAGTGGCAAAATTCCAAAACCAACAAAAACGGAGGCAAGAACACCGATGGCAAAAATCCGACCCCTTCAAGACCGCGTGATTGTTAAGCGCGTTAAAGAAGAAGAGAAGACCAAGGGAGGGATCATTATCCCCGACACCGCGAAAGAGAAGCCTGTTGAAGGCGAAGTGATCGCGGTTGGCAATGGCAAGGTGCAGGACGACGGCAAGATTCGTCCGCTCGATGTCAAAGCTGGTGATCGCGTGCTGTTTGGCAAATATGCCGGCACCGAGGTGAAAATTGAAGGCGAAGAGCACCTGATTCTACGTGAGGATGACATCCTCGGCGTGCTCGAGAAGTAACGCTAAGGAGACCTATAGATCATGGCTGCTAAAGAAATTGCGTATAACGAAGACGCCCGCGCGCGTATCCTTGCTGGCGTTAACGCGCTTGCGGATGCGGTGAAGGTAACCCTCGGTCCGAAGGGCCGAAACGTGGTGCTTGAGAAGAGCTTCGGCTCTCCCACGGTGACCAAAGACGGCGTGACCGTTGCTAAGGAAATCGAGCTCGAGAACAAGTTCGAAAACATGGGCGCACAAATGGTGCGTGAAGTGGCTTCGAAGACGTCCGATGTGGCCGGCGACGGCACCACAACGGCAACCGTTCTCGCTCAAGCGATTTTCCGCGAGGGCTCCAAGCTGGTTTCTGCCGGGCACAACCCGATGGAGATCAAGCGTGGCATCGATAAGTCTGTTGAAGCTGTCGTGGCCGAGCTGAAGAAGATGGCCAAATCCACCAAGGATCCGGCTGAAATCGCTCAGGTTGGTACCGTGAGCGCCAATGGCGATGCCAGCATCGGCAAGCTGCTCAGCGAAGCCATGGAGAAGGTTGGCAAGGAAGGCGTGATCACCGTGGAAGAGGCGAAGAGCGCCGAGACCACGCTGGATGTCGTTGAAGGCATGCAGTTTGATCGCGGTTACCTCTCGCCCTACTTCGTCACGGATCCCGAGCGCATGGAAGTGTCGCTCGAAGATGCGTACTTGCTGTTGAGCGAAAAGAAAATCAGCAACATGAAAGATCTGTTGCCGGTCCTCGAAGCGATTGCTCGTCAGCAGAAGCCACTCTTGATCATTGCCGAAGACGTTGAGGGCGAAGCGCTCGCAACCTTGGTGGTGAACAAGCTCCGTGGCACGCTTTCCTGCGCCGCAGTCAAGGCTCCTGGCTTTGGCGATCGCCGCAAGGAGATGCTGAAGGACATGGCAGTTCTCACCGGCGCTCAGGTCATCAGCGAAGAGCTCGGCCTGAAGCTTGAGAACGTCACCATCAGCGATCTTGGCCGCGTGAAGCGCGTTAAGGTCGACAAGGACAACACCACCCTCATTGATGGTGCTGGCGACAAAGACAAGATCAAAGGCCGCCAGACGGAGCTTCGCCAGCAGGTTGAAGCCACCACCAGCGACTACGATCGTGAGAAGCTCCAGGAGCGTCTCGCCAAGTTGGTCGGCGGCGTGGCAGTGATCAAGGTTGGCGCTGCTACCGAGACCGAGATGAAGGAGAAGAAGGCACGCGTCGAAGACGCTCTGCACGCAACCCGTGCAGCTGTCGAAGAGGGCATTGTGCCCGGCGGCGGCGTGGCTCTGCTCCGTGCACAGAAAGCTCTCGATGGCCTCAAGCTGAGCGACGAGCAAATGGTGGGCGTGCGGATTATCCGTCGTTCATTGGAAGAGCCCCTTCGCCAGATCGTTGCTAACGCTGGTGAAGAAGGTTCGATCGTGGTTCAGAAGGTGCGCGAAGGCAGCGGCAACTTCGGCTTCAACGCGGCAACCGGCGAGTACACCGATTTGGTGGCAGCTGGCGTGATTGATCCGGCCAAGGTTGTGCGCACCGCGCTCCAGAACGCTGCCAGCGTTTCTGGTCTGATGCTCACCACTGAGGCGCTCGTGGCCGAAAAAGCCAAAGACGAGAAGCCCCAGGCTGGTGGCGACCACGGCCACGGCCACTGAGTAACGGCGAAATAAACTCCCTGCCGTAGTGGCAGAGTGAGTGCGAGAAGGCGAGCTCGAAAGGGCTCGCCTTTTTGCGTGTTTGGGCGCGTCGAATCAGGCGCCTGAAGGAGATGCTGTGATGAAAAAGAAAGCTAAAGCTGTCTTGGCTCGTACCGCTGGCGAGCTCGCTGAAGTGATCGAGCAGATGGAATCGAAATTGCGGTAAGGAGCGCGCTAAACACCAAGATCATTCAAGTGATCGAGAAGCGAGGTCTCACTCATGCGGAGGTGGCTGCTCTTGCCGGCACATCGCGTACGCGCATCACCGCCGTGATCAATCGAAACACCAACGACATCTCTACCGACCTGATGCTCCGGGTGCTCGGTGCGCTCGGCGTATCGGCGAAAGTGACCTTCGGGCGCGCTGCCTGATTGCGCCCTCACTAGCTTCACTGGCCAGCGGGTTGAACCCGGGAGAGATTAGGGCGGGTTGCAGGTGGTGCATCGGGGGGTTGAACGTTGAACCCATCCCTTAGCCCACGTGCCGCCTCAGCTGCGTATTCCGACGCCATCCTGTCTTGACATGATCATATAGATGAGCCAAAACATGGTCATGTTCAGGGTCAACATTCACGAAGCGAAAGCTAATCTTTCCAAGTACTTGGATGCGGTAGCCGCTGGCGAAACGGTCGTGATCTGCAATCGAAATGTACCCGTTGCGGAGCTTCGGCCCCTCTTCCGAGCGCGTTCGGTGCCTCGTCCTATTGGGCTCGCCGCTGGAAGCTTCAAAATCCCGAAGGCCTTTTTCGAGCCTCTGCCCGAAAGCATCCTGGCTGAGTTCGAGGGCAAAGCGTGAAGCTGTTATTGGACACGTGCACGTTCCTTTGGCTCACGCTGAATGCCAAGGAGCTCTCTCGTGCGGCTCGGAAGGCGTTTACGGATCCTGACAATGAAGTGTTCTTGAGCTGCGTCTCCGCGTGGGAGATCGCAATCAAACATCGCCTGGGTAAGTTGCCCTTACCCGAAGCACCGACCGAGTTCGTGCCGAACGAGCGCGGTCGACACGGCATTGATACGCTGGCGTTGACGGAGGTTGCAACACTCACGCTCGGGCGTCTACCCGATCTCCATCGGGACCCGTTTGATCGAATGCTGGTGAGCCAGGCGATCGCAGGTGGTTTGTCGATTCTCACCCCCGATCCGTTGATCCAGCAATATCCTGTGATGACACTCTGGTAGGTTCGAAAGGTCGCTTGCCATCCGTGTTTCTCAGGCTTAGCGCGCGCTAGGCCTTGCTTCCTTTCCGAACTGGTCGTAGCACCCGGCCGCCATGATTAGTATTTCTGGGCTCAGCAAGAACTTCGGCTCGAAGGTGCTCTTCGAGAAAGTGACGCTGCAGCTGAATCCGGGCGAGCGCTACGGCCTGGTGGGCGCCAATGGCAGCGGCAAGACCACCTTTCTGAAGATCCTGACGGATGACGAAAGCTCGAGCGATGGCGTCATCATGTACGGCAAGCAAGTGCGGCTCGGCATTCTGCGTCAAGATCAGTTTGCTAACGACGAAGAACGGATTGTTGATGTCGCCATGCGCGGCGATAAGCAAGTCTTCGCGGCGTTACAAGAACTGGACGCGTTAGCTCACGATCCAGATCCGAGCCCAGAAAAGCTCGGCGATGTGAATGATCTCTTGCATCGCGAAGAGGGCTACACGCTGGAGGCACGTGCCCGGGAAACCCTGGAAGGCTTAGGCATCGAGAGCGCGCTGCTGGATCAACCGCTTCGAATTCTGTCCGGTGGGTTCAAGTTGCGAGTGCTGCTCGCGCAGGTGCTCGTGGGGCGGCCGGATGTTTTGCTTTTGGATGAGCCGACGAACCATTTGGACATTCTTTCGATTCGTTGGCTCGAAAAATTCCTGCAAAATTTCGCTGGCTGCGCCGTTATCATTTCTCATGATCGCCGGTTTCTCGACTCCGTGTCGACGCGCATTCTGGATGTGGATTACGCCACGATCATCGATTATCCCGGCAATTATACCGCATTTTTGACCCGCAAGGATGAGACTCGCGATCGCAAAGAAGCCGAGATCACCAAGCAAGAAAAGCTTCTGGCAGAAAAGAAAGCGTTCGTAGAGCGCTTCCGCGCCAAGGCCACCAAAGCTCGCCAAGCTCAGAGCCGCGCCAAGCAAATCGATAAGATCGAGATCGAAGAGCTCGCGCCCACTTCGCGCCGTTTCCCCAAATTCAAATTCGAACAGCTGCGCCCCAGCGGCCGCGATGTGTTGAAGGTGGAGGGGTTGCACAAGGCGTATGGCGATAAGCAGGTGCTCACGGGCGTTGGCTTCGAAGCCCGACGCGGCGAACGCATTGCCGTGATCGGCGCTAACGGAATGGGGAAATCAACGCTGCTCAAGATCATCACTGGAAATCTGCTCCATGATTCCGGGAGCAGCGAATGGGGGCACGAGGTACGCGTTGGGTACTTTGCCCAAGATCACCACGAGCTGCTGAATGATCCGAAAATCACCCCGTTGAATTTTCTCTGGGATGCTTGCCCGATGGAAGCGGTGAGCTACGTGCGCGGTCAGCTCGGGAGAATGTTGTTTTCCGGGGATGAAGTCGACAAGCCGGTGACAGCCCTTTCAGGCGGCGAAGCGGCACGCGTGATCTTCGGCAAGCTCGCCATCCAGAAGCCGAATGTCTTGGTGTTGGATGAGCCGACCAATCACTTGGATCTGGAGGCGATCGAGGCGCTCACCGATTCGCTCAAAGCCTATACCGGCACGCTCGTGTTCGTTTCGCACGATCGGCACTTCGTATCCCAGTTGGCCACGCGGATCATTGAGGTGAAGAAAGATGGCCTGCTCAACTTCAACGGCACCTACGATGAGTACATTGAGAAAGCCGGCGACGACCATTTGGACGTGAGCACGGTGGTGTTGAAGGCCAAGAAGAAACCAGAAGCCGGCGACAAACCCCCAACGGGAATCGCCGTGCCCGAGGCGAAACAGACTGCCAAGATCAGCGCACCCGAACCCAAACAGAAGAAGCCTCTCAACAATCGCGCTCGCGAGCTCCCGAAAAAACGCGACCGTCTGCTGGCAGAGATCGAAAAGTTAGAAGCAGCGAAGGGAGCCATCGGGCAAACCTTCGCCGCACCAGGTTTCTACGAAGCCACCAGTCTCGAAGACCAAATGAAGCTCGGTTATCGCCAAGCAGATCTCGACCTTCAGCTCGAAGAGTTGATTCGGGAATGGGAAGGGATCGAGGCCGAGATCGCGGCCCTCGAGGGCGCTTAGGGCCGCCTTCGCTGGGATTTTGTGCCCGAAACTTGGCCGTGCCGGGCCCGAGTCGTTACGCCGGATAACCCATGACTTCACGCCCCCCCGCCCGGATGACCCAGCTCGCCCTCAATCTTGCCCGCACCAACCCAGAGTTCGCGCTGCGAGTCACTGAGCGTTTGCAGGGCGACGCCCGCTGTTCATTCATGGAGGCGATGGCTCAACCCGTGAAGCCAGTGCTCTCGGCGCGGCCCGGGCTGAAGAAGTGCGCACCTCAAGGCGTAGGCAAGTCCCAGGCGATGCAGCCAATGAGCCTTGAGCTGTTTCGCTTCGCGCGTAGTGTTTCCCGGGTTGCCGGCTGAAGATTGGGCGCTACCCTCGGCGCCGCCATGATAGCCACTGGGCCCTTACAGGGCATGCGAGATTTTCTGCCGCTCGAAGTGCGGCAGCGCGATTTTTTGATGACGGCGTTCAAAGCCGTCTACGAGCGCTACGGCTTTGAGCCGATCGAAACGCCTCTTTTGGAGCGCCTCGATGTCTTGCTGGGCAAAGGCGGCGACGAAAACGAGAAGCTGATCTTCAAGGCACTCAAGCGCGGAGCAGCCTTGGAGCGAGCGTTGGAAGCGAAAGAAGAATTGGCCGACGCCGGCTTGCGCTTCGATCTCACGGTGCCGTTAGCTCGCTATTATATGGAGCACCGCGCGGAGTTGCCGCGCCCCTTTCGGCGCTATCACATGGGTCCCGTATTCCGAGCCGATCGCCCAGGCCGCGGTCGCTTTCGTGAATTCTACCAGTGCGATGTGGACATTATCGGCGTGAGCGAGGTCTCCGCCGAAGTGGAAGTGCTGCTAGCGACCACGGGCGCGCTCGATGCCGTCGGTTTTTCTGGATTTAGCGTGCGCCTGAATGATCGGCGCTTGCTCAAAGCGGTGTTGGGACACCTGGGTGTGGCGGAGGAACATCAGGCATCGGCCGTGGTGGCGCTCGACAAGCTGGATAAAATCGGGCTTGAGGGTGTGAGCAAGGAATTGCAGGAGCGTGGGCTTGCCGCGGATGTGGCAGAGAAGCTGAAGCTGCTAGATGCGCCTGGAATTGGTGAGCTGCCGGCCGCCCAAGGGCTGGAGTTGCTAAAAACGCGTCTGGGCTTGACGGATGAAGAGCCGGCACTGATTGCGCTCGGCCGAATTATTTCCGAACTTTCCGAGGTGCGAGGAGAAGCTGTGGCGATATCGATCGAGCCGCTCCTAGCGCGTGGCATGGGCTACTACACAGGCCCCATTTTTGAAGTGGGAGTCGAAGGCGTGCCGTTCTCACTGGCAGGCGGCGGACGCTACGACGGGCTCGTGGAGCGTTTCGGCAAAGAGAGCGTTCCAGCTGTAGGTTTCTCGATTGGCTTTGAACGCATCGCGCTCTTGATGAGTGAACGGGGTGCATTCCCCGCGGATCTCGCGCGCGTGGACGCGTACGTGACTGTGTTCAGCGCCGAGGATCGAGGCTATTCGCTGAAGCTCTCGGAATCCTTGCGAAAAACTGGCTTGCGCGTGGTCACGTCGTTGCGCTCAGGTGGGTTAAAGCACCAGCTGAAAGAGGCCAGCGAACGGGGTGCACGCTATGCGATCATCGCGGGTCCAGATGAGCGCGCGCGCGGGGAAGTGCAGCTGAAGAATCTAGCGACGGGTGAGGCGAGTCAGGTGAAGGAGGGGGATGTCGGTAGTTGTCTTCAGGTGGGTTGAGCGAGAACGCTTTTAGACTCCTTTCAGGAGCTTCTCGAAACGGTTGGGCCGTGGTAGCTTTCGGATACTGAGCCAATTGGGCTTGGCTCACCATCGCGAAGGGACACTCTTAGAATGCGAAACGTTGGACGCTACCTAGCCGTAGCTGGGCTCGTTGCTTATTTCGGTGCATGCACCAGTGAAGATCGAAATTTTGGCGCAAATGGCAACGCGGCAGCGGGTCAGCCGAACGGGAGCGGGGGCGACCCGAACGGGAAAACCGGCGGAGTGGCTTCGAGTTCCGGTGGAGCGGGCGGTATCGGGACAATGATTGCAGCTAAGGTCCCGTGCCAAGCGACCTCGGAGTGCGATGACAAAAACGAATGTAACGGCGTAGAATTCTGCTCCGGCGGGTTTTGTGCGGTAGAGGGTGTGGATCAAGCAAACGGCACGGCCTGTTCGGCCGTTGGTGCTGCGGCAGGTGCGCCTGGTGCTGCCGGTGCAGCAGGCACGCTCAACGGAATGTTCTGCACGGCGGGGAGCTGCGTGATGGGCCGTTGCGGCGACGGCTATGTGGATGCTTTGATCGCGGGTGAGGAGTGCGACGACGCCAACGAGGTTCCGCGTGATGGCTGCGAACCGACTTGTAAATTCACGTGTAGCACGGCCGCGGATTGTGCAGACGGTGATGCGTGCAATGGAGAAGAGACCTGCGATGCGCATAAATGCTCGCCGGGAACGCCGGTTGCGGATGCCTTGGACCTTATGTGTGCCCCCGGAAAGAACTGCCGAAGTGGGCAATGTGTTCTCGTGGGTTGCGGTAACGGTACCAAGGAAGGGGCCGAAGAGTGCGACGACAACAACAACGTCAACAGCGACGGTTGCCAGGCGGATTGCACCTATACTTGCGAATCGAACGCAGAGTGTGACGACGGCAACGCCTGCACGGGCTTAGAAACTTGCGACATGACGGTGCCAACGGCTCCGCTTTGTAAACCCGGCACGGCGGTTGTGTGCGACGAAATTGAATGCATGACAGTCGCTTGTGACCGGACTCAGGGAACTTGCAAGTACTCACTGATCGATGCGGATGGTGATGGCGAAGCCCCGGCAACGCTGGCGTGCGGTACAGATTGTAACGATGATGATAGAACGGTTGGCAAGGGGATGCCCGAAGTGTGCGGGGATAACAAAGACAATGACTGCAATCCTCAAACGATCGACGCTTCGCAGACCACGTATTACCAGGATTGCGACGGAGATGGATTCTCTGAGCGCGGTGGAAGTTATGTGGTCACCTGCGATCCACCGGGCCCCTCCGGAAAGTGTGGATCCGGCCTAGCTGACAAGTGGACCGTCCAACCACCTGATTCCAGCGCGACGATCGATTGCTATGATGCCAACCCGTTCGTTAAGCCAACGCAGACGGCGTACAAGACGACGTACATCAGCGGCGTCGACCTCTCCGTAGATTTTGACTACAACTGCGACAAGGTAGAACAGCCATACTTTACCGCGGTGGGGGTTGCGACGAACGCCTCGTGCACGGAGGGTAAAGGCGGCTGCATTGGAGCCGACGGGTGGGTGAACGCGGCGGTACCGGAGTGCGGCGTCTCCGGATCGTACAGCGATTGCGGTTGTGCTTCGCCTATCATTATCGGTTTCAATCAAGTCACCAGTGCTGCGATCCTCCCCGGGCCCACCTTGGGGTGCACGTATGGCTGCGCCCGCTCCGTGATCAAGCGGGTGCAAAGCTGTCGTTAGGCTTGGGATGTTGGCGAGGGGGGTGGGTGCCAACTGCATCCCCACTCCCCAGCTCCCCTTAACGCAACGGCAACTTAACAACCTTCGCCCCACGGGGCGGAGGTTCAATCGGTGGCAGCGAGAGCACCATGCGCTCCAGCCGTGGCAGCGCACGCACGAGCGCCCCCTCGGCGTGCAGCTCCGAGAACGAATGGTCAAACACCAAGACCACGCGATAAATCGAGGCGAAAGCCCGAGCCAAGCAGCCATAATTGGGTTGGCGTTCGACGTAGCGGACGTTGTTGTTGTCCGTCTTGATATGGCGGCTTGTTTCGGTGAGCGCGCGCGCGATCAATAGATCGGTGCGCCAGGGGTAGCGTTCGGGCTCTGAGTGGCGGCGGCGGAGGCGCTCCACCACTGCTCGGAGGTCGGCCTGTTCTCGGGCTGAGAAGGTGCGAAGCAGCGTATTGAGGTCGGATTCCTCAAGGCTCAAGGTATCCCAGAGATCGTGGCCGCGCGCGGCAAGGATGGCGAAGGCGCGACCCGTTTCAAAATAGTCTTCCAACTCATCCAGCTGCTCGCGTGGCAGAGACGCTCCCCAGATGATCGGGGATTGTTCGTCGACCACGAACGCCGCACGTGCATGGCTCTGACCCGCCAACGCGGCCAGGGTTTCGTCAACGCGAAGCGTTGGATTCTCGGCGGACAGCGCGCGAATGCTGGGGGCTTCTGGAGCATCACCGAACGAGCTTGCATAGACCTTCAAGCGCTCGAGCAGGGTTTCTCGGGTTTTGGGGGCTTCGTTGAAAACAACGGCCAAGCGCCAACCATCGCTGATCTCTATGCAAAGCGTGCGGGCATCTTCGGGCTTTCTGGTGCCGAATTCCAAGCGCGCTTCGCTGGCGCCGAGATCACGTTCGATGACTTCAAGTAGCTTTACGAGCGTCGGATTCTTCACGCGTGGGGCCTAGCTGAGAGAAATGGTGACGTTGAGGAGCTTGGCGTTCTCGCGGGCGTGAGCGCTGGCTGGTGAATAAGAATCTGGAACGCGCGAGGGGCTGACATCGAAGATAGGCCTCGGCGGAGCATCACTGATACCTAGAATAATATCGAGCGCATCGACCAACTCTTGCATCGACGCAAAACGATTCTCAGGGTGCTTGCACAGCGCTCGCAGGATAATCGCTTCAATCCGTGGATCGAGATCTTCGTTGAGCCAGCTGGGCGGCGGTGCCGGCGAAACCAGCTGGTGGCGGAGAAGCTCCACCCCGAGCTCAAGATCCCAGGGCAAATGCCCGGTGAACATGCGGAACATCACGACGCCCAACGCATAAACGTCCGAACGGGCATCCACGTGATCGCCGAGCACCTGTTCGGGCGACATGTATTGACCCGTGCCGAGCACCACGTTTTCTTCACAGCCCGCGTCACACTTGGCCAGCCCGAAATCCAGGATTTTTGCCGCGGTTGGCTCACCGATCGGCCCGACCAAGAAAATATTGTCGGGCTTCACGTCGCGGTGAACGATTCCGGCCTGATGCACCGCGTGGAGGCCGGATGCCAGGTGCCGACTCATCACCAGTGCCGTATCCGCCGGCAGAAGCTCTCCGCGCCGCAAGAGGTGTCCGAGTGTTTCCCCGCGTAGGACCTCCATAATAGAGTAGGGCCGATAGGCTTCGGGTTCCTCGACTTCCAAGATCTGCACGACATTGGGATGGCAGATCTTCATGGCTGCCTGAGCGCCGATCAAAAATCGGGTACGTAAGTCAGGAGTTGTGGCTGCTTTCTCGTCGAGGACTTTGGCAACGACCTTGGACCCGTCGAACAAGTCCCGAGCTAGATAGACATCCGCGGTGGCTCCACGGTCCAGATGGCGGACAAGCTCGTAGCGCCCACCCAAAACCACTTTGCTCACCTCGATCGAAACGCGCTCCGCGAAAAGCAGCACTCGGCTGTCGCTATCATCCTCGGCGCTAATGGCGCGCACTCTGGAATCGAGCTCGTCTGGCTCGTCCGACGCTGGAATTGCGTTTGCTGGGCTGGCCGACATGTGAACTCGATCAAATAACATTGATTGACTGCCTAGAGCCAACTTTGCGCCGTGACTGAATGAAACATCTGCCGCCACAGCCGAAAATGGCTATATTTTCGCGTGTGTCCAGGTGCCGCAGGAATAATATTCCCGTGCCAAAGGAAAACGGCGGCTAGCGGCTGCTTTCCCCAACGTGTGGGAGACCCTCGCGTCGATTTTAACAACTGAGCGCAAGGTGACACTCTCCGGCTAAGGATGAGCCCATTATTCAAAGGTTTGGTTAGCCACACGCTGATGGCAGTTGTCGGCGGTGGGGTCGGTGGTATCGCCGTTTGGTCCGTAGCTTCCCACGGGGGTGCACCCAA
>Ga0105048_10004302_pt1 | contig 23241 bp, 16 predicted proteins | sample MAT05_FD_78382 | JGI IMG/M metagenome (GOLD analysis project Ga0105048, IMG submission 78382) | Freshwater microbial communities from Lake Fryxell liftoff mats and glacier meltwater in Antarctica - MAT-05 | ecosystem: Environmental > Aquatic > Freshwater > Ice > Liftoff microbial mat | place...
GCCACCCGGGCGTTCCACCTGGGCTTCGACCGGACAGCGCACCCCGACAGCTAGGTCGGTGGTGGTCAGGGTGATGCCACTTTCGCTGGCTTGCAAAAGAACGTTGGAAAGAATCGGGAGAGTGGAGCGTGCGCTCACGACGTTTTGAACCGTCTGGAGGCCCTCCAGCATTTTCGCTTTGCTGACAATAAATTTCATACGTGACTTCTCAAAGTGTGGGGTTGACCGGCTATATGAGGAAAGGCCGCGTCATCTGGCAATGGGAAAAGTGCAATCTTTGTGCAGAAAATGAACCGCCCCTTTTCCGCGCGGTTTATAGTGGAGGCCATCAGCGGGAGAGATGCTGCTTCAAAAACGCGACGGCGAGCCGCGTTTTTTCTTCCTTCCCAATCCGCTCGATCACGGTGCGATGGGCGTGCAGAACGGTTCCGTGGTCGCGTCCGCCGAAGGCTTCGCCGATTTCGCTCAGCGAGGATTTGGTCATTTCGCGCGACAAAAACATCGCAACCTGGCGTGGCCACGCGATGTTGGCCGGGCGGCGCTTGCTCGTCATGTCGGCGATACGCACGTCGTAATGCTCGGCGACACGTTTCTGGATTGCATCGATGGAAACCACGCGGCGACCTTCCTCCTGGAGAATGTCGCGCAGGATTTCCTCCACCTTTTCGATGCTGGGCGAACCGCCATGCAGGCTCGCGTAACCAGCGACCCGGGTGAGCGCACCTTCGAGGCGGCGGATGTTGCTGCGAATGCGTTCGCCGATGAATTCGATGACCTCGGGCTGGATGTTGGCATTCATCGAGGCGGCTTTTTTCCGCAAAATGGCCATGCGCGTTTCCGAATCGGGCGCACCGATCTCGGTCGTCATGCCCCATTCGAAACGCGAGACAAGACGGTGCTCAAGGTTTTGGATTTCCGCGGGCGGACGGTCGCTCGACAGCACAATCTGTTTCGCGCCGTTCATGAGGGTGGAAAACGTGTGGAAAAATTCCTCCTGCGTGCGGTCGCGTCCGGCAAAGAACTGAATATCGTCGATGAGGAGAATGTCGGCCTGACGATACTTCTTGCGGAATTTCACGAGAGACGATTTCTGGATCGCGTCGATGAATTCGTTGGTGAAATCCTCGCTGGAGACGTACACGACTTTTGCGCCTTTTTTCTTGGTGCTGACAGACTGCCCGATGGCCTGCATGAGGTGGGTTTTTCCGAGGCCCGTGCCACCGTGAACGAACAGCGGGTTCCAGGTCCGTCCGGGGTTCTGCGCGACGGCCATCGCGGCGGCGTGCGCCATGCGGGAATTTTCGCCCACAACGAACGTATCGAAATTATAGCGCGGGCTGAGCCCATTTATGCCGGCTGCGAGCGGCGCGGAGGCTTCGAGCGAGAGCGACGCAACGTCTTCATTCACTGCGGTGGCGTTTGCGATTTCGAAAAGTTCGTCGGAAGGCTCCTCGCGGCGCGTGCCGTTGGCCGCAGCGGCCGGGGCTTCGACATCCTCGACCGCCGGCTTTGCGGGTTCGGGGGCGGAGACGGTTTCGAGCACCTTAAACCGGATCGTGCGCGGTGCGCCCAGCGTGGCGGCGAGGGCGGTGTGGACGAGCGGCAGGTAATTGGATTCGATCCAGAACTGGTAGATCTGATCGGGCACCCCCAGAGTCACTTGTTTTTCATTCGCCGAATCCAAAGTCACGGCTTCAAACCAACGCTGAAAAGCCTCGGGTTGAACCTGAGCTTTGATGTGACCGGCGATATGGTTCCACAGCAGGGCCAGGGGTTGATGTACACGATGATTATTCATTTACTTATCCACACGCTGCCAGGAGCGCTTCCCGAGGTTGAAAGAACGGCTAATCCGGGCAAATGCTTCTTGGGGAGGCATTTCCATCCGGGCGAACATTGGCTCAAAAACGAGCGAAATGCGCGAGGAACATTCTTTTAAAATACTGATTATAAGGCACTTGCAACAGGAACCTCCGTGGAACCCTTTTGTCTGCGTTAAGAGGACGGCAGCCACCGGACGACGCGGGGATGCAACACCTACCAAGACCATGGTTATCTGGGAGTAAAAGTTATTCACAAGTTATTCACAACGATCGATCTCTCGTTCCGCCGCTTGGCTGGAAGTTAGAAATCCGCGCGTTTTTCGACAAGAAAAAAGCGGAAAATTGCTGAATTTTTTCGGGTAAAAATGTTTGACAGTCCCGTTTCCCTTGCAGGCATCGGAATTCGCGGGTGATTAACCGTTTTTTCAATTGTGTTCCTTTTGTTAAACGGTTGTCTCGGGGGTGTTTTCGCCGGGGTCTGCCAGATGGGCAATCGCGCCATCAATCCGCTCCTGTGGCGTGCGAAAAAGAATGCCGGTAAAGAAAGTCACCAGGCTCCCGATGAGAACATAATAGGGCCAGGAGATCTTCGGCCACCAGTCGGGCATAAGTTTTCCGAAATCGATGGCCGTCCCGGGGATTGCGATCTTGCCGAGAAAAAATACCGCCACGATGCCGAGCGTCATGGCGACAATGTTCGTAGCGTCGCGTCCGCGCGAACTGGTGAGCATTCCCACGAGAAAGACCCCGAGCAACGCGCCGTAGGTGTAACCGAGAATGCCGATGGCGATGGGAATAATCGTCAGGCGCGGATCGTGAATCACCGAATAAGCGGCCACCGTGCCCACGCCGACCATGAGCAATCCGAAAACCGCCGTCGCAAAACGCGCAGTGAAAACGGCGTCCCGGTCCGTGGCGTTCTTATTGAGGTAGGGCAGATAGAAATCTTTGGTAAAGCTGGTCGCCAGCGCGTTCAGTGCGGCAGACGTCGAACCCATCATCGTGGCGAAAACACCCGCAATGATTAGTCCGCGCATGCCCACCGGCATTTCGTTCACGATGAAATGCGCGAAAATTTCGTTGTCCGCGATGTCGACGCCATTGACCTGTGGCACCCCGGCGCTCTGGTAGTGAACCCACAGCAAAATCCCGACGGACAAAAACAGCAGCACAATCGGGATATCCGCCAGACCGCTCAGGATCAGCGAAAAACGGGATTTTTTATAATCCGTCGCCGTGAGCATGCGTTGCACCATGTCCTGATCCGTGCCGTGCGTGGCCATGGTGAGAAAGGTCGAACCGATAAACGCGGCGAACAGCGTGTAGGGTTCCTCGAGCATCTTTTTCAAGGCCATACCGAAGGGCAGCGTCGCGTCCCAGCCTGATTCAGCCCACGCGATGTTGCCCCATCCGCCGACCGCGGTTTCCACTGCGCCGAGTCCGCCCACACGGCCTAACAACAGCGCGACGGCAAAAATCACCGACCCGATCATGAGCAAGGCCTGGATGAGATCGGTCCAGACCACGGCTTTGATCCCGCCGACCATGGTGTAAAACGTGGTGACCGTGGTGACGAAGAGGATGCCGACGAAATACGTCATGAGGGTGATTGGATCGTTCGGATGAAAATAGCGCCAGATCACGACCATGATCACGCCGCCGAGATACAGCCGCACGCCGATTCCGAGCACTCGGGTGAAAAGGAAAATCCCGCTCGCCATGTTTTTCGTGGCTTCGCCGAAGCGCACGGTGAGAAATTCATAAATGCTCTGCACGCGGTAGCGGTAGTAAGGTTTGATGAACGTGAACGCGATGACGACCCGGGCGAGAATGGTGCCGATCACGAGCTGCGCATACACGAAGCCGCGCGTTTTAAAACCCTCCGCCGGTGTGCCGAGAAACGTGGCCGCGCTGGTTTCCGCCGCGATGATCGAGGCAAGCACCGCCCACCACGGGATGGAGCGTCCGCCGAGGGCAAACTCCTTCAAATCGCGGTTGCGGCGCCCTGCGTACAGCCCGATCGCCACAATGGAGACGAAGTAAAACACGATGACGAACGCGTCGATGGCGATGGGATTCATAAAATGTAATGGCGGTTTGAGACGGAAGTGAACGCGAGGGCGGCGTCATGCCGTCGTGCGGACGACCGGGGCAGTGAGATCCTTCACCAGCACTTTGGAGTGTCGCTGGCTTGCGTCGTATATTTCCCGCCTTCCAGCAGGGAGTGCGTCAGGTCCGAGTTCGCGGTAACCGCCCTTTTGTTGAAACCACGCAAAAGCCTGCGTCGAGAGAGCGAAGATCTGGCTGAACCCGCGTTCCCTCGCGAGATCCTCGGCAAACGCCATGAGTTTCCGTCCGAACCCCTGGCCTTCTTGCCCTTTGTTCACGTAGAGGCACGCGAGTTCGGCTTTGCCTTCGGCGGGAAAGGGATGCAGCGCGACGCAACCGACGAGCGCCCGGTCGATTTCCAGCACCCAATAATCCTCGAGCCGCGCGATGATGTCGGCCCGTGTGCGCCGGATGAGTTCGTCGTTGTGAATGGATTGCCGGATGAGCGACATCACGCTGCGCACGTCCTTTTTCCACACGCGCCGCACCTGCTGATATTCGTTGGAATAGACCATCGTGCCGATGCCGTCCGGGCTGAAGACCTCCTCCAGCAAGGCTTCGTTGATGTTGCCGTTGAGCAGATGCACGCGCGGCACACCGGCGCGGCAGGCCCGAGCCGAGTGCTCGAGTTTGGAAACGAGCGAGGGCTGGATTTGCGCGCGCCGTTTTTTCACGAGGTCCTCGGCTTCGGCGATGGAAAGCTGCCGCATGAGTTGGCCGTTCAAAAGGATGCCGTTTTCCGAGGTGAGAAAAACGATCTTCATCGCGCTCAGCGCCTCGGCGACTTCGAGTGCGATGGCGTCGCTGTTTACGCGGAACGTTTTGCCTTCGCCATCAAAGCCGAGCGGTGGAATGACGGGGATGATGCCTTCGTTGAGGAAAAAATGCAGGCTGGTGGCGTCCACCCGCTCGACGCGTCCGGTGTTGAGCTGATCGACGCCGCCCAGGATGCCTGCGGGATGCGCGATGATCGTGTTGGCATAAACCGCCCGCAGATCCACGGTGGTCAGCCCCTGGATGATTTCCTGCATCGCGACGGTGGCCGCTTCGATGCTCAGTTTGAGGGTTACCTCGTCGGTGATGCCTGTGCCGTCGGTGTTGGAAAGTGTGACGCCGCGCGTGTTGCCCAGCCGTTCGATCTGTGCCGCCGCGCCGTGAATGAGCACCACTTTGATGCTCAGCGAACGCAATACCGCGAGGTCGAGCAGGATGTTCGCAAAGTTTTCCGAGCCCACAATGTCGCCGTCCACAGCCACCACAAAGACACGTTCCCGAAATCTCGGAACGTACTGGAGAATGCCACGGAGGTCGGAAAGATTCACGGTCTGCGCATACAAAGCCCCGCGAAGCCCGTGTGACAAGCCGATTGATGAGGAAAAATTGCGCATCGGTGCGCTGGAGTTTTATCGATCAGAGAAACAAAAGAGTCAGAAGGGACCCAAGGGACGTAAGCCTGGAACGCCGATGCCTGACCTTTTGGAAAAATTTCTGTTGGCAAACGGGGATCACTGGCTAGGTTGATTGCCCAGATGGTGGTCGTAGCTCAGTTGGTAGAGCTCCAGGTTGTGGTCCTGGCTGTCGCGGGTTCGAGCCCCGTCGATCACCCCATTTTTTTCTACGGAGGTTAATTTTATGAGGAGGAAACACCGGATCCGTGCTTATTGCGCCCGTTGCAGGCACGAGCAGTATTTCATCCCGGTGAAAACAAATCACTGGGGTCATCTCGCGCTCACGGCACTGACCGTTGGTTTGTGGGCGGTGAGCTGGGTGGCGATCAGCATCGGGCAGCTTTTGCGGCCGTGGCGTTGTCGGCATTGCGGATGGCATCATCCCGAGTTCCGTGCGCGTGGAAGTCGGACGGCCGGGCCGCTGGGAGCGCCTGAGGCGCGGGTGAGGTCAGGGGAAAGCCAGCGGCTGTCGAAGAGCTGAGAAACGCCACGGGCGTTTGCCTTGGGCTGAGCCTAAAAGGGAAGTTGATGGTTGACAGATGAATGTTGGTTGTTGGAATTCAGCGACTTACGTCGCATGGGTCCATCACCCGCAGGGTGAAGCCTTGGCTCAAGATAAGTCGCTGATTTTCAATCCATCAACTATCAATCATAAACTTTCATCTCGGAATCTAGGCTTAGTATCCCGAAAAACCGAGCACCTGGACCGGTTGATTTTTCCCCTTCAGCACTTGCTCTCCGAGATCCCGGAATGCCGGATTCGGCGGCGTGAGCGACAGAAAATCCTGCGAAGCGACGAGCGCACAGCCGAATTGTTTCGCCACTTTTTCGAGACGAAAAACTATGTTCACCGCATCGCCGATGATCGTGGCGTCGCGTTGAGCATCCAGGCCGATGTTGCTCAGCGTGACGCGTCCGTGGTGCAGCGCGACGGCGATATCGAAACTTACGGGGAGTCCGGGCCAGGTCATGGGGCGTGCGATTTCCAAAATCCGAAACGCGGCTTCGAGCGCGGCGCCGGCTTCCTCGCGTTCGCTTTGTTCGGTGTCCTGCGACGTGCTCCAGTAGGCGAGCATGGCGTCGCCAATGAATTTATCGATGGTGCCGCCGCTGGAATTTACCACTTCGCCGGCTTCGCGAAACCATCCGCCGATGAACTGCGCGAGTTCCGGCGGCGCGATTTTTTCCGACATCGTGCTGAAGCCGCGCACGTCGCAAACGAGCATGGCCACTTCGCGTGAAGCAGGGGCGCATCCCGCGCCCATGGTTCCCGCGACGGTGGCCTCCATCGTTTCGTCGGCGTCGGTGAGTGTGTGCTGGCGAAACGTGAGTTCGTAATGCCCGATGCGGATTTGTGCGCCGTCCTGAAGCGTCACGGGCATGATGACGCGCTGGTCATTGAGAAACGTGCCGTTGCGGCTGCCGAGGTCGATGAGCTGGTATTGAAAACCGTTGTGACAGCGGATCACCGCATGCTGCCGGGACACGAGAGGGCTGTCGGGGAGCGCGACGAGATTTTCCCGGGACCGTCCGATGGTTGCGGTGTTGCCGAGCGTCAACTCCTGCGGTGCGGAATCGGTGGCATGGGACGGCGGCTGAATCGTAAGGCTGGCTGGCATGGCGTGGTGACCTATAGCGCGAGGGTGAACTGGCATTAAGATACGAAATGCGCGGCGGGTAAAGCCAGGTCTTCATTGCGGGTTGGCGGGCTTGAAGGGTTGCGGTTCCGGTTTGAACCCGCTTTATTTAAGCGAGCAGGTCGGTGAACCGGCGAAAACCATTTTCAACAAAACTCCGCAAATTGGCTGGCTCCGAAAAATTTGGTCATTATGAAGTGCTCCGGCGCGATGACGGTTCTCTTTTTGAACTGGGACGCGGCGCGATGGGCACCACGCTCAAGGCGTACGACACCAATCTACACTGCGAAGTCGCGCTCAAGGTGATCAATGCGACCTACCTCGACAGCGAACTGGCGTTGCAGCGATTTGTGCGCGAGGCGCGGGCGGCGGCAAAATTGCGTCATCGCAACGTCGCGACGGTGTTTCATCTCGGCGAAGAGCAGGGCTCGTGGTTTTACGCGATGGAATTCATCGACGGCGAGACGGTCGATGCGCTGATCAAACGCGAGGGACCGCTGGAGCCGAGGTTGGCGCTGCAAATTGCCGGGCAGGTCGCGAGGGCGCTGAAAGCCGCGAATGACGAGGGGTTGATCCACCGGGACATCAAGCCGGCCAACCTCATGCTCGTTCATGAGGATGAGGATCTGGTGGTGAAGGTCATTGATTTCGGACTCGCAAAATCTGCCGTGCCGGATGCCTCGGAGGAAGCGCTAACCATGACGCAGGCGGGCTTTGTCGGCACGCCGCATTACGCGAGCCCGGAGCAGCTTGAGGAACGCGAGCTGGATATCCGCAGCGACATTTACAGCCTTGGCGCGACGCTTTGGTACATGCTCGCGGGAAAGGCGCCATTTTCGGGAACAATGGCGCAGGTGATGAGCCAGCATCTCAGCGCGCCACCGCCGTTTGAGCGGTTTGCCCACTGGCCGCCGACGATTGTGGCGTTGCTAGATCGGATGCTCGAAAAGGATGCAACCAAGCGGCCGCAAAATCCGGGCGAACTGCGCCTAGAAATCGATCGGACGCTTGAAAAACTCGGGGCCTCCGCGGTGGGCACGCCGACCCCGCAGACAACGCAGGGAGAGGAGCTTGCCGCAGGGCGGAAGGTCGGCAGTTTTTTCATCGAACAGGATTTGGGCGAGGGGAGCGCGGGTCGGATTTTCCGCGCACAATACGAGGGCGCGTCCGTGCGACTCGTGGCGCTCGACGGATCGATCAAAGGCTCGGCGTTCACGCGGTTGGAGCAGGAGATTGCAAAAGTGCGTGGTGTGCAGCATCCCGGGTTGCTGGGCTTGCTCACCTTTGAAGTGGTGGAGGGACAGGCGTTCGTGGCATTTGAGTGGACCTCGGGTTACACGCTCATCGAGCTTCTGCGTGCGCGGCACGAGTTGGCACCGGACGAAGTGTTCGCGCTGCTCAGGGAGATCGCGCCAGCGTTAGATTGCGCGACGGCGGCAGGACTGGAGCGCATCGAGGTGGCACCGCACCAGGTGTATTTGGACTTTGGAACGGCATCACTGCCTCCGGCAAAATCACCGCTGGCGGAGTGGCCTACGTTCACGGTGAAAATCCACCCGCTCGCGATTGAGCGCGAAGCCTCGGCTGAGGCCACGTGGGACGGCGCACAGACGCTGGATTCCGCTTCGCAAGGGGAGCGCATGCCGACGAGCGCGGGCAATCCCGGGGTGCGTTATCTCGCGGCGCTGGGGCGTTTGGTTTACGAGGCCTTGGGCGGGAACCTCGCACGAATCACGCTGCGCTGGGCACCGCTCGCGCAGTTGACGGAGCGCGGGAACGGAGTGCTGCGCAAAGCGGTCGAACCCGCCGCCGGCACCGCAGGATGGGAGTCCGCGATTGCCTTTGCTAAAGCGCTGGAGGAGGCGGAGGCGACCTCGGGACGTGTCGCAAGCCGACCCGCGGTGGAGCGATCCGCCGGACCCTACAGGAGCGTCGGCCCCGACAAATCTTCCAAGCCGCTTCTTGTTGCGGCGTCTGTTTTGGTTCTCGGAAGTCTAGCGGTTGGGGCCTGGTTCCTTTTTCCGAAAAGCCAACCCGTGCCTGAATCGCGCACCATTGCGGTGGCGACGGCCACACCGGAACCTGCGGTCGAACCCTCACCCACGGTCCAGCCCACGCCCACTCGCCAGGATGCACTAAAGGCGGCGCTCGAGTTGGTTGAAGCCCGGGAAACTGCGGGCGATTGGCCGGCGACGCTCGAAGGGTACGCCAAAATCGCGGCGGATTTTCCGGAGTCGGAGGTTGGCGTGGTGCGTTTGGGAATCGTGAGTGAGCGGCTGCGTTTTGGAGAAAACGAATTGCAGGCCGCCGATTTTCCAAGACTCCGCGCAGGTCTTGAGGCCGCAGCACAACGCGACGTGCTGCCCGCCATGTTTCTGCTTGCGGAACATTTACAAAAATCCGATCCAGTCACCGCGTTCAACTGGTACTGCGCGGCCTCGGAACGTGGGTTGGCCGAAGCGGACACCCAGGCGGGGCTCATGCTCTCCAACGGGCTCGGCGTTGCGCGAGATCTAAACAAAGCGTTCTGGTATTTCCAGCGTGCCACGGATCGTGGTGATTCCGTGGGCACCTTCTGCCTTGCCGAATGTTTTTTTTACGGCAAAGGCACGGAGAAAAATCAGGAGCGCGCCGTGGAGTTGTTGCGAATCGCCGTGGAAAAAGGCAATGCCCGCGCGATGAACATGCTGGGCGATTGCCTCCACCGCGGCCTCGGAGTGCCGCGCGATTCAACCGCCGCTGCGAAGTTTTTTCAAAATGCCGCAGATCGCGGGCACTACGATGCGCTGGGCAATCTCGCGGTGCTGTACATGAACGGCGAGGGTGTTCCGACCAACAAAACCGAAGGACTTCAGCTTTTCGCCAAAGGCGCGAAACTCGGGAGCGTGTTTTGCATGTTCCAATATGCGCGCTGCCTGGAAGCCGGCAACGGGGTAGCTATTGATCGCTCGGAAGCCACGCGCTGGTATCGGCAGGCAGCCAGTGGAGGGCATCGCGGGGCACTGGAATGGTGTCAGAAAAATGGCGTGCAGCCCTTGCCACCGTGATTCCGGCGTGACCTCGCAACATTTTCTGCTCAAATACCACTCCCTTTTCCATCTATGAAAACCAGCAAAGCTCACTTCCCCCGCATCAAGGCCATTCAGTTCGAAGGCCCGAAATCCGAAAACGCACTCGCCTTTAAACACTACAATCCCGACGAGGTGTTCGACGGCAAAACGCTTAAGGAGCACATGCGGTTTTCCATCGCCTACTGGCATGCGTTTCGCGGTGTGGGAGCGGATCCGTTCGGCCCGGGAACCATTCAGCGGCCTTGGGAAAAAGGGAGCGACGCGCTCAGCATCGCCAAGACCCGCATGGACGCGGCGTTTGAATTTTTCGTCAAAATCGGCGCGCCTTTTTATTGCTGGCACGATCGTGACATCGCCCCGGAAGGACGCACCCTGGCTGAATCCCACAAGAATCTCGACAAGATCGTTGCCCACGCGAAGCAGCTTCAAAAAGCCACGGGCGTGAAACTCCTCTGGGGCACGGCCAACCTGTTCAGCAACCCGCGCTACATGTGCGGCGGCGCAACGAATCCCGACTCCCACGTTTTCGCGTATGCAGCGGCTCAGGTGAAAAAGGCGCTGGAAGCCACGCTCGAACTCGGCGGTGAAAACTACGTGTTCTGGGGCGGACGCGAAGGTTACGAAACCCTGCTCAACACGAACCTCAAACGCGAACAGGATCACCTCGGTGCGTTCCTGCACATGGCGGTGGATTACGCGAAAAGCATCGGATTCAAAGGCCAGTTTCTCATTGAGCCCAAGCCGAAAGAACCCACGAAACACCAGTACGATTTCGACGTCGCGAGCGGCATCGCTTTTCTCCGCACCTACGGCTTGGAGAAACATTTCAAATTCAACATCGAGACGAATCACGCAACGCTTGCGGGGCACACGTTCCAGCATGAAATCGACGTGGCCGCTTCGCAGGGCATGCTCGGTTCCATCGACGCGAACGCTGGCGACATGCTGCTTGGATGGGATACCGACCAGTTCAACACTGATGTTAAAGAACTCACGCTCGCCATGGTAAGCATCCTGCGCGCAGGCGGGCTTGGCAGCGGTGGATTCAATTTCGACGCGAAGCTGCGCCGTCCGTCCGTCGATCTAGAGGACCTGTTTTTTGCGCACATCGGCGGCATGGACGCCTACGCGCTGGCGTTCAAGATTGCGCGCCGCATTTTGGCCGAAGGCAAGTTCGAGAAGTTCGTGGCAAACCGCTACGCATCATTCGACAGCGGGTTCGGCAAGGACATCGAGAAGCGCAAAATCGGGTTCAAGGATCTGGAGAAAATCGCGCTTAAACTCGGCGAACCGAAGCCGGTGAGCGGACGTCAGGAATATCTCGAAAACCTGCTGAACACCTACCTGCACGGCAGGTAGTTTTTTAAAAAAGGAACCGTGCCCTTTGTGGGCGTCGCTATTCCAATAAGAACTGGAGTAGGAAGCCTGTTTGGATTTCGCGATAGCGTCGTGATGTGCGGCAGTCCTCTCTGCCGCTTTTCCAGAATGTTCCATCCTGCTAATTAATCCACGTTCCAACACCGGAAGCTCAAATCTCCAAGGGTGTTAAGTTCGTGCCATTCGGGACAATTCTGTAGTTCTCCGATTTTCGGTAGGGTTTTACCCCATAGAAAATGGTGATTCAGAGCGTAAAGTTGAGACTGTTAGAAAATAAAACCGGATAACAATAAAATATAAATCAACCAGCGTTCATAGGGCCGAACCTTTTAGCACGGGTCAGTGGCCAAGCCCATCGGACCTCCAATTATACATGAAACCTAATTCTTTCGTTAGCGCTTCACCCGCCAATCCGCAATGCGTTTCTAAAATCACTCCGCACCATCAAGGGCCGCGCTGGATTGCCCAGGCACTGGGCGGGTTGCTCCTCTTCGGACTTTTAATAACGCTCTGCATTTCTGCGGGTGCCCAAACGAGTCCGCCGCTTGGCGTGGCGCAAGGGTTTGGCGTGCTTGGCGGCTCGACGGTCACGAACACCGGTCCTACGACCATCACCGGCGAACTCGGGGTGAGTCCCGGGACCGCAATCACCGGCTTTCCGCCGGGCACGGTGGTAGGTGGGTCTATTCACAGCAACGACGGTGTGGCCGCTCAGGCGCACACCGATGCGTCCAGCGCGTTTAATCAACTCGGCCTCGAACTGGCGACGGTGAACCTCACCGGGCAGGACTTGGGCGGTCTGACGCTCACTGCCGGCATTTACCGTTTCGATACCAGCGCGCAATTGACCGGCGCGCTGAGTTTAAACACGCAAGGCGACGTCAATGCCGTCTTCCATTTCCTCATCGGCAGCACGCTGACCGCCGCCAGCAACTCTGCCGTGCAGGTGCTCAATGGCGGTTCGAACAACATCTTCTGGCAGGTGGGTTCCTCCGCCACTCTAGGCACGAATGCCGCGTTTGTCGGCACGATCATCGCCGATCAGAGCATCACCTTAACCACCGGGGCCAGCTTGGATGGCCGCGCGCTGGCCATCAATGGGGCCGTCACCCTCGATTCGAATGTCATCACCGTTCCCACATTACTCATCCAGCCGCCACCGCCACCGCCACCGCCACCGCCACCGCCACCGCCACCTTTCGAGGGAACAGGCAGCATTTGGAACGGCGGCGCGAGTAACCTCTGGTCCGGCGTGAACTGGTCGCCCGATCTCAGCGGCACCTCCACGTCCACGCTCGCTCCCGCAGCGGATGTCATCTTCTCAGTCACCGGGACCGCTTCGCAAAATCAAAACACCATCCTCGATGCCAACGCCACAATTTCCAGTCTCACGGTGAATGACTCCGTGCCGGTGACCATCGGCGGTCCCGGCACCCTCACGATCAATAGCAGCGGTTCGAGGACGGGCATCACGATCAATCCCGGCGCGGGACGCACCACCATCGACAGCAAAGTGGCGCTCGTCGGCGCGGCGGGGCCTGTCACCGTGCATAATGCGGCCGGCCTGCTCATCAATGGCGCAATCAGCGGAACCACCGGACTCACCAAAGCCGGCCTGGGTCAGCTCACCTTAACCGGAACCAATACCTATGCCGGCCGCACCACGGTGCTCGGCGGTGTTCTGGAAGTGGATGGCTCGATCGCCGGTAACGCGCTCGTTACCCACGGCCTGCTCGGCGGCACCGGTTTTATCGCCGGGAATGTCACCAACAATGCGCTCGTCAATCCCGGTCGCGCCAGTGCGCCCGGTGTCTTGAGCATCGGTGGAAACTTCAAGCAAAACCCCGCAGGCACGCTCAGCCTCAGGCTCGCCTCACCCTCCAGCTTCGATAGCCTCACCATCGGAGGAATGGCCGTGCTCAGCGGAGCGCTGAACGTCTCCTACCTCGACGGCTTCGAGGCCCAACCGGGCGACAGTTTTCAAATCCTGTCCGCCGCCGACGGAGTCTCCGGTAGCTTCTCGCTCTTCAACGACGCCCACGCCACCGGAACTTTGCTCAGCTTGCAGGTCGTCTATCTCGAAAGCGCCGTCTTTCTGGAATTCGTCCAGGAATCCTTCGCTGGCGTGCTGCCCGACGACGCGAGTCCCAACGCCGTCGCCGTCGCCGACGCGCTGGATGACCTCGCCGCCACCAACCCCGACGACGAACTCATCCAGCAGCTCAATACGCTGCAAATCTCCGCTGTGCCCGACGCTATCGAACTTCTTTCGCCTGAAGATTTCGCGGCTATCTACACCGCCGGTCTCGCCACCTCCCAAGTGCAAATCGGCAACCTCGAAAGCCGCCTCTCCGATGTCCGCCAAGGCGCCAGCGGCTTCAGCGACTCCGGGTTCGCCGTCACCGACTCCCAGGGCACCATCGATTACGACGGCAAGAGCACACACGCGCCCGATGGCAAGACAAGCAAGCAAGTCCTCTCGACTGGCGTGGACGACCAAGACCACCGCTGGGGCGTCTTTATCTCCGGGAACGGCGAGATCGGTGATCTCGAAAGCACAGACGACAGCCGCGGATCCTCCTTCAAAACCGGTGGCGTCACTCTCGGTGCCGATTACCGCATCAATCGTCACCTCGTCGTTGGCGCAGCGTTTGGCTACGCCAATACCTCCTCCCGGTTGAACGGCGGTGGAAATCTCGACTTCGACAGCGGCAAAGGCAGCCTCTACGCGACCCAGCAATTCGGCGGATTCTATCTCAATGAAATCGTCGGCGTCGGCTACAGCTCCATCGACACCAAGCGCCGGACCTTTGGCGGTTTTGCCCGCGGGCAGACCAATACCACCGACTTCAATGGACTGCTCGGGACCGGCTACGACTTCCACACAGGCCCATTCACCTACGGCCCGGTGGCCTCACTGCAATACACCACCATCGGCATCGATGGTTTCACCGAGCATGGTGCCGTGGGTGCCCTGCACATTGAGGAGCAGCGCCAGGATTCCCTTAAATCTGCAGTCGGCGCGCGCCTCGCCTACACGCTCAAAGTTGGCCGGGTCGTCTTCACCCCCGAGATTCGCGCGCAATGGCAGCACGAATACCTTGATGACCGTTCCAGCATCGACGCCCACTTCCGCTCCGGCGATTCCTTCACCGTCCATGGGCCGCGCATCGGGCGCGACTCACTCCTGCTCGACGCCGGCCTCGCCGTCCAACTCAACTCCACCGTCACCATTTTCGCCTACTACACGGGCGAACTTGGCCGCGAAAACTACACCGCACAGAGCGTCAATATCGGTGCCAGGGTGAGTTTCTAAGCAACCATCGTTACCGAATTCTTTGCTGCCCACTTGAAGAGGGCGAACCAAGCGTCAAATTCGCCATCGTTCTCGAAGGGCTGCGGCGGGGGGCGCGGGCAACACGGGAAGCGGAAAGAAGTCCCTTGCTTGGACTGCCAGCGGGCCGCGCTGCGCTGGCGCGGTGTTATTATCTCTGTGCGTCAAATAAACCTGCACAAAATGTTAGAACGATGATTAGGTAGCGCAGTCTGCAACCCACGTTCGCTCCCATGAAAAACGCGCTTCGCAATCTATTCTTCTGGCTGTCCGGAGCCGGCACCGACACCCTTGAAGCCTGTCCAGGCTGGGAACAACGCAAATACGTGGCGTTCGGGGCCACCGTGCTTGTGCCCTGTCTGTTTGCGTTTATCGCCAGCGCGTACGCGATTTCGACGCTTACCAGCGATCCGGTGGTGATCTACACCGTCGCGACGGTCTGGGCTTTTATTATCCTTTCCATCGACCGCGCGTTGCTGGCGTCGTATCGGCCGTTTCAATCGATTTTTCGCAAGTTCGGACAGTTCTCGCTCCGGTTCTGCGTTGCGATTCTGATGGGCATAACGATTGCTCATCCGCTCGTGCTCTTGCTTTTTCGCGACACGATTTCCACGGTAATCGAGAAGGACCGCGCAGCAGACATCGAAGTGGCGCGGGCTGGGTTTGAAAAAGAAAAAGGAAAGGTCAGCGCCGGGATCGACAAGCTGGAGAAGAACATCGCGGATCAGCGCGAACAATGGGCGAAGACGTTTCAGGCGGAGTTTATCATTCAAAAATCCACGTCGGCGGCGGACGCCATGGCGGGCTTCACGGAGAAGCAAAAAAACGAACTCAAAAAAGCTGTCGATGCGGCCACGGCACCGTTTGCGAAGCGTCTTCAGGAGATCGAACCGCAGCTCGCCGAACTGCTTCCGGCCTACACCAAGACACAGGCGGAACTTGGTTTCTGGCAGGCGGAATTTGAGCGCGAACTGAACGGCCAACGCTCCGGCCTCGTCGGCGAAGGGCCGCGCGCAAAGTCGATTCGGTCAGATCAACTCGAGCCGCGTCGCCAGGAGACCGCGCGGCTTTCGGGGGTGATCCAGCATCTGACGGCGGAAAAGGCGTCGATGGAAACGCAGGCGCGAACCGCGCAGGAAAGTGCAATCGCGACGTTTCAACAACAGCTCGCGGGGATCGAAGCGGATAACAAAGCTGAAGCCGAGCGGGTGGGTGCCTTAAAACGGCAGGTGGAGGAAAATCAGGCCGGCACGTTTGTGGAACAGCAAAACGCGCTGCGCGAAACCATCAAACAGCAGATCGACTCGCGGCTTTTGGCGCTGGTCGCGGCGCAGAAGGAACTGGAGCGGGTCACCGCAGAAGAGGAGACGCGACTGGCGGGCATTCGTGCGGAACCGCGGAAAGATATTCTCACGCAAACGCTCGCGCTCCACACGCTCTTTAAGGCGGGGGCCGAGGCGGGGCAATTTGCGGTATGGACCTACCTCATTCTCACCGGGCTCTTCATGTTGGTGGATACGATTCCACTCGTGGTGAAGTTTTTCACCAAACCGGGTCCCTACGACACGCTGCTCGACCGCGAAGAGGTTTCGTATGACGCCGGTCACAGGGCGTTTCTCGGCGGGCACGCCCGTTATATGGGCGAGTTGACGGCCGGTAATCTCATGTCCGTGACGCGCAACCGCCGCTTGGAAACCGCGCTGGTAGATGGCGTGGAGCATTCCCGGGCAGCTCGTGAGTTTCTCGATTCCCTGATTGAAATGGAGAAATCGTTTGCGGAAAAAATCCGCATCGAACAGGAGGGTGTCGGTAACAAAACCCCGGAATCGCTCGCGGCGCTGGAGGCGATGAAGCAGCGGTTTTACGAGGACCTGCACCGGCGGATGGAGACGTTCTTTAGTGGAAAAGGCGCGACCGTCTGACGGTTTGAGTTTTTTATCCTACAAAAGAAACAGCCTACGGCAGCACTGCGATGGGCAGGCGTCTATCGGCATGCCATGAATCGCCACCTCCGCTGCGTCCCTCATAAGACTACTGACCTGTCTCTTTAGACGCGCGTGTCCCTTTAGACGCACGAGCGTCGTCCGGATTCCTTGCAGAAATCGCCGATGCGTTGCATGGCGACTTTGATCTGGTCGAGGCTCGTCGCGTAGCAGGCGCGCACGAAACCTTCGCCGCTCGGGCCAAACGCGGTTCCCGGCACAACGGCCACACTTTTTTCGCGTAGTAATCCGTGGGAAAACTCGGTGCTGGTCAGTCCCGTCGAGGCAATACGCGGAAATACGTAGAACGATCCGTGCGGCTTGAAACATTCGAGGCCGAGCGCGTTGAAGGCGTCGACGATGTAATCGCGCCGCCGCTGGTATTCGCGGCACATAGTGTGAACGGCTTTTTGTCCGTTCTCCAGCGCCTCGATCGCGGCGTCCTGGGCCGTGATGCCCGCGCAAAGGATGCCGTACTGATGGATCTTCATCATGGCTTCGATGAGCGTGTGCGGGGCGCAGGCGTAACCGATGCGCCATCCGGTCATGGCGAAGGCTTTGGAAAATCCGTGCAGGAAAATGGTGCGTTCACGCATGCCCGGCAGGCTCGCGATGGAGACATGGCTTGCGCCGTCATACGTGAGTTCGCTGTAGATCTCGTCGGTCATCACGATGAGATCGTGTTTTATGCACAGCGCCGCGATTTTCGCCAACTCCGCCGCCGTCTGCGTTGCGCCGGTGGGGTTGCAGGGAAAATTTATCATCAGCACCTTGCATTTGGGCGTGATGTGTTTGGCGAGTTCTTCTGCGGTGAGCCGGAAATTATCCTCGGCGCGGGTCGGAACTGGAACGGGCGTGCCGTGGGTGAGCGTGATCGTCGGGCCGTAACTCACGTAGCAGGGCTCGTGGTAGAGCACTTCGTCGCCGGGGTTTACGAGCGCGCGCAGGGCGAGATCGATGGCTTCGCTGACGCCGACGGTGACGATGATTTCCGTCTTTGCATCGTAGCCGACGGCGAAATGTTTTTGCACGTAGCGCGAGATGCTTTCCCGGAGTTGCGGTGCACCGAGGTTGGACGTGTAGCCGGTGCGCCCGCTTTCCAGCGAGTAAATGGCGGCTTCGCGGATGTGCCACGGCGTGTGGAAATCGGGTTCGCCGATTCCCAGGGAGATGACGTCGTGCATGGATTGCACGATTTCGAAAAAATCACGAATGCCGGAACGCGGGATGTCCCGGACGTGCGCAGCAATTTTGGAACTCAGATCGGACATGGGAATTTGAAAATAAAAGGTGAAGTCGAAGGCCGGAGGTGGAGTGTCCCGCCGCGGAGAGAAAGGCTCTCCGTGGGCTTCCAGCGTGCGAAAAGTCCGGCCTGCGAGCTTTTCGAGATCCGCTAGGGTGCCACGGCGAGGCGACTAGCTCGTGCTTCGCGAATGAGCAGGGTGCCGTTTTCTTTATAGGCCTTGAGGCGGAAACGTGTCGCGGTGCTGATGACGCCTTTGATGGTGCTGAGTTTCTCGGAAATGAAACCCGCGACCTGCTGGAGCGAGCGGCCCTCGACGATGACGAGCAGGTCGTAACCGCCGCTCATGAGATAGCAGCTTTGCACTTCCTCGAACTTGGCGATCCGGGCGGCGAGACGGTCGAAACCACCGCCGCGTTCCGGCGTGATGCGCACTTCGACGGCTGCTGTGACAAATTCCTCGCTGAGCTTTTGGGGATCGAGCAATGCCTGGTAACCGAGGATGGTTCCATCTTTTTCAAACGCAGCAATACGCGCGCGCACATCGCTTTCGGCAATGTCGAGGGCACTCGCCGCGTCGGCGGGAGTGATGGAAGCGTTTTGCTTGAGTAGTTTAAGAAGCTCGTCCACAGGGAGGGAAAGAAAAGACGAGCCGGACGGCATCGGCAACTAAAAAACCCCGACACTAAAAAACCTTGGGCAGGCGTCTGGATGTTCTGGTTTGGATAGGGTCACGCGAAGGAGGAGTCGGTGGGGGTAGTCCGGCAGTGGCTCAGTTTCACCACGGAGGCACGGAGGACACGGAGGGAATTCTTTACCCAGCTCTGTGTTCTCCGTGCCTCCGTGGTAAGAAAAGGCGTTTTGCATTTTCAAAATGTGCCACTAGGGATGGCCCTCGCTTTTTGACGAAGTCGCGGAATGAGGATAGCTGCCACGCATGGTATTTCCATCCACGCTGGGTTGGGTTTTATCCGGCCTTTATGGGTGGACGCGCGACGAGATTGCCGAAACCTTTGCGCGCTTGCTGACCGTTCACAATCTCGTGTTTGAAGATGAGGGACGGGTTCGCTATGCGCTCAAGAGCGTGCGTGCTGGAGCCGATCTGGCCGATGCACTCATCGCGGCGATGGTTCAAGAGCGTGGGTGCAAGAATTTGGCGACATTCGACAAAGGCTTGATCAAGCACTATCCCAAACTGGCGGTTGCGCCGAAGTGAATTGGCTCGCGGTTTAAAGACCGGCAGTTTTTTCCAGCCAGCACTTGGCCATGAGCATGTGGCCGGCTGCGGAAGGGTGGACGCCGTCGGCTGCCCAGTAGGCGGCGGGGGCTTTTTTCATCGCATCGTCGAAGAGAGATTGAAAGGGGACTAGGACCGCGTAGTAGTCCTGGGCGAGTCGTGCGACGACAGCGCGGCGTTCGTTAATATCGGGAATCCAGTCTTGGGCGACGACGCCGCAGGGGAGCACAAAGGGTTCGCACAGCACGAGTTTGATGTTTGGCAGTTCCTCGCGCACCTCGTCGAGCAAGGCGCGGTAGATGCGTTCGAATTTCGGTACTTCCACGCCGTTGTTGCTCATCATGCCATGCCATGTGTCGTTGACTCCGATCAAGATGCTGAGGACATCGGGCTTGAGGTTGGTGATGTCGCATTTGATGCGTGCGTAGAGGTCCACGATGCGGTTGCCGCTGATGCCGCGGTTGAAAATTTGCAGTCCGTCGGAAGGGCGTGAACTTAGCAACTCGGAGGCAGCCATTTTGGCGTATCCCTGGCCAAGCGCGTTGAGGTCGTTGGGGTTGGCGGCGGTATCGCGGGAGCGTCCGCAATCGGTGATGGAGTCGCCCTGAAAGAGCATGGTGGAGTTGTTGGTGATCATGGGAAGGGCGGATACTGCTCAGGTCGGTTGGGAATTTCCAAGCTGCGTGTTCGGCAGAGTGAGTTGGATTTTACAATACTTCGCTGGGAGCTTGCAGGCGCTTACGGCGCGTGTTCCGAGCGGACGCGGTTTTCGAAACGGGTGAATTCTTTGAGGAAGGTGAGCGGGATGTCGCCGATGGGGCCGTTACGCTGTTTGGCGATGATGAGTTCGGCTTCACCTTCGGCCGAATCCTTGTCCTCCTCGTTTTCGGCGTAATATTCGGAGCGCACGAGGAGGCCGACGACATCGGCGTCCTGCTCGATGGATCCGGATTCGCGCAGATCGCTGAGCCGGGGGCGTCCGCCGCCGCGGTCTTCGGGTTTACGGTTGAGCTGGGCGAGCACGATGATCGGGATTTTTAATTCCTTCGCGATCGCTTTGATGCCGGAAGAAATTTCCGCAATTTCCAACTGACGATTGTCCTGCGCACGTTTCGAGGTGGAACGCAGAAGCTGGAGGTAATCGATGACGATGAGCTGGATGTCGTGGCGCGCTTTGAGTCGGCGTGCTTTGGCTCGCAGTTCGAGCACGGAGAGGCCCGAGGTGTCGTCGATGAACATCGGGCAGGAAGCGAAGGCGGAGGCGGCGTCGCGAATTTTTGGGAAATCCTGGCTTGAGAGAAAACCGTCCTTCGTCTTTTTAAGGCTTACCCGTGCCCGCGAGCAGACGAGACGTTGCACAAGCTGGCTGGAGCTCATTTCCAGGCTGAACACGGCGACGCCTTTGCCCTGATTCACCGCGACGTTCTCGGCGATGTTCATGGCGAGCGCGGTTTTGCCCATGCTCGGGCGGGCGGCAATGACGATCATTTCCGCTTCGTGAAGACCGTCGGTCATGGAATCGAAATCCGAGTAACCCGTGGAAAGTCCGCTGGAAACGCCCTTGCGGTCGTAAAGTTTCTCGATGTTTTTTAACGCATCGATGACGAGCGTTTTCATCTCGGGCATCGCGGTATTCACGCGAGACTCAGTGATCTTAAAAATCTTCTGCTCCACCTCGTCGAGCATGCCGTTGACTTCGTCCTGCTCATCGTAGGCGCGTCCGGCGCACTCGGTGCAGACCTTGATGATCTCCCGCAGGGTGCGTTTTTCCTTGAGGATTTCGGTGTAGTACTCTGCGTTGGCGGCGGTGGGGATAAAATTGAACAGCTCGGAAACAAACGCTGCACCGCCTACTTCATCGAGCTTGCTGCGGTCCTGAAGGGCCTGAGAAATCGTGATGAAATCAACCGGCTTGCGGGCGTTCCAGAATTCCACGAGCAACTCGAAAATGGTTGCGTGAGCCGGGATATGGAAATACTCAGCCTTGATCTTGTCGATCCACTCGTTGGCGGCCTGCTCGGAGATCAGAAACGAGCAAAGAACCCCCTTTTCCGCGTCCGTGCTATGAGGCAGAGACCGGTGAATATCCGGTAAATAACTCCCGGTTTTCGGGGAATTACCCTGCGAAGAACTCCCCTTTCCGTTTTTTACCGGGCTGTCCGCATTGGGTATTGCGGAACCAGCGCTATCCGGCATGAACTAGGAAGGGTGGGGAAACGTCAGGAATGAAGCCGTGGACTACGCCTTCGAGTGGCGGGCCTTGGGCTTCGCTTTGAAACCCTGCTCGGAATCTTCGGCACCATCTTCACCTTCAGCGGCCGCTTCCGGTTGCGAGGACGATTTGACGGTGAGATTCAGCGTTGCCGTGACATCGGCGTGCAGTTTGATCGGAACTTCGAAAGAGCCGGTGCCCTTGATTGGCTGATCGAGGACGATGCGATGACGATCGATCTCCAGGCCGCCCAACTGACTGTGGAGTTCCTTGGCGATGTCACTGGAAGTGATGGAGCCGAAAGCCTTGCCGCTCACACCGGTTTCGATGGTGAGGGTCAGCTTGAACTTGTTGATCCTGCGGGCGATCTCCTCGGCGCCCGTGAGTTCCTTGGATTCACGCTCGGCGCGTTTCGCCTGGAGATTCTTCACGCTGCGCAGTGTGGAAGCGTTCAGCTCGAGCGCTTTTTTCTGCGGAAGCAGGAAATTGCGTGCGTATCCGGCGCGGACTTTGACGATGTCGGCTTCGGCGCCGAGTCCGGGGATGTTTTCAGTGAGAAGAACTTGTGTGTTGGCCATGGTATGCGTTCCGGAAAAGGTGAAAGTGATCGGGCGCCTTTTTTGAGGCGGACGGAGACAAAAGCCCTTTTGTCCCCCAGTGTCAAATGGTTTTCTGGGAATTTGTTAGTTGGCTGCGCTTTCGGGCTTTCGGGCTAAAGCCTGCCTGCGCAGTACGGGCTCTCGCAGCGGCAGCGCAACTGGCCTTCATGGTAAGACGGGCGGTAGTCGCAGGTGATTTCCGCGCCCGCTGCGATGGGGCGGAGGGCCACGACGCGGATCGAACGGGGCAATATCTCCAGTTTCGCATTGGGCTGGCAACTGTGGTTCAGCAGCCACAAACCGGACGGGGGCATTTGGGCTACGAGACAACCGGCTTCGAGTTCCACGGCGTAGATCTGGTCGCCAGCGGGTTCATGGCGGGCAACCAATGCGCCGCGAATCACGCCGATGTTTTCGCCCTGATCCAAGCCGAAGCACGCAAACACGCCGAGGCCGTGGATCGGGCTGGGTGCGGTGCGGTGACGGGCGCTCAGAGCAGCGGGCCGGTGTAGTTTTTGACGTAAATGACTTTGCCTTTGAAAAAGAGCGCGCTGTTTTCGGCACCGCCACCCACTACCACTGGAGGGTTCGACGTGCCGCCCTGGAAATTACCGGTTAGAATCAGGTATTTAGCAGCGGGGCTTAATCTGTATTTCCCGGAAAAGCTGCCCACAGATTCGATGTCGTCGAAGAAGCGGGCCTCGTAGGCAAAGCTGCCTTTCACACTGCCGAAGATGAATGAATTCCCCAAGGTCATGAAATTCGCCACCGTTGCGCCTGTTTGCTTGTTTAACAGCATGACCTTGTTGGAAAAAACAACGAGGACATGCTTGCTGGGTTCCACGTTGAGAAGGCCGCACAGGGCAGCTTTGTTCAGCGGTTTGACGACAGTTTTGACGCCAGTCGCTGCGGAGCCGGTGACAATGACCTTGCTGTAGGTTCCCGCGAGTTCGACCACGTAGGGGCCGGCGATGCCGGCGGATGCGGAACTCAGGGCGATGAATTGAACGACGATGGCGGCGACGAATGCTGTGAGTGTTTTCATGGTGCGGCTCTGATAATACACAGACGACTTCGAATCAACCCATGAATGAACTTTTCCCACCAGCTCAGCACGAATGACCAGAATGGCACAAACTTAACAGGATTGTGGGAAGCTTGAGATCGGC
>Ga0105048_10004305_pt1 | contig 23235 bp, 21 predicted proteins | sample MAT05_FD_78382 | JGI IMG/M metagenome (GOLD analysis project Ga0105048, IMG submission 78382) | Freshwater microbial communities from Lake Fryxell liftoff mats and glacier meltwater in Antarctica - MAT-05 | ecosystem: Environmental > Aquatic > Freshwater > Ice > Liftoff microbial mat | place...
CTCGCCTGGCTGGCAGCCATCCCGCATGCCAGCCGCCCGTGCGGCCTCCAGCTTTGGCGCGCCGCGCGCTGTGCCATACACCGCGCAGCCGCGGGCGGTCGCCAGCTGAACGGCCGCCAGCCCGACGCCGCTCCCGACCGCGTGCACCAGCACGGTCTCTCCGGCGGTGAGTCCGGCCTGCATGACCATCGCATCGTAGGCGGTGATGTACGCCTCCGGGGCCGCGCCGGCCACTTCCCACGACACGCCATCCGGCACCCGTGCGGCGGCCTGCGCGTGTGTCACGAGGTACTCGGCATGCGCGCCGCCGCCGACCAGTCCGAAGACGCGGTCGCCGACGCGCCACCCCGTCACCGCGTCGCCCCACCCCACCACGTCTCCGGCGAACTCGAGGCCCGGGATGTCGGCGGGCACGCCGGCGGGCGCCGGGTAACGGCCCATCCGCTGGAGGATGTCCGCGCGGTTGATGGCGGATGAGCGCACCCGGACGAGGAGTTCGTCGGGTGCGGGTGTCGGCACGGGTCGCTGCTCGATGGCGAAGACGTCCGGACCGCCGGGGGCGGTGATCACGGCGGCGCGCATGAATGCGGGAAGGGTCATGCGCACAGTCTGGCACAGGCGCTTCGGGCTCGCCACTGCGCATTGGCACGGTGGTGCGTCTGCGCACCAGGCAAGGCGCGCGAGGGGTGTCACTGCATTCGGAGCCTGTTCGTGAGCGCCGAATACACGACCGCGCCCCTTTCCCGAAGGAAAGGCGCGCGGTCGTGCCACGATGAACCAAGCGTGGCAATACCACTTCGGTTAGATCAAGCGCGGCGGCGAGCGCGTACCATACCGGCCAGACCAAGCAGTCCAGCGGCCAGCAGAGCAGTCGTAGCCGGTTCCGGCACGACGGTGTTGTTGTCGAGTCCAGCCACCCGGATCAGGTCGAGCTGCGTGTCGCTGCGCACGCGGATAGCGGAAACACTCGCGCCATTCGCCACACCAAATGACGACAGGTCGAGCAGGTGTACCCACAGTCCAGCAGCGAACGGGCCGTTGGTCGGGCTGCCGGCGAAGTAGGACTCCACTACACCAGTGTTGATCGCGCTGCCGGCGAAAATCTGCGTCTCCGCGCCGAACATGGTGCCGTCGACCGAAAGCGACAGGAAGAAATTATCGGCTGAAAAACGGGCCACGACGACTGCGAAGTCGTTGCCTGCGCCATTCGCGATGGGCGTCGAGTACCCGATGGTGTAAGTCGGAGAAGAGGACCCGCTGAAGCCAGTGCCGATGTTGGCAATGCCGGTGTTGAAGTTTGCGCCGGTGAGGGAACCGACCAGTCCCGGATTTTCGGGCATGGTGTTCAACCAGCTGGACGAGGCGTCCAACCCGCCGTCGGAGGCAACGACGGTGTTGCCGAACTGCGCGTTGTTGAACGTCGTGGAGCCGAGCGTCACCTGGGCGTGCAGTGGCGAAACGAGAGCGACCAGCGAGGCGGTGAGAACGAGGCGGGGGAGCAAATTCATTGAATTTCTCGGCGTGGGTGGGCGACTCTCGAAGGTGGTAATGACCGCGCTCGAAAATTTCAGCAAAAGCGATGCCTGAGAATCAGGTGCTCGTGCCAGAACGAGCTATCCTCCGGAATTACGCACAGCGTGCAGCGAAACCAGCACAGAAGTGTTGCGCGAGGACAACGAACAGTGTGGCGCGAATACCGCAGTTTGACAATTTTACTGGCTGCACGCCTTCCGGCGAGCCGTCGATCCGCACGTGCGTCCGCCTGAGAGGTCTGGCCATCCCCGCATCATCTCGGCGGAGGGCGCCGTCACAGCTGACGTGTCCGAGCAGACTGCGGGATGGGCGCACGACCTGAGCGCCGCAACGCGGCCGGCGAACGCGCGACGCTCACCGCAGCATCGCCCGTACCGAATCCACCGACCCGTCTGTCACGGCGGGCTGCACGTGCAGCAGCGCCGCCAGCAGGGAATAGACATGCACGTTCGCGAACGGCGGCACGATGACGCCCTGCCGGAAACTCGGACCGGCCGCCACGAACAGCGCGCCCATGGACGGCAGCGCGTTGTCGTAGCCGTGCGCGCCGTACGTCCGGCCGGCCACGTATTGCCCGATCGTTGCGCGTCGCACGATCGACCAGCCCTCGTCCGCGATCGCAACCACCGGCGTCACATGCGCCCCGCTGTTGTAGTGCAGTCGCGCCGGCAGTTCACCCTTGCGGTAGACCTGCAGGTGCGGATGCGCACCGCGCAGCGCATGCATCACGTATTCGGTGCGGCCGGGCTTCGGGATGATGGTCGCGACAGGACTCCAGTCGCCCATCTCCACACTGTCCATCGACAGGTAGTCATCGAGCACGATGGTGCGTTCGCTGTTGACGGGCGTCATGCCGTGATCAGACACGACGATCACATCGACTGCGTCCGTTTCGTCACGCTGCGCGATGCCATCGATGATTGCGCCCACCGCACTGTCGACGGCCGCGATCGCGGCGTCGGTCTCGGGCGAATCGGGTCCGTGATTGTGGCCCTCGGTATCGACGTCGCTGAAGTACACGGCGATCAGGCGCGGCGCCTCGCTGTCGGGAAGCGCCAACCATTCGAGCACGCGCTGCACGCGCGTCGCCCGCGTGGTGGTCGCATCGAACGGGTAGTACCAGGTGGGATGCATGCCACCGACCGGTGCCTCCGATCCGGGCCAGAAGTAGGCGGCGGTGCGCAGGCCCTGACGCTGCGCGGTGACCCAGATCGGCTCGCCGCTGAACCAGCGGGCGTCGCGCACGGCGGGATCGTTGCCAGTGGCGAAGCGGCCCAGCACCGGGTCGCGCATCACGTTGGCCGCAATGCCGTGATGCTCGGGATAGAGGCCCGTGACCAGCGTGTAGTGGTTCGGGAAGGTCTTCGTCGGGAACGACGGCACCATGCGTTCGGCATGGACGCCGCGCGCCGCCAGCTCGCGGAGCCGGCGTGCCGCAGGCCGCTGGAGGTAATCCCAGCGGAATCCGTCGAGCGAGATCAGGACCACCTGATGTGGCGGCGCCTTCGGTGGCGGTGCGGCGGCGATCACGCCGCAGAACACGAGCAACGCGGCCGACGCCAGCGTAAGGAGACGTGTTCGCCTCGTCACGATTGACGCCAGCCGTTGATGGCGCGGTCTGAAGCGGTCATGCGGAGGCGAAGAGGTCGACAGGCGACGTGCACGTCGCGCAAGCTACTGCCGCACCGCTGACCGGTACACGACGCCAACGTGCTTCAACCTCTCATCAGTCTGGGGGCCCGTCGCTGCCGGGACCCCGGATGCTGCCGGTACCGGTCAGGCAGTCAGGCACGTGCCGGGAGGCTTCATCGCAGTGGTCGCATCCGCGATCACCGCGCTGCCCATCGGCTGACGCTTCGCCTGGTACATCGCACCATCGGCGCGCGAGATCCACGCCAGAACATCCTCGCCCGGCACGAGTTCCGCCACGCCGACCGAGACGCCGAGCGCGAATTCCATGGCCTCATGCACACGCGGCAGGCTGCGCACCCGCTCCACGAGCTGCCTGGCAAGCGTCGCGGCCGCCTCTGCATCGCAGTTGTTCAGGATCACCGCGAACTCGTCACCGCCGTAGCGACTCACGACGTCGGACTGTCGCTGAAACACCGAACTGAGCGCGTGCGCGACACTGCTGATTGCGGCGTCGCCTGCGGTGTGCCCGTAGGAATCGTTGATGATCTTGAGCTTGTTGAGATCGACCATCATCAGCGTGACGGGCGTGCGCCCCAGCGCGGAGATCTGGATTGCCCGCTGCGCCGTGATGTCGAAGTGCTTCCGGTTGCCGACGCCAGTCAGTGGATCGGTCGTGCTCTCCTTCTTCGCCTCCTCGAGCTGTTGTCCGAGCGCATCGAGCGACGTCGCCAGTGTCTTGTACTGCGCCCGCTGCGCATCGCGACGCGCGTTCAGCGTCCGGTCTATCTCGTTGACGGCCTTCAGCACCTCGGCGCGAATGTCGTGGACCTGCGATCCATTCAATGCCTTTTTCATGATCGTCAGGTGCGTGCCGGTCTGCGCTTCCGCGCTGTCATCGATGCGGACTGCCGCATGAACGGCGGAGACACAGGTCCACAGTGCGGAGCGCAACTCGCTCACGAGCGAGTCGACCGAATCCTGCTCGTCGCGGCGCAATTCCGACACCGCGCGGATCAGTCCGCGCCAGTCGCGGTCCTGGATACCGACCGACGACGCATCTTCACCGCCGATCGCGACGCCAAGTGTGGCGTGCCGCTGCCATGCGGTCAGTTCCTTGGTCGTCTCGTCGGCAGGGCGATGGGGCAGGTCGATCGGAAAACGCGCGAGGGCGGCAAGTACCCCGCCGATGGCATCGAGCATGACGCTGTCGTCAGCCGATGCCGACGGGCGAGGTGACGAGACGTACGGGGCGACCGAGTGTGGTGCCGCAGCGGCCGACTCAGGCTCTTTTTTTCGGAAGAACATTCAATGGTCCGAGTGGCTCGTGGAAGATGAGACTTCTCAAAGCATCGGCCGAACGTGGGAAAAGCTTAACCGAGTCTTCTCGATTGCCTTACAGCGTGGACAGCGCCTGGCTCGCCGTTCGCGCACAGGACGCGAGCACGACGGCGCCCACGAAAATCGCCCCCTCCGCGACGTCGAACCCCGGCGAGTGTGCTGCCGTCTGCGCCTCGTCCGGACTGCGGGCCCCGAAGCGAAGGAAGCAGCCGGGCATACGCTCCAGGTAGAATGCGAAGTCTTCGCCGCCCATGTTCGTGATTCCGAACGGAACCACGGCGGCATCACCCAGCACCGCAACGGCCGCCTGCCGTGCCCACGCGGCTTCCCGCAGCGGATTGACGATGGGCGGCGTGCCATGCTCGATCGTGACGGCCGACTGAACCCCGTGCGCCAGCGCGACCGACGTGACGATCCGCGTGAGCTCGGTCGCGAGGCGCGCGCGTGTCGGTGCATCCATCGCGCGCAGCGTGCCCTTCATCGTCGCCGTTTCCGGAATCACGTTCGCCGCGACGCCCGAATGAATACTGCCGACCGTGCAGACCGCCGGACGCGACGGATCGAGGCGCCGCGAGACGATCGTCTGCAGGGCCATGATCACGGCGGCCGCCGCCACGACCGGGTCGTCGGCTTCGTGCGGGCGGGCGCCATGCGCGCCGCGCCCGCGCAGCTCGATCGTGAAGCTGTCGGCCGACGCGGCCAGCGGCCCGGCCTCGGCAATCACCTCGCCGACGAGGAAGCGTCGATCCACATGACCACCGAAGATGGCGGCGACACTGTCCAGCAGGCCGCTCTCGAGGATCGCGCGTGCGCCGGCACCGATCTCCTCGGCGGGCTGCAGGATCAGCAGCACGTCGCCGGCGGCAGGCTCACGCAACAGGTCCATCGCGGCGCCGATCATCCACGAGGCGTGCACGTCATGTCCGCAGGCATGCATCACGCCGGGCACCTGCGAGGCAAACGACAGCCCCGTGCGTTCCTCGATCGGCAGCGCATCGATGTCGCCGCGGAGCGCCACGAGTGGCGCCGAAGCGTCGTTCCCCGCGATGCGTGCGACGATGCCGGTGCCGGCGACACGCTGAATGTTCGTCACGCCGATTCCCTGCAGCGCTGCGACCAGGCGGTCCGCAGTCGCGTGCTCGTGGTTCGACAGTTCGGGGTTCTGGTGCAACGCGCGTCGCAACGTGATCAGCGTCGCCACCTCGTCGTCCGAGAAGCGCTCGAGCGCACGAGTCGGTGCGTACAGCGAGTCACGTGTCGGCAATGTCTGGCGGTGTGCGTCAGATGGCGCGTTCGAGCTCGTGATCATCTGTCAGCGGGCGACCGTCTCGGTGCGCACCGTCAGGTTGTCGATCCGATCGACGTTGACCGTGACTCCGATGCCCGGCACGTCGAACGGGACCGTGACCATGCCGTCTGCACTCATCGTCCACTCCGGCGTGACCACGTCCTCGGCCCAGTAGCGTGCGCTCGGACTCAGGTCACCTGGCTTCTGGAAGTTGCTGAGCGATGCGAGTGCGACGTTGTACGCGCGCCCGATGCCGCTTTCCAGCATGCCGCCGCACCAGACCGGGATGCCGTTGGCTTCGCAGAAGTCGTGAATCGCGATCGACTCTGCGAAGCCGCCCACGCGACCCGGCTTGATGTTGATCAGGCGACCAGCGCCGAGCGTCACCATGTCCTGTGCACGATCCAGTGACGTGATCGACTCGTCGAGGCAGATCGGGGTCCGCAGCAGTTTCTGCAGTGACGCATGCCGGACGATGTCTTCCCACGCCAGCGGCTGCTCGAACATCATCAGGTTCAGGTCATCCATCGCGATCAGCGCCGCAGGATCGTCGAGGAAATAGGCGTTGTTCGCATCGGCCATCAGCGGCGCGTCGGGAAACGCCTCGCGCACCGCACGCACGTACGTGACGTCGCGGCCGGGCATGACCTTCAGCTTGATCTTGCGATATCCCTCCGCGAGCGCATCGCGCACCTTCTCGACCAGGTGCTCGGGCGAGGCCTGGATACCGAGCGAGATGCCGACGGGAATGGTGTGCTGCGTACCACCGATGAACCGGGCGAGCGACAGACCGGCCTGCGTCGCCGCAATGCCCCAGATCCCCATCTCCACGGCGGCCTTGGCCATCAGGTGTCCACGGAAGTCAGTCTCCAGCGCGGCGCGCACAGCGCCGGGCGCTTCGAATGTGCGTCCCAGCACACGCGGTGCGATCCAGCGCGTGATCGCGAGCCACGCCGTGTCGATGGTCTCGGCCGTGTAGTTCGGCGTGTCGTCCGCGACGCACTCGCTCCAGGTGGTGGTGCCATCGGCGTCGGTGAGCTCCAGCAGCGCGATGCGTCGTTCAACCATGGTGCCGGACGAGATCCGGAACGGTTCGCGCAGCGGCAGCCTGATCTCGCGGAGTCTGATGCTCGTGATCTGGATCATGCGTGGCGAGACGGGGCGTGAAGTGTGGGAGGCACCAGTTCAGCGAGGTGCGGCAAGAACATAGTAGGGTAGTGCATCGGACCGGCCACGTACGAATCGCGTGACGATGAAGCCTTGCGCCAGTCGCTGCGTGAAGGCAGATCGCACGGCGAGCCTCCATGCGCGCGCGCGATCCATGCCCTGTGCTTGCGTCTGGCTGAGGTCGTTGGGCACGTGGATGCGCACCTCGCTCGCATCTCGCGTGGGCAGTGCGACCGGTGTGCCGTCGGCGAGGACGGTCGTCGCCGCGGGCAGCTGCTCGTCGTCAGGCAGCGCGCCGCCCGACCGATTGCCGGGGGATGCATCATCATCCAGTCGCCAGCGATACACGACGCGGTCGGTCGGCATACTGCCGTGCAGCACGCTGCCTGTCTGCTCGCCGTACATGTTCTCCACGTACTCGGCTGGAAACGCACCGAGGTGGTTGATGTTGAAGTGCGCGTTGCGTGCCACGAGAGGGTCGGCGGTCCAGAACATCGTGCGCACGCCGAGTCGGCCGACGGCATCGCGCTGAAACTGCTTCAGCTGCATGCCAAGCTGCAGCCCCTGCGCCTCGGGGCGCACGGCGAGCATGTCGGACCAGTGCACGAGTACACCGTCGCGGATGCCGGTCATGCCGAAGACGAAGCCGAGGAGCCGTCCGTTGCGGTCGAACGCGCCGGCGGAGACGCCGCCGACTTTCTGGGCGCACCGCAGGATCGCAGCCGGCACGCGCTCGGAGAACCCGTGGCCCCAGGTGTCGTCCTGCAGCGCGACGCAGGCGTCGTAGTCGGCCTGTGTTGCGAGGTCGCGGATGGTGATGTCTGCTGGCAGCGTCGGCATGATCCGGGCGGGCGGGCGCGCGGGCGCTTGCGAGGTCAGCGTGCCGGCAATATCGATGGGTGCGACTTTACGGCATACACCTTTCTCTGCAAAGCATGCCCGCACGCTGTACCTCGCGCAAGTCTGCTGCGCGCGCGTGAGTCAGCTGCGTTCACCGGATTCGCGCCGCGCCGACTGCCTTCTCCTTCGGCTGCTCCACTCCGGCGCCGGATTACGCTGGCGCCGTTCCCTCTACTGCGGCAGGTCCCGTGTCATCAGGCGCGTCGCCGGCGATGGCCCCAGCTGGCAGTTACGACGTGATCATCGCCAACGGGCACCTCGTCGATTGCACTGGCAACGCGTGGTATGCCGCCGATGTCGGTATTTGCGGCGAAGGTATCGATATGATCGTGCCGGCGGGCCTGCTCGCCCATGCGAAAGCCACCGCACGGATCGGTGCCACGGGCCGAGTGGTCGCGCCTGGCTTCATCGACATCCAGGGCCAGTCGGCGGTGCCATTCACGATTGGCGATGGGCGCGCGGCCAGCAAGGTCTCGCAGGGTGTCGCGACCGGGATCACGGGTGAAGGCAGCACACCGGCGCCGATGAACGGTGCGATGACGACCATGATGAATGCGCCATGCGAGTTACGCGAGGACACGCTTAGAGCAGAGGCTTTCAGTGCCTTCTCCGGCCCGCGCGCGTTGGGTCGCTGGGCGGATGACATGCAGCAGAATGGCACCTCGCTGAACGTAGGCTCGTTCCTCGGTGCGGCGACGGTACGTGTGTCTGCGAAGGGGACTGCTGAGGGCGCAGCGAATGCGGCCGAAACGGATACGATGCGCGCCGACACGCAGAACGCGATGCGTGACGGCGCATTCGGTGTGGCGAGCGCGCTGATCTACCCGCCGGGTCGGTATGCCGGCACGGATGAACTGGCGGATTGCGAAAGCGATGGCACCGTTCGGCGGCGTGTACGTCACGCACACGCCTTCAGAGGCCTACCAGTATCTGGAGGCCCTCGACGAAGCGATACGCATCGGACGCGACGGCGGCGTGCCGGTGGAGATCTATCACCTCAAGGCCGGTGGCGTTCGCAACTAGCCGACGGCGACGCGCGCCGTGGCGACGATCGACTCCGCGCGGGCGGCAGGGCAGGACGTTGCCGTGGACATGTCTCCGTACGTCGCTGGCGGCACATCGCTCACGTTGCTGCTGACAATGCGGCCGGGGTATAGGGAGCAGGACGACGATCAGTCGGCCGCATTGCAGCAGAACCCAGTTTCGTTTCGTGACACTTCGGATATCTGATAACGATTGATGGTATTACCGGGCCGCGTTATCACGCTTCATGATTACCTGCTTCGCGGATCGCGAAACGGAGCGGCTGTTCCAGCGGCACCCGGTGCGGCGCTTTTCTGCCGAGCTCCACCGCGTGATGCTGCGCATGCTGGTTCAAGCGGACGCGGTAACGTCGCTGCAGGAGTTACGCGTCCCGCCCGGCAATCGCCTCGAGAAGCTCAAAGGCGATCGCGCGGGGCAATACAGCATTCGCGTCAACGACCAATGGCGCGTCTGTTTCCGCTGGAAAAACGGGGCGCCACAGGACGTCGCCATCGTCGACTATCACGATTGAGGACTCGGCCATGCCTTCGGAACTCACCCCGATTCACCCAGGCGAAGTGCTGCTCGCGGACTTCCTCGAGCCCTTCGGGTTGTCGCAGTATTGACTCGCGTGGGACATCATTGTCGCACCGCATCGGATCAACGAGATCGTGCACGGGACGCGCGATCACGGCGGACACGGCTCTGCGGCTGGGGCGTTATTTCGAGACCTCACCGCAGTTCTGGCTGAACTTGCAGAGTCGGTTTGATCTCGAGGTTTAGCCAGACCGGCTGGGTACCCGATTACGGTCAGTAGTGAGCGTCTAAGCAGGCGGAAGCTAATCCCAATACTGTTCAGTTAGCGTAGCTCGGATTCCATTCGTCTCCGACCCCACCTCGGAGGCGGCGATGGCACGGACCGCAGAGAGCCTCCCCGCTGGCATGCGGCTGACGGATCACATCAGTTTGGGTGTGTTGACCGCGCAGTTCCCGCGCGCCAGCGTCGAGCGTATCCTGATGGAGACGGCACGCCAGAGTGTGCGGGAGCGCGCGCTGCTCGCGCACGTCATGGTCTCCTACGCGATCGCGTTGGCGCTGTATGCCGAAGTCTCGACGCAGGAAGTGTTGCGATGCGTGGTCTAGCTAAGGCGCGCGGTGGTTCGGCGATCCGATCACGACCGATCTGCCAAGCAAGTCGGCGATCTCGCAGGCGCGGACCCGCCTCGGTGACGCGCCGGTCGCCGCGCTGTATCGCGACGTGGTCGCCCCGATTGCCACGGTCGGCACCCCGGGCGCCTGGTATCGCGGCTGGTGCGTCATGAGTCTCGACGGCATCGGCGACACGGCCGAGAATTTCGCGGCCTTCGGCCGTCCCGCGAGTGCGCGTGGCGCGAATGCGACCGGCGCGTTTCCGCAGGTGCGGCTCGTGGGGCTGCTGGAGAACGGCACGCATGTCATCACCAGTGTGCAACTGGGTGCCTTCGGCACGGCCGAGCGCACGTTGGCGCGCGCCACGCTGCTCGGCCTGACGCCCGAGTTGCTGTGACTTGCGGATCTCGGCTTTCTGAGCTTTGCGCGCTGGCGCGCCGCATATGCGACGGGCGCGGCATCGTTCTACGTGCGGTTGCTCTTCCGCACGGCGCCCGTCGCGTCCCGGCGATCCTCCGGATGCGTGGCCAGCCACTCGCACAATTGCTCGACGTCGTGCGTCAGCCGCTCGTGGCGCTGCTGCGTCTTCGCGGCGAACGTGGGTTCCATCTCGGCCGCGTCATTTGCCCGGTGGCCGTCGAGGATGACCGTTGCGACGGCCTCCAACTTCATGGCCTGGCGCTCGAAGTCGGCGCAAGTCCCGCTCCGCTGCTTCGATGCGTTGCTCGGTAGTTTGGCCGTTTGACGCAGGACAGGAATCTCGAGCGGTACGCCGTGAATGTGGCGATACGCTGCTATCGGGTGTCCAGCGCGTAGCGCGGTGTTCGCGGCGATCATCGAGTCCACGCAGTGCCGTCAATCGAATTAGGGGCGAGCGCCAACCAGCGGCCGCGCACCGAACCTGTGCCTCTCGCATCGTTCTCGTCGAGATGGGTGATGATCAGTCGGGTGGTGACGTGACGCAGGAGCGCGCGGTCGCGGTACAGCTCGCGTGCTGCGGCGAATTCCGCTCGCAACCACCGTACGCCGCCACGTCGAAGTCCGGTGTCGGATGCCAATAAGCGACGGCCACGCTCATCCACGAGCACGGCAACCAGTTGCGCGTGTTCCGGTAACGTCCAGCAGCTCGAATCAACGATGGGCAAATCGCGCACCAGTTGCCGTATTGCTGGGTCCAGCGCGATTAACGGCGCGTCCGTTCCACTCCAGTGAAAGTACCACGCCGTACGTCCCCCCCACATGCCGAAAACGAAGATCCTTCCGCTCACGCACCAGCACCACCGCCGTCACGACGGCGCACATAGAATTCAGCGTCTGGCGCTCAACAGCATAACCGGAATCCCTTGCGCGCCGGAATTGCAGCGGCGTTGCCGCCCACAGCGAAACGAAGCGCGGAGTCGCCATGGCGCTGACACGATCGCGGAACCATGTGGGTAGCGAGTCCGCGACAGCGGGCGATGTCTTCGACCCCAGTGGTTCAACGAAAAGCCTCCCCAGCAGGAGCATCGCTGCGTTTACGCGCGGTGCGCTCCGAAGTCGCGTGAATGCGTTGCGCGCAAGATGTGAAGATTCACCGAGACTGGTGTCATGGCCATGGGCGACGCCCAGCGCGGGGGACACTTCGGGGTCCCCGATGGCCACCGACGGGGTCGTAAGGGATGAAACGGTCAGGTACCCCGCAAATAAAGCAGTCGAATCCGGTGGCGGGTCCCGTCGAGTCTGTCTGCGCGGCCACCGGTGTGCGGGTCGACGATGACTTGAATCGCCACACCGGGCCGATCCGCGAGAGCGGGCGGGTTGAGCGGGCGAAAACGGCTTAGCCATCACGCAGGCCAACGCAAGTCCAATCCTTGCTTTTTTTTGCGGCGTTCTCAATAGTGCAGCGGAGTCCTCGTCAGAATTTCAGGGAGCTGACGTTTCGGTCCACCTTGTTCGGACTCGCTGGAAGCCAGTCGATCCTGTCGCTGAGGCCGCGCGGTGATGTAGGCCAGTTCCGTATTGCGTTGTCCTTCTTGTTCCTCCCCATACCCGCGTTCCACAGGAACCCGCTATGTCACTAGAAGCCGTCGTTTCATTCTGGCAGAAAGTTCAGTCGGACGAACGAATGCAGGCGCAGATCAACCCGGCCGCCGGCGCAGTCCCGCGGCTCCACGGCGGCGTAGGGGCAGGTGCGCTCGAACGCCTCACCGAGATCGCGCGGAAGGCGGGATTCGAGTGCTCCGCCGAGGAGTTCGCGTCGGTGGAGGCGGTCATCCGCTTTTGGGACGAAGTCAGGGAAAATGTCAAGTTGCAGCGGGTGCTCTCCGAGTTGGAAGATCAGCCGATGGACAAGGCTTCCGGTGCCATTGTCGCGCTGGCACGCTCGGCGGGCTACAACTTTTCGGAATACGATCTGCGGGCGGTGACCGTCGCCCAGCTTGAGGCACCAATCGCAGGGGCCAAGCCGAAATCGCGCGGCAAAGGCGTCGCGGCAGCCGTGAAGGGGACAGGGTTCGACAAATCGCTTCGCGCCGCGCTGAATGGAGGTTGGACCGCCGCGCATCGGTTCCGGCTCGGGCCTGGAGCTGTTTCCGAGTACATGTAGGGCGAACCCGCCGAAACAACCCACCAGATCCTGATGGCACCACCGTGCGATCGTACGGTGGTGTTTCCGCTGCCCGGAGCGTCGATGCGCGTCCTACTCGTCCAAATGCCGTTCTTCACGGCCGATACGGCAAGCATAAGCCTATCCCTCCTCAAAGGCGCCTTGCACCGGGCGGGGCACGAATGCGATATCGAGTACTTCAACCTCGATTTCGCGGAGCGGTTGGGCCTTGGATTGTACAACTGGATTGCGGGGGACGCTCCGCCCTATCTGCTCTTCGGCGACCTCGTCTTCGCCCCGACCCTTCACGATACCGTAATCAGTGAGGACCGCCTGCGGGAGCTCATGGCACCGCTGGGTACGCCGGGGCTCCATGACGTTCCCGAAAACGTTGTCGCAGCGTTCCCGAGGCTCGTGGAAATAGCCCATAAGTTCATGGAGGAGCGGTTCGAGACGACCGATTGGTCAGCATATGACCTGATCGGGTTCAGCACCATGTTTCAGATCGCCCCCCCACTCGCGATGGCGCGCCGGATCAAGCGCCTTACCCATCCGCCCAAGGTGATCATCGGGGGGAGCTACTGCGAAGGACCGATGGGGGAACAGCTCGTCCGCAGTTTCCCGTGGATCGACTTCGCCTGTACAGGGGAAGGCGAGGACCTGATTGTTGAACTGGCCCGGGCAATGGACGGTGACGAAGGGCTCCACACCGTCCCCGGTCTCGTCTGGCGAGACGGCGTCAACGTGCGGCGGAATCCGGACGGCCCTCCAGCGGTCACGTCCGGCGTTGGTGGGTCGTCGGAGAATGGCATCAAAAACCGAGATCGCACCGTGCGGGAAGCGGAGCTCGACCACCTGCCGATCCCCACGTATGACGACTGGCTGACCCAAGTTCGGGCGTCGGGGCTGATGGCGGACGAGAAGCTGCGGCTGCCCATCGAAACGAGTCGCGGCTGCTGGTACGGCGCGAAACACCACTGCGTGTTCTGCGGATTGAACGGATCCACCATCACCTACCGCCGGAAGAGTGGTGCACGGGCGCTGGAGGAGTTCCGGATGCTCAAGGAATACGGCGTCCGCATGGTTCACAGCGTCGACAACATCTTCGATTTCCGCTATTTCAAGAGCCTCCTGCCCGATCTTATCGCGCTGGACCACGGCTTCGAGATTTTCTACGAGATGAAGTCCAATCTCAGCTGGGATCACGTCAAGCTGTTGCACGACAGCGGGATCGTCTGGATCCAGCCGGGAATCGAGAGCCTGAGTACGCCTATTCTCGACCTGATGGGCAAGGGCGTCACCGGGCTCCAGAACATCAGACTGCTGCGGTATGCCGCAGAATTCTGCATCGGTACGGCCTGGAATCTCTTGTACGGCTTTCCGGGAGAGAATCCGGACGATTTCGCCCGAATGGCGGCGGTGCTGCCCGCGCTTTCCCATTTGCAGCCACCGTACATCTCCTGTTGTCGCGTGCGGATCCATAGATTCAGCCCGCTGTACATGAACCGTGATTCCAACGGACTGCGCAGCGTGAAGCCGACGGCTTCCTATGAGGAAATCTATCCGTTCGAGCCCGAGGAAGTCGCCCGGCTGGCCTACTATTTTGAGCACGAGTACGTGGACGAGCGCGAGCCGAACTCGTATATCGAGTCCTGCGCCTCGGGCGTCCTGGCGTGGCACGACGAGGTTGGCGACGCCGCGTTCTTCTCGTTCCACCGTGGGGAGCGAATCATCCTGATCGACACGCGACGCATCGCGACCGCGCGCCGGACGGTGCTGGACGGGGTAGAACGCGAAGTTTACGAGGCGACGTTGCACGGCGCGACGGCGGACGAAATTGTGGGGGCGGTCAACCATCCGGACGCACGAAGCATCCTCGACACGCTCGTGGATCGAAACATCGTCCTCCGAATGGACGACCGACACCTTGCCCTCGCGGTACCGATGGACAGATACGCACCCCTGCACGTTCCGCTCACATTCGTGGAGGAAGCCGTGCTCAACGTCTACCGCGAACGAATGTCGCGAATTCGCCAAGGCTTCGTCGACTCGGTTCCGTTAACCGATCGCCTCGGGTCGGAGAGAGCCGCGCCGATGATTGCGGTGCCCGACCTGACTGGCTAACAGAGCGATTGGACGAGCACCGCGACGCTATGTGGATTCTGGGTCTCTCGGTCGGTCACAATGGTTCCGTCGCCCTCATCGAGGACGGACGGGTTCGCGTTGCGATCCAGCTTGAACGCCTGACCAGGCGGAAGCGTTACCCCGCGCGTCTTTTCGAAGACCGGCTGGACGAAGGGGTCGGGGAGGCAATTCACTATTGTCTGCGCTATGCCGGGATCGCTGCGGCGGATATCGACGCCGTCGCGGCCTCGACGCCCCACCGCGTGCCGGACTCTTTCTGCTGGCCATACCCACCGGTGCAGTGGATCCCCCATCATCGGGCGCACGCCGAGTATGTACTCCACTACTCGGACCTCGCGCCTGGGTTAATTCTGGTCGTCGATGGCCATGGCAGCCACTCACATGACCGCTGTCGCTTCCGTCCCGAGCGAGTTGCCCCTGGTGCCAGTCTGCATGAAGGCGAGGCCGAGACGGTATCGGCGTACCATTTCGATGGTGCAGAGTTGCGTCTGGTTTATAGGAATGAGGGGACGAAGGACCGCGCTACCGGAGTTTACCGGTCCAGCGTCGGCGCGCTTTGGGAACTTGGGTCCGCGATCTGCTTTGGGACCGGCGACCAGGCGGGCAAGCTGATGGGACTGGCCGGGTTCGGCTCGCAACGACGGGCAGGAAAGCTGGCGTGGCTCGAGACGGATGGGCGAGTGAGCACTGACCTGCGCCCGCTTTTCGAGCCCCGGCTACCCTACCGCGATTTGGCAATGGAAGTTCAGGCAGCGACCACGGACGTGCTCTTGGAGCTGCTCACCAATCTCCGCAGCAGTGTGACCGGAGACGTCCTGTACTACAGCGGCGGCGTCGCGCTGAACATTGCCACCAACGAAGCGATTCATCGGAGCGGACTATTTTCCCGCATCAACATGAACGGGTCGTGTGAAGACAACGGAACGGCGATCGGCGCCGCGCTTGCGCTCGACCACGACAGTTCCGGGCGACGCGTCGGGGAACCCGCGACGGAATATCTCGGCGCGGACTACGATGCGGATCTCCTCTGGTCGCGCGCTCGCCTGTTTCCTGTCCGGGTCACCATACTCGGGAGTGGGGAAACGACCGCAGCAGCAGCGGAGCGAATTGCCGAGGGCCATGTGATCGGCTGGTTCCAGGATCGCGGCGAGTTCGGCCCCCGTGCACTCGGGAACCGGAGTCTGCTGGCCGACCCTCGCCAGGAATGCGTCAAACGGCTGGTGAACGAAAAGGTCAAACGCCGCGAGTCATTCCGGCCCTTTGCCGGTTCGACCACGCTGCAGGGCGGCGCAGACTACTTCGACCTCGAAGGCGAATCCCCGCTGATGCTGCGGCAGGCCGGTGTGACGAGTCGAGCGCTTCCTGGCGTGACCCACGTCGACGGAACCTGCCGAGTCCACACGGTGACGCCCGAATCCAACGATTCTTTTCATGGGCTGCTTACGGAGTTCGCTAGCCGCACGGGTGTCCCCGTGGTCCTCAACACGTCCATGAACCTGCCCGGCGACCCGATCGTCGAAACGCCCGACGACGCCATCCTCCTGCTTTTGCGATCCGAGCTCGACTGCCTTTTTCTCGGCAACCTCCTCGTCGTGAGGAAGTGATGAACGCTGAGATCCCGGATGAACTGGTGGCCCGGTACCAGCGTGACGGTTTCGTAGTGCTCAAGAACTTCCTCACCGCCGCCGAAGTCGCCGAGCTCAGGGCGGGGGTACTGCGGGCGATGACGGGGCTGGGGGACCAGCGCGTTGCCGGCACGTCCGAATTCGCGGAGCCCGCTGGGTATCACGATCGCGTCGTGGTCCAGCGGCTGAACCTCTGGAAAGTCGAGCAATCCGTCCGGCGCTGCGTCCTCGACCCGACGCTGGGGACGATGCTTCGCCGGCTGACCGGTCTATCAGGCGTGCGACTCTGGCACGACCAGACCTTCTTCAAGCCTCCCTGGGGTGATCCCACGGCCTTTCATCTGGACATGCCGAACTGGTCCTTTACCTCGCCAGAGGCGATCTCGATTTGGATTGCGCTGGACCACGCGACTGTGCGGAACGGGTGTCTTCATTTTCTCCCCGGCTCTCATCGTAAGACCCGCCGCGAAGCAAACGCCGGGATACGCGGAAGCGTCGGCGCGCTGTTCGACCACTATCCAGAACTCCGCCACGTCGAAGCGGTCCCCGCAGAAGCCGAGCCGGGAACGGCGATCTTCCACAACGGACTCATCGCGCATGCGGCCGGTCCGAATATGACGCCATACTGGCGCGGGGCGATGACTGCCCAGTACATGCCCGAAGGCGCGACGTTCAACGGCAACCGCTGCATACTCACGACCGAGCAGATGGCTCGGCTTACGGTTGGCGATGCGCTTGACGAAGATGCGTTTCCGCTACTGTGAAATCCACCGAGTTCGACCCCGTCGACCCGCAGTTCGTCGCGGATCCGTTCGCCCGATACCGGTCGCTGCGAGACGCCGACTCCGCCGCATGGTCCAGCCGGCTCGACGGTTGGATGATCACCCGATATCGGGACGTCCACTCCGTCCTGAACGACCACCGGCTCTTTTCGGCCGACGACAGGAACGCGAAATCGCCGCGATGGCGTCGTGCCGCCGTGCCGGCTCGCACCCTGATCAACAGTGATCCGCCATCCCACACCCTCCTGCGTCGGGTCGCCGCGAACGCATTCGCGTCGCTGCCTACGGCCGAACAGGAGGACGAGATCCGGGGCATCGCCCGCAATCTCATCGAGCAGCGTCGCGATTCCGGTGAGTTCGACATCATCGCGGAGCTCGCGGCACCGCTTCCCTTGGCCGTCGTGGGCGACGTTCTCGGTTTCGCCCCCAAGCACCTTCCGCAACTGCGGAAGTGGCTTGAACTCGAGATTGTGTCGGTAACGCCGGGTGCGCAGACCGAGCGAACGGCGATTCTCGACGCGAACTCACGCGCGCTGCACGAATTCGTATCCTCCAGCATCCGTGATTCTGCTGGCGGAACCTCCGCGTCAGGGAAGCTCGGCCGCCTGCGGACTGCGTTCGTGGCCGCCGGGCTGGACGCAGCGGAACTGGTTTCCTTTGTCGCCCTTCTCATGCGCGCGGCGACAGCCACAGGCCCCCATCTGATCGGAAACTCCGCGCTCGCACTTCTCCAGAATCCGGAGGCCAGAGACGCCCTAGCGCGGCAGCCTGATGTTTGGCCGTCCGCAATGGAAGAGCTTATTCGCTATGCAGGCCCAGTTCAGAGCGTCTTTCGCATTGTCATGGACCCATGCCGCTTGCATGGCGTCAATCTCTCCCGCGGCGATCGAGTGCTGGCCGTCATCGCTTCCGCGAATCGCGACGAGAGGCAGTTCCGTGATCCGGACCGACTCGATCCTGTTAGAAGGCCGAGCGGACAGTTGGGATTCGGAGGCGGAATCCACCGGTGTCTGGGCGCTGATCTTGGCAAGCGAGAGGCGCGTGTCGCGCTTCAGACGTTGTTCGAATCTCTGCCCGGAGCCACACTCGCCGTCCTACCGGACGAACTCGACTATTCATGGTCCTGGAATGTCCGAGGCCTTGCCCATCTCCCCGTACGAACCGGATAATGCGCCGGGGCGAACTCTGCGGGGACATCAACGCGACACCAGCAGCAGGGTAGCCGCCGCTCGGGACTTCCGGGTGCAATCACCCCTCAATCCGGGACGATGCTGGGCGGACCCGACCCTCGCGGGCCAGACCAGTCGGCACCCAGGAGGCATCGGAGACGTTCACTCGCCGACTCCCGGATGCGCGAGCCTGCCACGTCCCAGTGATTTGCCCTGATTCGGTCGCCGAATCGGTGATCGACGACGCCGAGATTTAGCAAACGCCGTGGTTCACTGGTTGAGTTGCGGCCGCTTGTGTGGAGCGCCCGGGCATCGATTACAACCAGATCTCCGGCACGACCTACGAGCTGTCTGCGGGAAGGGAAAGCGTCGAGATCCGGATTGCTCCAGGCTGGGCCCAGACTCGGTTCGAGCGCTGATGCAAGGTGGTGGCTTCCCGGAACAATCCACGTCGCCCCATTTTCTGAAGTGAAATCGTCAAGGTAGAAGAGGAACCAGAGATGACCGGACGATCGCGCCTGCTCGAAATTGTGGCAGTCGCGGTGCCAAGCCGTCGCCCCCGGGTCCGCTTCCCCGGTCGGCACGGGGACTGCTGAAAACACAGTGAGATCGTTGAGTTGGGGCCGGTCCAGAAGCGCATCCGAAAGGCTCGTGACAACCGGATGCTCAAGGAGGGAAAGTGCGGCGTTCCCCCACCTGTAGAGCGCGCTGGCGGCCTGGTAGTACCGCGAGGCCGGCTGAAAGGGCGTTCGGATGCCCCGCCCGATCGCCTCCTGAACCGAGGTCAGAGCGCGGGTGGTAATCTCCCTGAGCTCATCCAGCGCCGCGCTCGAAATCTGACCCGGGATCGCGGTGTGTCCGGAGATCTCTATGGCGTGCGCGTGAGCGCGTAACTCCCGATCCGAGAGGTGCTCCGCATTGACAGTCATGAGGGGAAGGCTGGAGATGATGGCGTAGTTCCGTCGCCATCATGCAGGACGAGCCCCTCCGCCGCCAGTGGGTCGTCTGTGTTGGGCGACGCGAACTATCGACCACCTGCGATATGAAGAATTGACCCCTCCTCCGAATCCGACGGACGGAAGTCCCCTCTTGTGTCAGTGCTGAAATGAAATTGCACAAAGAAGTGTGCAATTTCAATCGGCGTTGACATCTTGACCGCTTTGGCTACGCCCTTTCCCGGTCCCCTTGCCGCATAGAGTTCCCCCCTGCATACGCCCGGTGATGTCGCCCGAATGTTGCACTTGCACGCGATCGGCACGGGTGTCAAACGCATCGTCCACGAGCTGGGCTCGCGAAGAATACGAGCTGGGCTCGCGAAGAACACGGTCAGAAGTATCTGACCCAGGACGATTGGCGCCCGCCCTGCTAATGCGCGTGGGCGTCCTGGACGCCCTGCAGCTGCTTCCATCATTATGACGGCAATGCCGTGGCCATCGACGAGGTCCTGCCAGCTTCCCATCGCGTTGCGGCCGCGACGGAGCCCGTCGACTGTCAGCTGATCATACGGCTCGCAGGCGCTCGCCGTCGGGGCGCGGTCTGGCACCGGTACTAACCGGCGCCACGTCCGTCCTCGGGACATCCGGTGGCACCGAGTCGGTGGACACCACTGCCGTGGTGGCCGGATTTGCCGGCGGCCAGTCGGCCACGCGCCCGCCACGCCGCCGCACCGGCACCCCGGCGGCGGCGAGATAGCCACTGATTCGTCTCGCGGCGGACTCCGGTCGCCGCCTCGATCTTCCGGAGCGACCAGCCCAGCCGCCCCAACGCCACGACCTGCTGTTGTTTGGATTCGTGCAAGAGGTTGCTCATGGCATTGAACGACCGATCAGGGTCGCACTGCCGTCAACGTCTCAGGTCGCAGGCTGTGGTGGCCGGTTTTCAGGTGTCCACTGGTGGCAGGATTTGGGTGTCCACCGAGGGCTCATTCTGCGCTGGTGTGGCGTTGATTCGAGGACTCTGACCCCTTGAGGGTGGTTCAAGGACTCTGAACTCTTGAGGTTCTTCAAGGACTCTGACCCCTTGCTCGTTCTGCCCCTTGATCGTTCGTCAAGGACTCTGACCCCTTGATCGCTGGTCATGCCCGCACGCTGTGCGACGCGTAGAGTAACGGAGGGAGGGTGTCCGATCAACGAACATTTTTGCGCCGGCGAGGAAACACAAGATCGAGGAGGCCAGTCGGAGCGCATGACCTTGATCCTGCTGTTGCGTTCGGTACGCACAGTGTGCCGTTCATGGAACAGGTTTGGGGGCGGCATCGAGGCTGATCCTGCCACCGCAGGGCATGTTAACTGCCAGCTCAGCAACGTCTTACAGATTCTTCCCCCCATCAGCAGGACGGGCGGCACGAGGGTTGCACTGTCGAGGTCGTAAGGAAAATCGACTTTTCGTTTCTTCAGCCTCTCCCTGCATGCACAACTTTTCGCGCCGCCTCGCTATCGTGGTTGCATCCTCCGTTCTGACCGCTGTCCCTCATGTCGCCTCTGCCCAGACGTGGTCGATGTGGAATTCGTCGATGGGTGGCAACGACGCTTCTGGCACCGTGTCCGGCACACTTCTCGGAAGCAGCATCACCTACACGGGTGTGTTCCTCAACTTCGACGGGACGAGTGCCGCTCCGAATTTCTGGCAGGGCGCCAATCTGGTCCAGAATGGGTCGCAGGCCGCCTACTCGCAGAACGGCGTGACGGCGCCGACCAATTCGTCGTTGATCCGGTTCAACGTTCAGGGTGGCGGCAAGATCAGTTTTGGTTCGGCGGTCGTGAATCCGTTCATGGCGTTCAACAGTATCGGCCAGAGCGGCCGGCCGGTCACGTACGACTTTGGGACGTCGGCGTTCAACGTCGTCTCGGACAACACGAGCCTCCCCGCGTACTGGTCCACTGGTTCGCATGCCGTCCTAGGGAACGCGTTGACGGGCACCGAGTTCAGCGGTGTCATCAAGTTCCTCGGCACGTTCTCGGAGATCGACTTCACGACGAACGCGCCGGAGAATTGGCATGCGATCACCGTCGGCGCCGAAAGCGCCGGCAGTGTCGTGCCCGAGCCGTCGACGTACGCTCTGATGGCGACGGGACTCGCCGGTCTGTTCTCCGTCGCTCGTCGTCGTCGCCAGGTTCGCTGAACCGGGAATCGTTGCTGACATGGCAACGAGTCACGTCAGACCAGAGCGGGGCGCCTCCTGAACGAGGCGTCCCGCTTTGCGTGCGCGCGAAACTCCTCATCGAGCGCCGTCGGAGGCAGACGCAGCGCGCCGGTGGCTTCTCGAAAACATCAAGCCCGGCGTTCGGACGAGCACTCCAGATCGGGTCGTCGATCTCGCTCATCTCGACGGCGTGCTTCGTGGTCAGCTGAGAGATCGTGTCCCGGACCATGATGCCCGATTTTGCCGCAAACTATGCTGCGGCGACGGTAGAGAGCGAGCGGAAGAATGGCAGCTCCACGGAGCGGATCGGGACGGTCGAGCAGAGCGTGGCTGAACTCGGAGCGGAGTACGCCAAGCCGTATCCGCGCGCCGCATACATATTTCTCAGACCGCTGCCAGTGGAACTGCTGGTGTCGCTCGAGACTGCCGGCGTGCTGTTACGCGGCCGGAAGGCGCGTGGTGCAGGCGCTACGGCGCCTGCCGGCGCCGGACGCAATCCTGCCAGGGAGGACGCATATGCAGAGCAAGGCAACGACGGTCGCGGAGTACTTGACGGAGCTTCCCCCGGACCGCCGCGCGGCCATCAGTGCGGTGCGCGATCTGATACTCGGCGCGGTGGATGGCGACATCGAGGAGGGCATGACCTACGGCATGATCGGCTACTACGTGCCGCACCGGGTGTTTCCAGAGGGGTACCACTGTAATCCGTCGCAGCCCACGCCGTACATCAATCTGGGTGTGCAGAAGAACTATCTGGTATTGCACCTGATGTGCGTGTACATGAATCCGCTCCGGCTGAAAACATTGCAGGACGGCTTTGCGAAAGCCGGCAAGAAACTGGACATGGGCAAGGCGTGCGTTCGGTTCAAGAACGTCGAGGACCTGGCGCTCGAAGCCATTCGGGACGTGATCGAGCGTACGTCCACGAAGGCGTACCTTGCCGAGATTGCGGCTGCGACGACGGCGAAGAAGGCTGTAAAAACGACGGCAAAGTCTGGTGCGACCAGGAAGGCAACCGTAGAGAAGACATCCGCCACGAAGGCCGTCGCCACGAGGACCACTGCGAGGAAGTGAATTTCTCCCTCGCGACACTAACCGTGTCGATCTTCGTGGCGCTGACGTTGGCGCGGCCTACCGCACCCCCACGAGTGTCGCCACCACCAGCGCCACCCACTGCGGCCCCAGAAACCCGTTCGGCCCGTCCTCATACGACTCGCCAAGCGCATGCGCACCATTCCCGCGACCCGCAGCATCGAGCGTGATCGCGGGAATACCAAGCCCGATCGGCACGTTCGAATCGGTGCTCGACGCATTCGGCGTCACCGGAAAGCCGAGCAGCCTGCCCGTCTCCACGGCGACGCGGACGATGCGGGCACTGTCCGGCTGCGAACCGGCGGGGCGAATGCCGATCGTATCGACGACCATGGTCAGCGGCACGCGGCTGTTTGGCCAGCGGGCCAGCTCCTCGCGCAATGCAGCGCGGATCGCGACCTGGAACTTGGCATCGAGCGCGGCCAGCGATGACGCGCTCTCGGAGCGCATGTCCACCTCGACGATGCCTTCGTACGGAATCGAGTTCACCGACGTGCCGCCGCGCACGACGCTCGCGCTGAAGGTGGTGCGCGGTGCATCGGGGACCGTGAAGTCCGACATCTTCGCGATCGCGCGGCCCATCGCGTGGATCGGATTCGGCATGCCGAACGCGCCATAGCTGTGGCCACCGGGGCCCTTGTACGTCACGCGGTAGCGATTGCTGCC
>Ga0105048_10004311_pt1 | contig 23206 bp, 21 predicted proteins | sample MAT05_FD_78382 | JGI IMG/M metagenome (GOLD analysis project Ga0105048, IMG submission 78382) | Freshwater microbial communities from Lake Fryxell liftoff mats and glacier meltwater in Antarctica - MAT-05 | ecosystem: Environmental > Aquatic > Freshwater > Ice > Liftoff microbial mat | place...
GCATTGCAATGAATCAACTCGGAGAGCCGGATGCGGGAAAACTGCCGGTCCGGTTCGATGAGCGGAGACTGGAAACAGGGCTTAGGTTACTGCGCCAGTCTTCGACTCTACTCAACATTACTGGGAATCATTGAACTTCTGTGTGACGTGGAGCCCTTGCTGACGCCCAAGGTTTTCAGGCTTGTCGCAAAGCTTAAGCTTCTGGCGAATCAACTTGATCGGTAAAATTTTAGAACCAGCCGGGCGGCGGGATTAGCTTCCATTAGAAGCTCCCAGAATACATTCAGCTAAGTTTGTGCGCCCTCGCGACTCTGGCCACCCACACCCGCTGCCACGCTTTCCAAACTGATCGAAGAATGCAACGATTTCTGGGACGTACCAGTAAACAAAAACGCCCGCATGAGCCGGGCGTTTTGTTTTTGAGAGTCGCTAAATCAGGCCTAGCGCTGAGTTTTGGCCTTTGATTTTGGTTTACAAATCAATCACATAAACACCGCGCCCGTAAGTCGCCACATAAAGCTTGCGGGTGCTGTTTTGTACTTCTAAATCGGTGGCGACTGCGCCGACTGGCATGCCGGTGTCATAGCGCTGAAAGTTTACGCCGCCATCAAAGCTTCGAAATACACCAACGTCAGTAGCAACAAACACTTTTGCGCCATCGGCAGGATCCACGGCAACGCTGTTGGCTGGCACGTCCGGCAAACCGCCGCCGCGCGCGACCCAGGTTGCGGCTTGGTCGGCGGAATAATAGAGTTTGCTGCCGCCAAAGCTGCCGCGCGTGACAAACACGCGGAGCAGATTGTTCGGATCAACCGCAATATCGGTCACCACGCCGCCTGGGAAGTTGTTGGTGACGTTCGCACTCGGTGGCGTGTTGGTCGCGGTGACATTAAATAGACGCCAGATTCGGCCCCAGGTGTCCCCCACGTAAAGCGTGAGCGGGTCGGTGGCTAATTTGCGCACCGGCGTGATCACTGATATGGGTGCGTTCTGGCTCAAATTGTTGCTAATTTTGGTCCAGCTGACGCTACCGCCCGCGACGTTGCTGCTGGCCCGATAAACTGAGCTGGAGCCTAAGAAAACAAAGCCAGCAGCACTTGCGCCTTTGGCAATAAACGAAAATGGCTCGCCACTGACTAAGCCGCTGGTTGATACGCCCGCGAACGTGCCCGACGCACCGCCTTGATCCGAGCGCCACATGCTGGGCACGGTCGGCCCTTGATTATTGAAAGGCGTGTAGCCGAACTGGAACACGATATTGGGATTACCGGTGTCCACCAAGGTCGTGCCGCCATCGCCATTGGCAACGGTGGCGGCCCATAAATTGCTGCCAAAACGGCCAACACTGGAATTGTCTTGGGTGCCGCCAAAGACGGCGTTCAGTGTGCTCGGATGCACCGCGATATCGTAGAACTGGGTCATAGATAGGCCGTTGTTCAAATTGACGTAGCTGCTGCCGCGATTATCGGTGCGCCAAAGACCGCCATCGCTGCCGATCCACAGCGGTGAAACGGCGGGCACCGGGCCCAATGCCAAACGCGCAAAGCGCACGACATGGGTATCTTGGTGCACCTGTTGGCTGCTGCCCCAGCTGTTGGTCATCACATTAAAAGTCGTGCCGCCATCGGTTGAAAGCCATGGGCGCACGAAGCCCAGAACGATCACCGGTTTGCTCGGGTTGCTAGGCCGCACTGGGTCAATATCCAGGGTGACGTTGTAGTCGCACTGGCCATCACAAACATCCGCTTTCACCAGCGCCCAGGTGGCGCCGGAATCGATCGTGCGAAATAGATCGGTGCGGGTCAACGACGCACCTGCACCTGCGGGCAAATAGGAGAACCGATACGCGGCGTAAACCATGCGGCTGTCATACGACACCGTCGCGAGGCGCACCGTGCCAATGCTGGTCACAGTCCCTAGATTTGGCATGCTGACATTCACGCTCGGCAGGCCGTTTGCTAAACGCACCCAGCTTTGACCAGAATTCGTTGACTTCAACACGCCGTTGCCAGTCACAGCTGCATACGCTATCGCGCCATCGCTGCGTAGGAAGCTAACGTCCTCAGCGGCACCTTGCGCCACTTTACTCCAGCTCGCGCCGCTATCGGTACTGCGAAAAATGCCGCCGGATTGTTGCGAACCGCCGTTGCAGAAACTGGTACCGCTGACCAGCACGGTCGCGCTCGGCGCGGGGCTGGTTGAGACAGAGGTTATGTGTGAAAGCGCAAGCGTGCCGCTGCCATTGCGCTGCGTGAAGCTGCTGCCGCCATTGGTAGACAGATATAAACCCTGACCAAAATAGTCCACACAGGAATTATTGCGCTCGCCCGTACCCACCCACACGCGCGTGGCATTGCCGGGCTCATACCAAATCGCGCCAATGGTTTGCGTGCCGACGTTATCGAACACTGAGGTCCAGGAAGCGCCACCATTCGTGCTTTGCCACAGCCCGCCGGAGGCACCACCTACCAGCAAATTGCTAGTGCTCGCGGGGCTTTGCGCAAACGCAGAAACGCGGCCATTCACTGGCGATATCTGCCAATTGAACATGGTCATACCGGCCGGGCCAATTGATGTCCACGAACCTGCTGCGCGTGTCGGCGGCGCGCTCGCAAGCTCTTGTGCCGCAGCGCTGCGCATCTCGGAATAGTTGTAAGCGCGCGTTGCATAGCGCCCCAAATCCAAGCCGCGCATGCTCCAAAAGTAGCGCTGCCGTTCGCTGATTTGTGCTTGCTCGCCGAGCTTGCGTTCAATCGCAACGGAGGTCATTTCAGGTGGTTTGCTGGTGCTGTCGTCAGATGCAAGTTGCGCGAATGCGCAGTTGCTCAACAGCGTGAGCGCCATGAGGTTCAAAACGTTTTTCATAGATACCATCGAGCCGAGTCGGGGGCACAACTCTATTCGGCAACTCAGACTTAAGTCTTACAGAAAAATCTGCACGCCTTGCAAAAATGTCGCAATACAGAAGAAGTTGGCGGCCATAAGCAAGTGTTGAAGCCTGGTTTAAAGCTGCAAAAGTGCGGCCTGCTCAAGCTCATCCTTGCCTTTAATCCCGGCATCCAGCGTCGCAAGCTGACCGCCAAAATGCACAGCAAGGCGCAGTAAATAGCGATCTGTGGTTTGCTTATGGACATCGAAACCATGCGGTTGGAATGCAGGGTCGACTAAAGATAGGGCGTCTGGCCAAAATACATGGCGGTGATGCGCATGCAGCTGACGCAAAACCACAAGCGCGTCATTCGGGGAAGCAAATGGGTTTGCATAGCGGGGATTGCTGGTGATGCGGACAAAACCCAGTTCGGTGATCGGACAAGTTGCGATTTTTTGCCCGCTACCGGCAAACCATGCACGTGCTTTGGTATGCATGCTGTGCATGGGATCAAAGAGCGCAATCAAAACATTAACATCAAGTAGCGCGATCACAGGCAGATCAGTCACAGGCAGCTCAGGCACAGGCAGATCAGGCACAGGCAGCTCAGTCACAGCTCATCACGCAGCGCATTTACGGACGCCAAAGTCGCGCTGCTTGCACCCGGCTGGATCGGCATGAACGCCAAGCCGGTGCCATCGGGCTTGGGCATTACCGGCAGCAATGCGCTGCGCAGCAATTCACTCACCAGCTGTCCAGCGGTTTTACGCTGCCTTTGCGCAGCAAGTTTGATCGATTCTAAAACATCGGCATCCACATCAAAAGTGGTTCGCATCAAATCACTTCTTGGCATCAAAATTACATTTTACATCAATAAAAAATTTGATGCCATTTTGAAATATGGTGCAAAGAAGCGGTATGGCGCGCTAGGTTTGATGGATCGCAAAGTGCATCAATCGGGTCGTATATTTTGCTGTGACGCATTTGCTGTAAGGCATATTTTATGAAACTGCGTGGCGGCTCTGGCACTGGGTTTGGCAGAACTTTTGGGTTTGGCAGAACTTTTGGGTTTGGCAGAACTTTTTATGATTCCAGCGATAAGGCTTCACAAGTGTACTAACTGTCTGGTACGACGCTTCGCGCGTGGCTCTAGCTTACAGATTCTTTCGTAATTGACTCGACGCACCTCCACTGAAATCCAGTTTCCTCAAATTAATCAGTGTTAAAGTCCTATGTCCGCCGCCCCTGGATTCCCGCCTGCGGGAATGACGAGCGTCAAGGTAGCGCCAACATGAAACTAATCTCGGAAAATAAATCTTTCGGCGGCATGCACCGCCGCTATCAGCATGAGGCTGACACCACACAATGCACAATGACCTTTGCGGTGTATCTACCACGTGCGGCGTTAGCCGGGGCAAAAGTGCCGGTGCTGTATTGGCTGTCCGGGCTTACCTGCACGGATGAAAATTTCATGCAAAAAGCAGGCGCTCAGCGCGTAGCGGCGGAGCTGGGTATCGCGATCGTCTGCCCCGACACCAGTCCGCGCGGTGAAAATGTGGCGGTTGATCCAGAAGGCAGCTGGGCCTTAGGTTTGGGCGCGGGCTACTATCTCAACGCCACGCAGGAACCATGGGCGGCTAACTATCAGATGTTTGACTATGTCTCCCGCGAATTGCCTGACTTAGTTGAAGCAAAGCTTCCAGTCACCAAAGTGCGCTCGATTAGCGGCCATTCCATGGGTGGCCACGGCGCGCTAATTGTAGCGATGAAAAACCCGGGGCGCTATCGCAGCCTGTCGGCATTTGCACCAATTTGCCACCCGAGCGCGCAAAGTTTGGGCGCGGCAAGTTGGGGCCGGCGTGCCTTCGCCGCGTTGCTGGGGCCGGATGAGACGAAATGGCATGCTTACGATGCGGTAGCGCTGATCAAAAATTTAAGCGAACGACTGCCGATTTTGATCGACCAAGGCAGCAGCGACGATGCGCTCGAGCGCTTGATGCCCCAAGCCCTAATCGCAGCGGCAAACGCGTGCGGCCATCCGATCACATTGAATATGCGTGAGGGTTACGATCACGCATATTATTTTGTCGCCAGTTTTATCGAAGGCCATTTGCGTTATCACGCAAAAGCACTGTTGAGTTAACGGCGCTAAAACATTAACGACAATCGCGTCTTCATTGTGGCGTTACCGCATGCCCGCACCGCGCCTCAGCGTCATCAGCATCAGGTGCCTCAGGCACGGACGCCAACGATCCGAAGGTGCGGGTGTAGACGCAGGTAAACTCGGCGCCCAACAGCAGGATTTGCGCGGAAAAATACACCCAGACTAGCACCACCACGAGCGAACCGGCCGCGCCGAAACCGGACGCGACGCCACTGCTGCTGATGTAGGCACCGATGACGTATTTACCGCCTGTGAAAAGTAAAGCTGCCAGCAAGGCACCGAGCCAGACGTCTGCCACGCGCACTCGCTGACGCGGCATGACTTTGTAAATCAGGCCAAACATGAAAGCCACGAGTAGAAAGCCGCCTATGGCGTTGCCGAGTTGTACCGCAGCCTGCCATCCGCCGAAGATAGGATCCAGGCGACGACCCACGGCCGCAATAACGGCACTAGTGACTAAGGACACGACAAGCAGGAAACCCACCGCCAGGATCATACCAAACGCCATCAGACGGGCACGAACGAGCGTAAACCAGCCACTTTTGAGCGCGTTCCCAGGTACACGCCAGATTCGGTCAAGCGCGTCCTGCAGTTCGGTAAAAACGGTGGTTGCGCCAACGAGGAGTAACAATAGCCCTATGGCGGTGGCCGTCAAGCCTTCAGCAGGATGGCGCACATTGGCCAGTAGGCCTTGTACTGCGCCAGCACCCTGCGCACCCATCAGACCCTGCAACTGCGCCTGAATTTCGCCCCGCGCGGCGTCTTCACCGAAAATAAGTCCCGACACCGACACCACGATAAGCAGCAGCGGTGCCAGTGAAAACATTGTGTAGTAGGCCAGGGCTGCGCCCATGCTCGGCACGTAGTCTTCGCTCCATGACTTCGCAATCTGCTTGATTAGGCCCCACCATGCGGCTGGCCAGTCGGAGGGCATCACGATTTTCGCCCGGCGCTTGCGTTCGCCCCAGCATTTGCCTTTGCACGGTTAGCCCGCCAGCGGCCCATCATATCCATGTTCGACCTGCCCGAGCGCAGCTCAGCTACGACCTCCGGCGTGTAACCCGTCGGCGGGTTCGAGAGTGCCGCGCATAGCTTCGGCTGCCAGTGGGTCAGCCTCGGACAACGGCGCGCCGGACATCTTCGAACGATGATCGTGTAGCCGTCCCAGCGTGCTATCCAGCATACGTACAAGCTTTTGCGTGGCACCCTGCACCGCTTGATGCATCGTCGCAGCATGGTCCGTCACCGCGGCAGGCTGGCGCCCTTCAAGTCGAGCCTCCAACATGCAGCGCTGGTCTTGCTGCCCGCTCTTGCCGGCATTTTCATCACTCAGATGCACCTCCACCCGCGTGACATGTTCGGCGAAGCGTTCCAGTGCATGCTCAAGTGTCGCGTTGACATGTTGGGCCAGACCTTCGGTCGCGTCGATATTGATGTCGGTATTGAGTTGAATTTTCATAGGATTCTCCTGTTGGGTTGTAACCGAGGCTGGCTGGCGCGCTAAACCTAGAAGCGACGCCGAATCAGTCTTGGGTGAACGTGGAGCCTACCCTGATCGCGTGACCTCGTCTGTACGACTGCGCACACGCGCGGCACCGTTCGGCAACGCACGGTGACGCGCGTATGGATCGCGATAGTCTGCCAGCATGATTGCCACACGCCACAATCTGCACAACCGCAACCTGACAACTTGGCAGCAAACGGCTATACGGGCCGCTGCCCACGAACCATGAACAAACAAGGTCTCGCACGCGATGAAGAACTGCTGGATAGAACCATGGCCGAGCGCGTGGGCGACACCGTGGTGCGGCCGTTCCAATTATTCGCACAACGCCAGGCTTCCGGCAGCCTAGTTTTACTGGTCTGTGCGATCCTGGCGCTTGCCTGGGCGAACTCGCCGCTGGCAGGGTCTTATCAGCAGATGCTTGAGGTGCCGCTGAGTATTTCAATCGGCGATCAGACCTTAAGTCTTGACCTTCGCCATTGGATCAACGACGGACTGATGGCGATTTTCTTTTTCAGCGTCGGCCTGGAGATCAAGCGCGAGTTTCTGGTGGGCGAATTGGCGGAACGACGCAAGGCGATGCTGCCGATTATAGCCGCCGTCGGCGGCATGGCGGTGCCCGCGATGATCTATGCCGGGTTCAACTTCGATGGTGCCGGTGCCAAGGGTTGGGGAATTCCGATGGCGACTGACATCGCATTCGCGCTGGGTGCGCTAACCGTTCTCGGTTCGCGCATACCCGACGCGTTAAAGGTATTTCTGGTGGCGCTAGCCATCGTCGACGATCTGGGTGCGCTGGCTGTCATTGCAATTTTCTACACTGACACGATCAACTGGCAAGGGATTGCGCTGATTGCCGCCGCGCTGCTAGCGCTTTGGGTCGCTAACCGTATTGGCGCGCGTCGGGGATCAGTTTATGTGCTGCTCGGGCTTAGCTTATGGGCCGCTTTCTTCATTTCTGGCCTGCACGCGACACTGGCCGGTGTGTTTACAGCGATGTTTGTACCTGCACGTGTGAAGATCATAGCGGACGCACTGCCGCAGGTGATCCGGCGCGGCGCGGACGACATCGAAGCCCAGGCCCTGGACAACGAACCCGACGCGATGGATCCTGATCGTGTTGCTATTATTGCCGCGCTCGGTGGCAGCCTAGATGCCGCCACCGCGCCGCTGCAGCGTTTCGAGCACGTCGTGCAGCCATGGGTTACCTACGGCATCCTGCCTGCATTTGGTTTGTTCAATGCCGGAGTTGTAATCGACGCTACAGTGTGGAGCACGCTACCGACCGCCGTGCCGCTGGGAATCATGGTCGGGCTCGTGATCGGCAAACCGGTTGGCATCTGTTTAGCCAGCTGGCTTGCCGTCAAGTCCGGTCTGGCCGCATTACCAAAGGGGGTGACGTGGCACCACATCATTGGCACTGGTTTTCTGGCCGGTATCGGTTTTACGATGGCGCTTTTCATAAGCGGTTTGGCTTTTTCCCACTCGCAACTTGAGCGCGAGGCCCAACTTTCGATCCTCCTCAGTTCCCTGGTGGCCGCAACAGTCGGCATTGCCATTTTGCTAAAATCAAAGGGCGACGCCGCCTCGAAGTGACTTGTGGGCTGTATCCGTCTGCGGGTCAGCCCTCGAGCTCGCTTAACAGCGCCTGTTTCGCCGCAGTGAAGGCAGCCTCGACCGCGCGCAGGTCGTCTGCTTCCGGCACTGCATCGCGCGCGCCGCGAAGAATCATTTCGGCGTGGCGCAGCAAATTCTCGGTGTCCGCCGAACTCTGCACGCGTTCTGCAATTTGAGCAATGGCGTCGAGCATGCGGATCGCCACTGCTGGGTTCGAACGAGAACTTTGCCGGATTTGGTTGAAGGCTATGTCCACAATCCCTGTCAACGAAGGGCCTGGCGCCACCAACCGCAGCCCTCCTTGCGCGTCGAATCGATGCGATGACGGCATATCGCGCCGGGCTAAGCGGCATAAAGCGGAGCCAATACGGTCCACGCATGCAATTGCAGTGAACGGGTCGTTGATTCCGGGCGACAGCGCCCGCAGGGCGATCTCGACCAATTGCTGAAACGAGAACTCGACATCCTGCGCACTGGTGCGCTGGTTGCCGAACACGAAAGCGGCATTTATCTTCTCGATCAACGATTCGCTCAGCTGATCCCCAGGCCACGCCATCACCATCACGCGTCCTTTCACCAAGTAGTGCCCAGGCCGATGCTCCAAGCGAATCAACAAATTTTCCTTACTGGCAGCATCCATCAAAGCGTCGGCGTCGATCAATTGGAGATAGCCATCTTCGCGGGCGCAGATTGGACGAGCCTCGCGTGCAAATGATTCCGGCAGGGCAACTTCGCCCTGTGAACTCAAAATGTCAAACGCTGATTTGCCAAAGTGACCGGGAAATAGCCTGTCAATTCCGTCCTCCAATTCCCTGCCGACCCTTGCCACGACTTCGTCCGCCTGAATTGACACGGAAACGTGATGGATGAAATAGATCAGCACGCCAATACTAACCACCGCCAGCAATACGCCGATACTGACCGCCAAATGCGGCACGAAGGTCAACTCGTCGGCGCGCCGGATGGTGCGCAGCACCAACAAACAATACACAAACGTGGCGACAAACGTACCCAGCACCACTTGGTTGGCAGTATCACGCATGAAGTTACGCAATAAGCGCGGGCCCAGCTGCGACGAGGCAAGCGAAAGCGCAACCAGCGTCATCGAAAACACAGTTCCCGCAATGGCAATCATCGATCCGGCCACGGTGCCCAACAGCAGGCTTGCACCTTCCGCGCCACCGGAATAAACCCAGCTTAAGCGCTCCAACAAGTCCTCCGCAAAAGCCTTATCAAGCTCAACCGCCAATACGGCCAGCGCCGCGGCCAAGCACGCCATGCCACCTGGCACGAACCAAAAACTAGATCGAAGCCGATCCCAGTATTTAAGCAGCAGTGTTTTCAATTAGCCGGAGCCCTTTGATAATCAGTTGACGAAGTTTTTGGGGCTCCAGCTATTCCGCTTACCGGCAATCGCCAAATAAAGCGGACAGCGCCGCACCTGGATCGGGCTGGCGCATAAACGCTTCGCCGACTAAAAACGCATGTATTCCTGCTGCGCACAGCTTTTCGACATCAACACTGCTGTGCACACCAGATTCGGTAACGAACAATCGCGAATCGGGGAAACCCCGTTTGAGCGTAACGGAAGTGTCCATATTGGTCTCGAAGGTGCGCAAATTACGGTTATTCACGCCAATTAGGCTGCCGCTGGTTGCTAGCGCGCGCGCCATTTCTTCGCCATCGTGTACTTCAATCAGCGCATCCAAGCCTAGCTCGCGGCTAAGTTCGCTGAACTCCGTTAGACGGGAATCCTGTAACGCGGAAGCAATCAGCAGCACGCAATCCGCACCTAAGGCCCGTGCTTCATAGATTTGGTAGGCATCAATAACAAAATCTTTGCGTAACACCGGCAACGAACACGCCGCGCGTGCCGCTTGCATATAGGCGTCAGTGCCTTGAAAGAAATCAACGTCCGTCAACACCGACAAACAGGCCGCTCCGCCCGCTTCATAACTGATGGCGATCTGCGCCGGGTTGAAGTCCGCGCGCAGCACGCCCTTACTCGGGCTGGCTTTTTTCACCTCAGCAATCACCGCGCTGACGCCCTTCGTAATTTTCGCCCGTAACGCCGCCTCAAAGCCGCGCGTGGCCGCAACATCCGCTGCACGTGCGCGCTGGTCCTCCAAACGAACGCGCAACTTGAGCGCGGCAACTTCCTGCGCTTTACGCGCCAAAATGGTGTTTAAGATATCGCTCATTCACGCCAACGTACTAAAGTTTCAGGGTTGGAGACTAATCGGCAGGGCGCGAACTGACAACTAAAAAACGTTCATCGCGAATTGGACGTCCAAAAAAAAAGCCCAGGCAAACTGCACCTGGGCTTCGCTTTACTTAGGACTTAACTCTACACCGGGCTGTGATTGCCAGGCCCAGGCGGTGGGCTGCGCCGCATTTCGCGCTCAAATTCATACTTTGCGCCGGTTACATACTCTTCCATGTTGCGCACGCGTTCTTCCATATCCCGAAAGCGGTAGCGTGCATCAGAAAAGCTGGTGCTGGGTGCCAGTGCGGTGGTGCGCCAAAATGCTTCATCTCTTGGGCTTTCATAAAGCCCTTCTGGCTGGCGCGGCAGGATGAAGATCATGACCATATAGATAAGCGGCACGACCGGGAAGAATATCATCGACAGAATAAATACGGCGATGCGGGTGCCGGTAACGCTTAAACCCAGATATTCGGCAATTCCGGACGCAACGCCGGCCAAAATTCGGCTATTACTGCGATACAAACGGTGCGGGTTGATGCGTTCGCCAATAAACTTATCTTCCAGTTCCCTACGACTTCGGCGGCTCATGACTTATTTCTCCAATTGGGTTGGTCCGCATCCAAAATGCGTTCCAAACTTCTAATACGATCTTCCATACGCTTAGCGCTTTGCCACAAATCACTCAACATACGTTCGTCATCGGTGCTCAAGCCACGATTTTGCCGTAGCTTGAGAATAAAATTGGTAATGATGGCGATCGGTGCAATAACAGCAAGCGACAGGATTACGGCGATTTCTGCCACACCGGACATGTTAAACGCCCTCGCTGTTGCTAACTCGAGTGTTCTCGACTGCAGGCTTAGCGTTCGCCTTCATGCGTGCCTTCAACGCCTCTAATTCAGCGGTAATACGCTCGTCGGTTTCTAACTCGGCGATTTGTACCGCCAAGGATTTTTGCCGTCCGAACGCCAGCGCTTCACTCTGTGCTTCCAAACCATCAATACGGCGCTCCGCATAATCGAAGCGCTGCATCATGCCCTCAACCCGTTGATTCGCCACTTGGCTGCGGGCACGCAAGGTGTTTTCCGCATGCTGATGGCGCAACACAATCGTGCGTTGACGCGCCTTGACCTCGGCAAGCTTTGCCTGCAGTTTGGCGGTATCTTCGGACAATTGCGCTAATTGATCGCTGATCAACGCCACTTCTTTTTCCACCACAACCAAATGCTCGGTCAGGTTTGATTTATGCACCAGCGCCGATTTGGCTAAGTCTTCACGGCCCCGGGAAAGCGCGAGTTCGGCTTTGCAGGCCCAATCGGTTGTTTCCGCGTGCAGGTTGGAAACGAAGCGCTCGCGCTCTTTGCGGTCGGCAATGCCTTTGGCTGCGGCAGTGCGCAACTCGACTAGGGTGTCTTCCATTTCTTGCACCATCAGGCGCAGAATTTTTTCTGGATCTTCTGCTTTGTCTAACAAAGAGTTGATATTGGAGTTAACGATGTCGCTTAAACGCGTGAAAATACCCATGATTGATGTCCTCTGGTAATGAGATAAAGATTGTCGGGCTGCAGCCTTAGCTCTATCTATACAAGATGCGTGCCAGCGGAAAAACGCCTTTAAGCAAGGTAAAATTGACTAATTAGACCAATCGTTAGTGATTTTGGAATTACCACTGGCGGTTTTAGCCAACTTTCACGCCCGCTGCAATTCAGTACGTACTGTTCACCCCGCCAGCTCTATTGAGTGAGCTTCAAACATAGCGTTCAATGTTTCCGCCAGCGCACCGACTGGCACTGCTTGTATCGGCTGATCAAATTCGCTGTGGTCAGCCAAATTTTCGCGAGCATCATTCGCACGGCCATCTAGAGTCCAGGAGCGTTCGCCAGCATGCACGATTAGGCCATGCGTCGCACCAATATCCTTAGCCCCCGAATAGAAGCCGCGACTCGGCACAGGCTTTGAGGAACGCTTGATTTCAACCGCCAACACACAACCGGCCCGCTCTGCAATCAAGTCGATCTCGGCGTCATTTTGGGTACGGTAAAAACTGTATTGCCAATCTGATCCAAGTTGATTGCAAATTTGCTCAATGACAAAACCTTCAAAGCTTTGACCAACGACTGGGTGACGCAGCAATTGCTCTTCATTTTGAATCTCAAGCAGCGCATGCAACAAGCCCGAATCACGCACAAAATATTTGGGGGATTTGGTTAGACGTTTACCGATATTGCCATGCCATGGTGGCAATGCACGCAAGTGCATTAGTTCAACAAGCAGCACCAAATAGCGTGTAATTGATTGCCCGCTCACCGCCAAATTTTGCGCAAGCTTCGCGGAATTCAGCAAACCGCCTTGGTCGGCGGCAATCATCGCCCACAGGCGTCGCAGAGTCGGCCCTGGCAAACGCGGCGCAAAAAACGACACGTCACGCTCGATGACTTGTGTGAGATAGGCGCGTCGCCAAGCGTGACTTAATGCAGCGCTCGGCGCTAGCAAACTATCAGGAAAACCGCCACGCAACCAAAGTTCGCTGCGCTGTGGCTCGATCAGTTCATCCAATCTAAATGGTGTCAGTTCCAAGTAGTCGATACGCCCGGCCAGTGATTCACTGCTTTGCGCAAGCAAATCGCGTGAAGCCGATCCCAGCAGCAAAAACTGCCCAGCCTTTTGCCCGGCGCGGCGGCGCTCATCGATTTCAGACCGCAATGAAACAAACAACTCCGGCGCACGCTGCACTTCATCAATGACTACAAGCTTGTCGCGTTGAGTACGCAAGAACACACTAGGATCAGTCAGTAATGCAAGGTCTTCCGTTCGCTCCAAATCCAAATATATGGCGCGTACGTCAAGTTCGTCGACAATGCGCCGGGCCAGTGTGGTTTTTCCGCACTGGCGTGGGCCAAGTAAAGCTACCGCAGAGAAGTAGCTCAGGCGTTCCAGCAATATTTTTCGGAGCCTACGCGTATTTTCCAAGTAAATACTCCATCTGATGGAAGAATTACTTAGTATTTTGCATTAATTGACGCAATGATTCAAACTGCATCGCGTCGGCTCGGCCTCAAAGCACCACGTAGCGCGCCCAAAACTCGCAATAGCTTTTGCGGTAATCGTTGATGGGTGCAACCGCCATGCTGTTCAACTCCGCACCTTGGCGAGTCATCTCGTAACGCGGCCAAACATAACCAAGTGCGTTGCCGGGCTCGCCATCACGCGCAAAATTGATCCAGGCATTTTGCATTTTTACGCGCATATTCACCTCATTACTCGATGCAATCGCGCGTTCGAACAGAAAAGGGATGTCAATGCCGTGGAATGATTCCAACGGCGCTAACTGCGCGTCGGGCAGTATTTGTGTCAGCGCATAGTGATAAACCCTATTACCAAACGCGGCGTGATCGGCCGCAGCGCGGCGATTGGCGCAGGTAAAACGCAAGTCATCAACGATATCTTGATATGCGCGCTGCGGCGTTGGATAGTTTTCCACCGGATATTGCGCCAAAACTAGACCCGCAATTGTGGGGAACTGGCTGCGCACCAAGGCCTGGTAGCCCTCAGCTGTGCCGGGCAAGCCGGACGCAGGATTGGTCGAGGTGCTTTCATCATCATTAACACCCAGCATGTAGGGCACTGGTGCGCCGCGCCCGCCCGCAATCGCCGCCGCTGGCGATTCGGTCAGCATAAAACCATCTAAATTGAGGCCATAGGTCTCGCCGACCACAGTGCCAGTCAGGTTCACAACCGCGTTGGACGCTGCTAACAAAGCCGGCGCGCTCAAAGCCCGCAAACAGCCGCGCTGATTGGCAATGTTGGCGCAGCCGGCATTGGCCGCAATGCGGTCGCCCTGACTCAATGCGGCTTCATTGGAGTTGGGGGCGCGCAAACAGTTGCCGCTTTGTGAGATCGCGCGTGCGAACAGCCCGCGTGCAGCAGGTACTGCAAGCAGCGCGCAAGCACTAACGCCACCAGCGGACTCGCCAAAGATCGTGACCAAGTTCGGGTCGCCGCCAAACTGACTTATATTGTCACGCACCCATTTAAGAGCGGCGATTTGATCAAGCAGCCCATAGTTCCCGGCGGCGGGCTGATCAAGCGCTTCGCCCACCATCGCGCGCGGTGCCATAAAGCCGAATGCGCCCAGCCGGTAGTTAATGCTGACCAGCACCACGCCCTTTTTCGCAAATGCGCTACCGTCATAGACCAAGCGCGAACTGATTTGATCAGTCGCCGAACCGATCGTCAGCCCGCCGCCGTGTATCCACAGCATGACCGGCAATAGTTCAGCCGATTCTGATACCGCTGGCTGCCAAATATTGAGCTGTAAGCAGTCTTCGCTTTGGGTTGCCGGGCTTGACGTAAATAGTGATTGCGCAGCGGGCTGCAGGCAGCCTGGACCGATACTTTGCGCACCATACGTCTGGGCGCGCAAATCAGCTTTTTGTGGCGCGCGAAAGCGCAGTGCTGCGACCGGTGGCGCGGCAAAAGGAATGTTCGAAAAGCGCTCGACTGCAGCGCCGCCCAGGCCAGTGTCGCCACCTGGGCCAGTTTCGACGCGCGCACCCCGAACTAAACCCTGCGCGGTGGCGCGGACTTGCGCAACCGCACGTGGCGTCGACAGCAGTGCTAGCTCGCCGCTGCGCGCGAAATTGGAGTTTGCATCAAAACGCAAGCTAATCTGCAGCCGATTTGCACCCGCTGCATTGGCCTGCGGCGTGCGCAAGGTTAATTCCGCGCGGCCAACCGGCTGCTCGCTTAATTTTGAAGTCGGGCAAGCGAAACAAGTCGTCGTTAACGTAAAAAAATCCAAACTTTGCGCAAACCCACTGATTGCGGCGTTCGCAACCGCCCATCGCGGGTGGCCGGCTGCGTCATAAAAATAAAACGCTTGAAAGCTCTGCGTTCCACTGGATCCAGGAAAATAATGCGTCACCAAGCCCCAGCCAAAGTCGGGATCGCCAGTGGTTTGGGGCATATACCAGTGCCCATCCAAGGCCGATTCCGCAACGGTTGCCGCTGGCAATAAGGGTTCTAAACACCAAATTTGACTGCCCTGCGGCACGCTAAACCTAAACTCCAAAAGACTCATGACGCCGGGCCGCGCGATGCCATCACTGCAGCTATTGACCGGTGTTAACGAAAAGCTACCGATCACTGTAGCCTCGGGCGGTGCCGTCAGCAACTTATTAAAACGGGTTAAAGTGCCTGACGGCGCGGCAGAATCTTGGGTCTGCAGCCAAAGCCACTGAGCGCTGCCATCGCTGGTGTAGGTGTAAAACGTACCGAATAACGTGCCACTCACGCGGTTCAAATCAAGCCCATGGCCGGAATGTGTGCGGTCATACCACTGGCCGGACGACGGCCCGGCGGCACATACGGATTGGCTGACTAAACAAGTACAAATTAGCCAAAAAGCGCTTAGCAAGAAACGAAACAACATTGAACACTCCAGTAGCTAGACTAGGCTGGCTTATTTCCACTGAGCAAGCATAACGCCCGACATCGCAACCAGTTGACCAAACACGCTTGAACACGTGCGTTACTCAGTGAACCCGTTTTATTGCGAACGCTTTAGGCGCATGCAACGCGCCCTACGCAGGCGTAATTTGAGTCTTAAATTTCATCAAAAACTGAATATACCGGGTAGCGCCGCCACTCGGGTTCGTGATGGCGCGAACCATGCGCAAAGATAAATTCAAGCACCGCGTTTTGATCCGACAAAAGCTCAGGAAATTGCAGTTTCCATAGTTCAAACTTAGCGTTCAACTCGGCGTCTTCCTGCAGCATTTCCAGCGCGCTATCTTCAAATACGTAATCGGAAAACGCTTCTTTCTTCTCCAAAATGCTATTAAAAAAGCCCCATCTAAAAAAGCTGTCGTGCGCTTGCGGCTCTAACGTTTCCACCGCGTAGCGCGCATTGGGCTGGCGCAAATCAAGCACATAATCCCCAGCGCGGGCATGCATGACTTCGCTTCGCCGTTGCAGCGCGACTTCGTCGTGAAACAGATGGCCTTCGTAAGCATCCGTTCGCGATTTTACCGACACGATCTGATAACTCTGTGCGAAAAACGTCTGATCGGCATCTAATCGCGTTAGTTCAACTTGGTTCCAGGTCAACCGCTCGATCACTTCACGCCACGCCTGCGGAATCAAATACGCTTTGGGGGTTTTGATCTCGACGGATGGGATGAAGTAATTGAAATAGGCAATATCCGCGTCCCAAGGCTGCGTCCGGTCGTAGGCTAAACGCTGATAATTGCCAAGCTTGCTTGGGCGCTGCACCGCCTTGTAGCCCTTAAAGTGAAATTTTGACTGGCGGCTGTAATCCGCCTGCCAACACACCGGCCAGAGCGATTTTTTAGCTGCCTCCGCTTTTGCTTGCGCGCGCAGGGCTTGAATTAGCGATGCATTCCTCACAGTGAACGCGAGGACCGTTTGCACCAATGCCCGCATTGACGCATAGCGATCTGCGTAAGGCTTCAGCATATGCGTTTCAGGCATAAAACCAATCGTGTGATGCAAAGCGGCATAGCCAGTTGAAAAACGCGGCGTCTCTAAAAAGTCTTCAATACCATCATCCGGCGTTATTTTGACTGGATTGACATACGGGCAAGTCGGCCAGCCTCGCGCCGTCATCTCTTGAAAAATCGCGGGCAGCATGGAATCGCGCAAATATGTTCCTAGTGCGCCGCCCAGCTTGTCCGCTTGGGTTTGAATCAAGGTCATTGTGTAGCTGTAGTCAGCGCCATTGGAGGTGTGCGTATCGACCATCACATCTGGATCCCACGCGCTGAAAAAATGATTGAAAACCTGCGCGCTCAAACTATCGCACTTAATAAAATCGCGATTTAAATCCAGGTTTCGGCTATTCGCGCGAAAGCCAAATTGTTCCGGCCCATCCTGATTGACTCGCGAGGTATTTTGCCGATTCAGGCTGCCATCGACGTTATATATCGGAATAAACAAATATACCGTTTGCCCCAACGCTGCCAAACGCTCAGGGTCAATACAAAAATCCCGCACCAACGCCATACAAACATCGATGCCTTCGGGCTCGCCCGGATGAATGCCATTGTTATTGAAAAAAATGGGTCGCTTCATTCGTTTTAACTCAGCGCAGTCAAAAACACCGTCTGAGCTGACCACGCCCGCGTGCATCGGCACGCCTGCATCGGAAGTGCCAATCTGAGCAAAATGCAGCATATTCGCGAAATCGGCCGCTAATTTTTCATAAAACGCGATGCACGCGGCCCAGGTTGTCGTTTGGTTTTGATTGCCTTGCTCGAACGGGGTTGGGTATAACTTTGCAAGATTCGCTGGCATGCGTTTTGGCCGGTTATTCAATGTCAACGATATTGCCACGTTCGCCCGGTTCGGGCGGCACAGAAATCTAGACTCGTATGACTTGATTTCGTTAACCAACTTTGTCTGCCGATGAACTGACCAAATTTTTAGTTAGCAACCTGCCACGGATCGAGCACATCGACCCCTAAACCGACAAAATCCTTGACGTTACGGGTCACTAACACCAGCTGGTGCGCGAGGGCCGTTGCCGCCAGCAGGCTATCAATGGCGGGCAATGGACGGGCGGCCTTAGCAACCATCTTTCCCCACACATCGACCACGCGCGCATCAACGCTCAGCAGACGTTTTTGAAAGTACTGCGGCAGTTCTAGTTCCAACCAATCCAGTAATTCCGCCTTTTTTTCGGCATTAAATGGCGTCAATTGCTCAAAACCTTTGCGAATCTCGCCTAAAGTTAAAACGCTTAGATACAGTTTTGTAGCCGGGCGCGCTGCTAGCCAGCTCTGCACCTGCGCATCGGGCTTTTTACGCCTCGCCTCGGAAAGGACATTGGTATCAATCAAGTAGCTCAAAGTAGCGCTACATCCTCTCGAGTTAAGCTGCAATCGCGTTCCAACAGCAGGGAATCCAGCCCATACAACGGGGATCGACGCATGAAACCCACAAACGATTCTTCGCTGCCCGAAATTTCCGCAAATGCGCTGTGCGAAAGCACCACTGCGACCGGCTTGCCGTGCACGGTAATTTCCTGCGGCCCTTCACTTTGCGCACGTTTCACCAGTTCCGACAGATTGGCCTTCGCGGCCTGAAGTTGCCAAGCGGACATTTCACCTCCTATGACCAGACTGACCAGACTGACCAGACTGACCAGACTGACCAGAATATATAAACGCTTATTTGTGTTCTGGCCCAATCGCAATCACCTTGCTGCACTGGCTGCCGATAAAGGAATTGGATACGGTCCAAATCAAGTTGAATTTTTTCGCTCGGCGAAACGGGTATCAAGTCGGAATATCAAATCGCGAACGAAGACTTCAGCTGGCAACTCGTGAATGCAAAATGGCTTAGGAGGATATCTTCACTTATTTTTAGCAAGTTAATGACGAACAATCAGCCTGCAGCAAAAAACAAATTCTGCTGTGCAAAAAGTCAGGCATATGGCAAGCGGAAGCAAAGCCCTGCGAATAAAATTACCACCTTAATAAAAGTGAGACTTTCGAGTGCCAAAAGTTTTACCTGAACACTCGCCTTTTCGTTTAAAAAGCTGGCACACTTCTTGTAATGCGACCCGCTCTACAGCTCAGACTAGGTACCCAGCTCTCTTTGACGCCACAGCTTAAGCAGGCGATCAAACTGCTGGCGATGAGTAATTTGGAACTGGACGTCGAGATCTCATCGATGTTGGAATCGAACCCGGTGTTAGAACCTGACGACGATTTTGCCAGCGCACCAAATAGTGATGACTGCACCAGCGAGGCGGATCGCAAGTCACTCGATCTAACGGCAGAGTTTTTGAGCCAGGAACGCGCCAGCAACGTCGAGAAAGAAAGCGTTTCCGAGTCGGAAATCGTTTCCGAACGTGTTAACGAAAGCGGCGAACCCGAACCCAATAGCGCAAGCAGCGACGACGGCGGCGCTGATCTTGACGTCGAATTTAACGAAATGCGCGAAATGTCCGAGCTTCGCGATTGGGGTGCTGGTAGCGGCGGCGACTCGGATGAGGAAAGCGGCAGCTTTGAAGGCCGCGCAAAGGCACAAACAACGCTGCGCGAACATTTGCGCTGGCAGCTTGGCCTAACGCCCATGAGCCCTAGAGACAGGGTCATTGGTGAAGTACTGATCGACTCAGTCGAAGACGATGGCTATTTGCGTGAGCCTATCGACTATCAGCGCGCCGCGTTGGCACCGGATATTTTGGTCAACCCAGTTGATTTGGAAATCGTGCGGCAGCGCTTGATGCGTTTCGATCCGGTCGGCGTGCTGGCACGAAGCTTAAGCGAATGCCTGATTGTGCAGCTACAAAACCGCATTCACCCCAGACGAAGTTTGGCGATTGCGCTAATTGAAAGTGGCGTTGAGCTGCTTGCGAAGGCAGATCGCGACAAGCTGGCAAAATTGCATGAAGTGGAATTGTGCGAACTAAGCGCAGCGATTCAGCTAATACGCGAGTTGAATCCTCGGCCTGGCTCAGGCTTTTACGTTGCCAGTGACGAGTACGTCATACCCGACGTTGAAGTGCGCAAACGCTTAGGGGTTTGGGAAGTTCGTTTGAATCCTGACGCCATGCCTAGAGTACGCGTCGGTGCCAGCTTCGAGGCGATTGCGGCGCGGGCGAAACGCGATGACGCAAACTACATCCGCACACAAATGGCGGATGCCAAGCAGTTGATCAAGAGCCTAGCGCAGCGCGAGGACACGGTTTTGCGGGTGGCGCAAGCGATCGTACGTGAGCAGCAAGGTTTTTTTGACCACGGCATCGAATACATGAAGCCCCTGGTGTTGCGGCAAATTGCCGAACAGTGTGAACTGCATGAATCCACGGTTTCCAGAGTCACCACCCGTAAATACATGCATACGCCTAAAGGGCTGTTCGAGTTCAAGCACTTTTTTTCATCCGGCGTTTCAACGCGCGACGGCGGCGAGGCTTCTGCAACAGCAATCAGCGAGATGATTCGAAAACTCATTGATTTGGAAGACACCAATAAACCACTGTCAGACAGCGCGCTGATGGAATTACTCAAAGCACGCGGCGTAATGGTTGCGAGGCGCACGGTCGCCAAATATCGCGAGGGATTGGGCATCGCCTCGAGTACCGACAGGGTGCGCCTATGAAAAAACCGTTAAGGGAACTTCAACGAAAGCAAATACTCAAGTCAGGTTGCAATGTAAGCACCTGCCCCAAAGATCAAAACCAGATGCGATCAATTCAGATATTTGGATTGCTTGCAGTTAGTCATTCAAGGCGCAGCACTGGCCTTGTTCGTGCGCCGATTTGGCGCGTTTGCCACAGCCATTGCTGTGGCGCAGAAACAAAGGAGAGTAACCATGGAACTGACCGTCACCGGGCGTCAAGTTGAAGTCACAACCCCAATGCGAGATTACGTCAATACTAAGTTCGAACGCGTAGCGCGCCACTTCGACCAGCTACTTTCAGTGCATGTCATTTTAGGTGTTGAAAAACTGGCGCAACGCGCCGAAGCAACCCTAAACGTAACCGGTAAAACCTTCCATGCCGAGGCCGAGGGCAAAGACGCGTACGCTGCTATTGATGGACTGATAGACAAACTCGACGGACAGATTCGCAAACATAAAGAACGCGTTTCGGATCATCATCGCGGTGAAAAGGCTACCGTTGAGTAACACGCCGTAGCCCTGACAAGCTTTACCCTTGGGCTAGCCTGCTGGTGGCATTTAAAACTGCCACCAGCAGGCGCAACGAGACTAAATTTGATTTACCTGTTTTATTAAACGTTTTGCTACAGCAAAACACGTTTTTATGGAAATAGCCGCATGAGTGAAATTGAGTCCATTACCGTCGGCGCGCTATTTGATGCCGTGCAACATCGACTAGAACTAGCCTGGATCACCGACCCGACCACCGGTCAAACTGGTAAAATTTACCCGCCGGAAGCCAGTTTCCGTCGCCCAACCTTGGTTAGCTATCTCAATTTGATCCACTCCAACAAAGTGCAGATTATTGGCACGGAAGAGCTGGCCTATTTAGACTCACTTGCGCCAAAGGTTCGGCTTGGCACGTTGCAAAAAATCGCGGAATCACGATCTTCAGTGCTGGTATTTACCCGCAAGCAACCTGTTCCGGATGACTTGCTAGCTCTGTGCGTAGATGCGGGTTTACCGGTTTGGAGTTCTGGGCGCAGCGGCCACGAACTGTTGACCTTCCTGCAGTACACGCTTGCCCGGGCACTAGCAAAACGTAGCACGCTGCATGGCGTGTTTCTAGAAGTTTATTCCATAGGCGTGCTGATAACAGGCGAAGCAGGTGTCGGCAAGAGTGAACTGGCGTTAGAACTTGTAACGCGCGGGCATCGCTTAATCGCCGATGATGCGCCCGAATTTACCTTGATCGCACCCGACGTGATCGATGGCACTTGCCCCGATGTATTACAAGATTGCCTGGAAGTACGTGGCCTCGGCGTATTAAATGTGCGCGAGATGTTTGGCGACACCGCAGTCAAGAAAAATAAGTATCTGCGCCTAATCATTCACCTGCGTCCAGAAAAGCAGGACTATGTGGCTGAAGGCACGACGCGGCTTTTTGGCGACGCCGGCAACCGCGAAATTTTGGATGTTAAGGTGCCAAAACTAACCATTCCTGTGGCACCGGGGCGCAACTTAGCCGTTTTGGTCGAGGCGGCAGTGCGAAATCACATCTTAAAAAGCAAGGGTATTGATGCCGCGCAGATTTTCATTGACCGCCAAGCGCATCAGATGAAAAAAGAGCAGGTTTGGTAGCCCATTAAGACCAGTTACGCATCGTCTGCAAGCGCCAAATACGTTTGGATTGGACATATTACTAAGGCAATGCGGCGTTGATTATCAACGTTTAAGCGCGAGTGGCACGAAGGTCGTAATTTGTAAACACTACCGCGTAACACAGCTTACAGTCCCTTGATATTCGTTATCATCGCATTAACCTATTTTTGGTGTTTAGAACTTATGCGCTTTTATCTAGCGCTCCAATGTACTTTTCGTCTGTTGCTTGTGCGCATCTTGCTTGCTTGCTTAGGCGCGCATCGCACTGCGCGCTGGTTGGTAACCGAATCTAATTCGTTCGCTGACGTCGCCTCAAGTGAACAAACGTTAGCAACTTGGATAAACCGAGGGAACGACATACGCCGAATCGCACATTTTTTACCCAATACACAGTGTCTGGCGCGCGCAATTACGCTGGTTTGGTGGGCTAGACGCAACGCTTTGCCCGCGCAACTTTGTGTTGGGGTAAAGCGCGGCGTCACGGGCACCTTGGAGGCGCACGCATGGAGTAGTTTGTTTGGCGTTGTACTTGATGAGCGAGCGGAGATCGCAGCGGGTTTCACTTGCGTCCCTTTTCCTGGCTCAATTGCACGCGCACCGTGCTGAAACCTTTGGTCAGGCGCAGCTAAAGCAAAAAATGAGCAACCAAAATTTAGCTACGCGCGCTGATGCAGACGCAAGCGAAGAGTCTCGCGTTTCAGGTGCTTATGAATTTTTACGCGCGTCCTTACCTAATGTAATGCGAAAACTTTCGGAACTGGGCAACAGCGCCGATGTATTGAGTTTAGGGGTTAACAACCCAAGCGTGATTGTTCAAAAATTGGTCGAACACAGGCTTGCACTACCTTACAGCGCTGCCTTAGTGGACAGACCTGGCCTTCCAGCCAGCGCATCGACAGCACTTTTGAAACTAGCTTCGCAATTGCAAGATAAACATCAGCCGAGCGTCAACGAAGGCATTTTGGCAGACATCCTGGCAACGCTTAACAGCGCGGGAGTGGCAACGATTATCGTCAAAGGTGCTGCTCATGGACGCGCGTTTTATCCAGACCC
>Ga0105048_10004312_pt1 | contig 23191 bp, 18 predicted proteins | sample MAT05_FD_78382 | JGI IMG/M metagenome (GOLD analysis project Ga0105048, IMG submission 78382) | Freshwater microbial communities from Lake Fryxell liftoff mats and glacier meltwater in Antarctica - MAT-05 | ecosystem: Environmental > Aquatic > Freshwater > Ice > Liftoff microbial mat | place...
ATCCACTGTCGGTGGTACGAAGTCTGCAGGGGAATCCACTGTCGAAAGTAGGGAGCCTGAAGGAATTACCTCGGCTCCGTGTGTTATATCGTAAGAAAGGTCCTCCTCGAACGCCGCAAGGAGAGGCTCCGAGTAAGGAGTAGCCGGATGTGCTCGACATCCGGCAGCCACCGCAAATCCGGTTACGGAGAAAACGACAAAAAGTAAGCTTGCTATATCCACCTCTATTTTCTAAGGGATTTTAGATTACTTCTTTTGTCGTTTCCAGGGAATTCTCAAGTACCCTCTCCACCTCCGCACTCTGTACAGAGGCGTGGATTCCCGAAGGCTAGGGTCTCGGTTTGATAAATAGTTACGAAAAGTTGGGCTCTCCCTAGTTCCATGGAACCCTGGAAGGGCCGGCGACCGCGCCACAGTGCATACACCCACTGACGGCGACTAAGGCCAAGACCATTTCCCGGCGCCCCGAAGACCAAGGCAGCGAGTAGCGTCCAAGTAGTGGCAATCAAAACAGCCAGCACCAGGATCCGAAGACCGAGAGGGAGGATAGTTGGTAAGGCGTCAATAAGTCCAGGTTTTCAGGGGAGGGAGGGCAGACTATCTATAGGCAAAGGAAAAGAAGGACACAGGGGATGCCCTGAGGGAGGGAGGGCAAAGTCGTAACAATGAGCATTACCTAGATTCACTGTAGGACCCTGAGAGCTACATCATTGAAAGAAAAAGGCTAAAAAAATACCGGCGCAGCCCACGGCGCCCAGGGACAACACCGCGCCGGGGGGTAGTGCGTCCACCCAGCCCAGAAGCTGCTCTCAAAGACTAGGTGGAGGCACAAGGTCCCCAGTAAGGGCCGTGGGTGGCAGTGGTGCCAAGGGATCGGCACCACTGCCACTAGGCCCGCCTAGACCCGGCGTAGGTTTGCTGCGGTTGAATCACACAGCGCAAGCCAGAAAAACGAGCGACGAGGAGGCTAGCAAGAGTATAGAATTAAAATTGAAGTCCATGTCTTTAAAATTTTAACTTTTCCAGGTATTTCAGTAAAAGTCAAGGGCCCTAGGCAACAACCACATGACGCCCAGGGACACCGCCGCGACCCCCAGGGACAACACCACGCTAGTGGGCGTGGGTAACATGGGAAGTCAAGCGAGAAAATTGTCGGCGATAGAAGAAGGCTCCAGGGGGGGAACCACTAGAGGCTCGACTTGGGGCAGAAGAAGAATAGGGGGCTCCGGCGCCACCGTGGGCGCCGGGGGGTGGTGGCGGTATCAAAGCACTACGCCACCACCCCCAAGGAATAGCCCCAAAGTGAAAAGAAAAGGTTCAGGGCCTATGTTACCGAGAAGAGATAAAGCACTATCCATAATGAGAGTTAGTCTTTTTTGGAACGAAAAAACTGCCTACAGAGCCCTCCGATAGCCCAACGAGCAGAAGGCCAGAGGAAAGCAGAGACCACGGAGCTTTGGCTATATCGGGCGGCTCGGGCCAGGCCGGGCGGTCAAAAATCCGCCCAGGTTAGAAGGTCAAGAATGGAGAAAATATCTATACTGAACCCAAGGTTCGGGGGTAATATCGCTGAAATAAAGAGGATAACAGCATGCCGGCGCAGCCCAGAAGCTGCTCCCAAAGACTGGGTGGTGTGGGCAGTGGATCGTGAATCTGAAGGAGCCACCGGGACACAGTGCCCTCCTCGATGCTCAGACGAAGGTCCAGGGAACCGTCGTTGACGGCTTGCATTAGGGGAAGAAGGTGACGTAGGCGGCTCACCTTGTCTCGTTAAGACTCATAGAGCCAAGGCCACAGCAGCGCTTGAAGTTATTCATATAACACTAGACCAATCCCAATCCATAAAGAAGACTTGTTTTTTCCACTACGCTACTAATGAATACAGAGGGGCTAAGGCCACCGCAAATCCGGTTACGGAGAAAACGACAAAAAGTAAGCTTGCTATATCCATCTCTATTTTCTAAGGGATTTTAGATTACTTCTTTTGTCGTTTCCAGGGAATTCTCAAGTACCCTCTCCACCTCCGCACTCTGTACAGAGGCGCGGATTCCCGAAGGATGGGAGGGTCTCGGCTTGATAAATACTCACTCAATCACTAAAGGTTGGGCTCCACCTTTAGCACCCTGGAAAGGCCGGCGACCGCGCCACCGTGCATACACCCACTGACGGCGACTAAGGCCAAGACCAGTTCCCGGCGCCCCGAAGAGCAACAACCATTTAGTAAGGGGGCTGCGTGAGGTCATTTTCGAAGCGCATAGAACTGGGAATTTTCTATGCGCTCTCTCGTGAACGGCAGCGCCCCCTCGCTCCAAGCGCCTGGAGCGGTGAATAAATCGGTAAAAAGTTGATAACAAAAACCACAAAGATCTTATTTGTCGATAACTGAATGCTTATAAGGGAAGGCCCGGTAAATGGCGCCCTTTACCGAGCCCACCGTGGAGCCGGTGGGATTTGAACCCACACATCCCGCGTGCAAAACGGGCGTTCTACCAAGTTACCACTACGGCCCCACACTCCCTATGACGCGCCTGCACAGCGCAGCTGTGGCGGAGGGAGGACACGAACCTCCTACGAGGGGTCATGAGCCCCAGTCACTACCTAGTTCTCCGCCCCCAGGGTCGTCTCGCGAAGGATTCGAACCCTCATCTGTATGGTTAACAGCCATATGTTTTAACCCTTAAACTAGCGAGACGGCCTCGCTTCTTGTCAAGGCCACTACTGACCCCTTGGGTCTCCCTGTAACCCAAGCTGGGTGGACACGAGCCTCAGGATCCGTCTCGCACGAAGGGGTCCAGACAATGCCAGGGCAGGAGGGGACTCGAACCCCTGAACGCCGAAGCGCGTCAGTTTTCAAGACTAATGCAATAACCACTCTGCCACCTGCCCTCGAGTCCACCCCCCACGCCCACAGCGTGGCGCCAGAATCCAAGCCGAGGGGGGACTCGAACCCCCACCAAACATTTTGCAGACATTTGCACTACCACTTATGCTACTCGGCTAGAACCGCCATCCCTGCAGGACTCGAACCTGCAACCTTTGATTTCGAAGACCACTGCTCTACCAGTTAAGCTAAGGGATGGAGCAAGCCACGGACGGAAGGGGATTCGAACCCCTGCTTACCGAAGTAAAATGACTTAGCAAGCCACCGCATTTGACCACTCTGCCACCCGCCCGTTTTGCAGCTCCTTGCTGGACCCTACGGGATTCGAACCCGTGTCCTTGCCTTGAAAGGGCAACGTCCTCACCATCTAGACGAAGGGTCCCACGGCGGCCCTGGGTTACAGGGAGACCCAAGGGGTCAGTAGTGGCCTTGACAGGACTCGAACCTGCAACTGTCACATCCTAAGTATGATGTGTCTACCAATTCCACCACAAGGCCACACTAGCTCTTCCGGACTGGACTCGAACCAATATAATACCCGTTATGAGCGGGACACTCTACCATTAAGTTACCGGAAGCCTTCTCCCAGGAAGACCAAAACCCACGGGCAGTAGGACTTGAACCCACAATGCTGATTTTGGAGACCAGCGTTTTACCAATTAAACTATGCCCGCGGCAAGCGCGGGGGCTCTCTGCAGATGGAAGGAATTGAACCTTCGTCAATGGATTTTCAGTCCACTGCTCTACCGACTAAGCTACATCTGCCGCCGGGCGAAAGATGGGACTCGAACCCACATTTTTATGGTCACAACATAAGGTTTTACCGCTTAAACTACTTCCGCCCCCGGGCCCAAGCGCTGGAGCCGGTGGGATTTGAACCCACACATCCCGCGTGCAAAACGGGCGTTCTACCAAGTTACCACTACGGCCCCACACTCCCTATGACGCGCCTGCACAGCGCAGCTCTGCCGGACTGGACTCGAACCAATAACCTCCTGCTTATCAGACAGGCGCTCTACCCCTTAAGCTACCGGCAGCCAAGCCCCTCTTCCGGTAGGATTTGAACCTACATCTTCACAGCCGCAATGTGAAATTCTAACCAAATTAAACTACGGAAGAGGCCCGGCTCTCTCTCTGCGGGGGGACTCGAACCCCCACGCCTAAGCCGTGGATTTTAAGTCCACTACGTCTACCATTCCGTCACGCAGAAAGCGCAGCCACGCAGGGCGGCGGGACTTGAACCCACAGTCTTTTGCTCCCAAAGCAAACGCATTAACCATTATGCTACGCCCTGACCCAGCTGACAGCTGACGGTGGGATTCGAACCCACATCCTTCTGATCGACAACCAGACATTCTACCCTTTAACTACGTCAGCCCACGAGCCTCTTGCAGGAGTTGAACCCACACCCCATGGTTTACAAAACCAATGCTCTACCATTAAGCTAAAGAGGCCAAGAATCTCCAGGGGGTGAGATTCGAACTCACAACTTTTGGCTCCAAAGACCAACGCCATACCCATTAGGCTACCCCTGGTGGAAGCCGCAGCGGCCGGTGGGACTCGAACCCACACACCCTACGGTCACGGATTTACAGTCCGCTGCATCCACCAACTCTGCTACAGCCGCTAGCTACCGGTGCCCGATACAGGAATCGAACCTGTGCTTCCGGTTTAAAAGACCATAGTTCTACCACTAAACTAATCGGGCCTATTATCCCGGATCAACTTCCGTTAACCCGACCTTGTTACGACTTAGCACCCATTGTCAAAATCTATATCTCAACCAAATACGGAAGGCCGTTGAAAAACTACCGAGGACGACGCCACGAAAGAACTTTGCTTAGCGAAGAACCGCTCCTGTATTCCCGGTCGATGCCATACAAGTCGACTCTAGGCGCTTGACGGGCAGTTTGTACTCAAATCGAAAAAATATTCACCGTTCCGTGGTGATGAACGATTACTAGCTATTCCTACTTCATGGAACCAAGTTGCAGGTTCCAATCCGAACTAAGGCAATTTTTCTAGTTTAGCTCGGAAATAACACTTGGCTACTTATTGTGAAGGCCATTGTATCATATGGATAGCCCAGTCTATGAAGGGTATGACGGCTTGACATGATCCGAACCTTCCTCCGGCTTTTCGCCGTTAGTCTGCGTAAACTAAGGGGGGCTTACCCGTGGCCGAGGGCCACGGGAGACACTTTCCCTATTGTAGAATAGGCATAGGGGTTGCATTCGTTACTGGACTTAACCTGACACATCAAAACACGAATTGACGACAGCCATGCGCCACCTGGAGCTTTCTTTCGATGGCCGTGGACGAAGAACTAGGAGACCACGGCTTCGCCTCGGCAGTTGGGCGCTAAGAAAGCCGCTACTACTGGTAAGATTTAACGCGTAATATCGGATTAAATCATATGATCCACAGCTGTAAAAATTCACCGTCAATTCCTTTGACTTTCGGCTTTGCAACATTACTTGCCAGGTAGGGAATTTAAGCGTTAGCGGAAGATTAAGAAAGTACGGGGCGACGCCCCCCTAAACATAATCTGATTCCCATCGGTCAGGGCGTGGACTACTGGGGTAACAAATCCCATTTGATACCCACGCTTTAGCACTTCGGGGTCAATGGTACATGATTCAAAGCTTTCGCCAGCTGATAATCCTTTTAATTTTAGCAAATTTCACCTTTACATTAAAAGTATTTTGAATCCCTATAGCATTCGAGTAGAAGGGTCGAAGAGTTAGACTTAAGCTGTCGACCTAAGATTTTAACAGAACCGGGTCCTACCCCCTTTGTGGCCTTATACACCTAGTCACGAGATTAAAGACTCGCACCATCCGTTTTACCGCGGCTGCTGGCACGAATTTAGCCGGTGCTTCCTTCCTTATTTACCGTCATGATTCTCAATAAAAAAGTAGAGGTTTACGCTTCTATCGAAACTTCTTTCCCTCCACGGAGACTTGCTGGATCGTACGTTAATACATTGTCCAAGACTCTCTACTGCTGCCATGGGTATGTTCAGGCACTGATTCTAGCCCGTTGTGGCAGAGTACTCGTTAAAGTCTGCTAGGCATTTTAGACTTTGGTTAGCTCTTAACATAACCAACTATCTAATACCGTGGAAGCCCAATTCACTGCGCTTATAGCTTTAACTTCCACTAAAACTAGGGGAAGACTTAGTTGGGATTACCCAAACAGCGATGAAGGTTCTTCCATATTACTCACCTTTGCGCTATCGAAATGCATACACTTCGAGCAAGCTTGCATGTATTAAACAGGCTCCAAGCCTTCTAACCGAGCCAGGATTATACTCTAAGTTACTGTAATTAGGCAGTGTCAGGGACCCCTATCAAGGAAAACAACAAGATCTATAGGAAAACGCAGGGCCATCCCTGCAGGACTCGAACCTGCAACCCATGGTTTAGGAAACCACTGCTCTACCAGTTAAGCTAAGGGATGCCTAGAGAAATCAATCCCCTCAGCCCCGTCAAAAGAGAACTATAGCGAGGAAAAAAAGACCCACCAAGAGCACCCCTACGCAAAGATAAAAAAGGAAACCCTGCTCCTCGGCCAAAGAAAAGAAAAAATCTAAGGGAAGGAGACTCCCGAGATAGAAGCTTCAGAGAAGTAGCCCCAGAGACACCAAAGGCAACAAAAGACGCAAGAATTGGAGAAATAGAAAGAGGTAAAACATGAGTCCATTAAGGTTTGCCTAGGAAGGTGATGCAATAAAGAAGCACAAGGACCACCAAGAGCAGCCCTATGATTGCCAAAAGATAGACGAGATAATAGAGATTGCGGCGCGGCGATCAATCGACTATACCTAGCCCTGGCCTTGGGGGAAGGAAGAGCAACAAGAGGGCCACACAGAGGAACAGGAGCCAAAAGAGCACTCAATAGTCTTCGTAGAAGGGTACGAATCATTCCTTAAACTCGTCATACATCTCATGCCATAGAGCAATGCGCAACACCAAGCGATAGACCATAATTTGCAATCACCACAGATTAAAGGTCTTCGCTATTCAGAGAAGAAAGGTTATAAGGCAGTGTATGATAAAAATGATGATATTCTCCATGAGAGGCTTTTATCTATCGATTTCACCAAAGACTAAATCGAGGGTGCCTATGATAGTCACCAGGTCAGCGAGGTAACTGCCTCGTACAAGGATGTCTAGGCCTTGGAGATGCAAAAACCCGGGGGCCTTAATGTGACAGCGATAGGGCTTATTCGTTTTATTGGAAAAGAGATACACACCGAACTCTCCCTTAGGAGCCTCCACCACGGCATAGGTCTCTTCGAAGGGAGGAATGAAGCCCTCGGAGTAGAGCTTAAAATGGTGAATAAGAGCTTCCATGGAAGTTTTCATCAACTTCCGGGAAGGTGGCACTATCTTCCCATCGTCCAAGGCTAGGGCGGAAGCAGGAGACTGAGAAGAGAGATGCAAAAAATCCAAACATTGTTGCATCAACGAAAGACTTTGACGCATCTCTTCCAAGCGCAACAAGTATCGATCGAAGCAATCACCAAAGGAGCCCACGGGCAAGGAGAAGGAAAGATAGTTGTAGCAGTCATAGGGGGCAATGCGACGAAGATCCCAAGCAATACCAGAACCCCTAAGCATAACGCCGGAGAAACCCCAAAGCAAAGCTTGCTCCTTCGTCACTAAGCCTACATTCATGAGACGCTGACGTCAAATACGATTGTTAGTAAGCAAATCTTGCAACTCCTCGAGACGATGCCAGAAGTCTTCTATGAAATAAAAGATATCCAGGAGTAATCCTGGGGGGAGATCGTGGGCCACACCCCCGGGCCGAATATAGGCAGCATGAAAGCGAGCGCCGCTAACACGCTCATAAAATTCCATGAGCTTCTCACGATCCGAAAAAGCCCAAAAGAAAGGTGTCATGGCGCCGACATCCAGAGCATGCGTCGAGACCGCCAAAAGGTGGTTAAGGATCCGTGTCAATTCAGTAAATAATACGCGTATGAACTGGGCTTCCAAGGGAATGGGATAGGCAAATAGGCGCTCCACGGCCAAGGAATAGGCATGCTCCTGAGCCATCATGCTAACATAGTCAAGGCGATCGAAATAGGGTAGCGCCTGAAGATAGGTTTTGTACTCTATAAGCTTCTCTGTACCACGATGCAAAAGACCTATATGAGAATCCACCGCAGCGACGATCTCACCTTCTAGTTGCAGCACCAATCGCAGGACTCCATGAGCCGCTGGATGCTGAGGGCCAAAGTTAAGGGTAAAGTGTTTGATCCTATGGAAAAATTTGCCTCGAAAAAGGCTTTGCGCTTGTGAAATGTGGTAATCCTCGAACATAGGAAATAAGAATTTTATAAGAGGAACACGGAAAAAAGAAAAGAAAGTGTCTTCGAAAGCTCTCACATACCATAGCGCCCGCACACTAAGAAAACACCGTCGAGGGCCTTAAACAACGCCTTGTGGAAGCACTGAAGCAAAAGCTTTTGTACGCTTAAAGAAGCGAGCATAACAAGATTTATTTATTCCTTAACTTCCTCCACATCTCAGCGCAGATCACGGTTACTTAGAAACCATTCCCTTCAAGGATTTACAAAAGAAAAGAAGCGTAATTCCTGGGAAAGTTCCACGGGCTCCAGAAGCACAGCTTTGACTGTTTCGTCGTAACGCACCTCAATGAAGCCAACGAGGGGAAAGTCCTTGCGCAGTGGATGACCCTGAAAGCCATAGTCCGTTAGAAGACGACGAAGATCTCTATGGAGAAGGAACTTTAGCCCAAACATATCTCAATTCTCGCGCTCAAATCAGGAAGCGCTAGGAAAAATGGAAGCTATGGAAAGCACCGGAGAGGAGGCGTTGGCACAAAGGACGAGGAAAATTCTAAAGGCAGAAAAGGGTAGTCAAAAGCTGTAATATAAAAGAAAACGATGCTGCTTGTTGGAGGGGAAATCCACCGCAAAGATATCGACTAAGTAATTACATAGAAAAAAACTGTTATAATATAAATAGATAAGAAAAGGATGCAAGGCATGGCCTTGCACAAAGAAGGAAGAGCTCCCCGAACGGCAAAGAAAACCCTGCAAGTAACGAGGCAGTAACAGCGCTACTAATGAATACAGATGGCCTCCCAGGGCATAGGAAGAGTTGACACCAATCCTGGATGTTAGCATGGAATTCTTAATCTTTGCTAAAGTTCACAGGGAACGAACGCGTGTAAACGGCCATAGTGTGCCATTGCGAAAAGCATTTTGGATCACTAAAGCACAGAGTAAATTATCTTCAAAGAAAAATCTTAGAGTGCAATACTTGGCTAAAGATCTAAAGCACCGTTAACTCACTCATATCATAGTCCGTAGAATAAAAAGACAGCAAAGAGAAACATCGCCCAAATACCGCAGAAATTGAGTGCAAAATAACATAAGGCTCAAGGAAATAGAAATACTATTTCTAAGTCAAAGATGATGAAAAGCACACCCACGAGATAGAAGCGTACCTCAAAAGGTATACGGGCATCTTCGAAAGGGTGAAAACCACACTCATAAGAAGAATTCTTATCACTATCCAATACATGGTAAACGGAAAACACAGAAAGACTAACTAAAAACAAAATAAAAACCAAGCAAAAGCACAAATAAAATAATAATAACTTATACTCCTGAAACATTAGAATATAAATACATTCAATTGAATTAACTTAGCAAAGGGAAGGGCTCAGAGAAGATGCGGGTAAAAACCCCAAAGAAGAATAAGAAATAGCAAAAGAAGATGAATGAAAGCTTCTCGACGACTATAGTCGCTGTAAAAACGCAGATAAATGGAAGGGGTGGCTACGCCAAAGAAAACTCGGTTAAAGAAGAACAGAGAATAGACAAGGGTTAATACTAGACCCAAGGTACTACAAAGCACGAGGAAATTGCTGAAATGAAAGGCTCCTGCTAGCAACATGAATTCGCCTACAAAATTAACGGTTCCTGGAAAACCAAAATTAGCTAAAATGAAACAGAAATAAATCAGAGAAAACATAGGCATAAAAAGAGCCATGGAAGAATAATAAAAGATTAGTCGAGTCTTGTAACGATCATAGAGTACCCCTACACCTAGGAATAAAGCGCTGGCAGTTAGCGCATGGCCAAAGAGCATAAGAAAGGCACCACTTAAGCCCAAGAGATGCAATGAAAAAAGCCCCAAGAGTGAGAAATTCATATGAGATATGGAGGAATAAGCTATAATTTTCTTTATATCAATTTGGTTGAAAGCCACGAGAGAAGCATGTATAAAACTCAGAAAGGCTACTAACAGAATAAAAAATAGTAAATCGATAACGATCAAAGATAGAGAAGAAAAGAGAAATCTCAACATAGCATAGGCACCAAGCTTCAATATAATACCTGCTAAAATGACCGAACCCACCGTCGGAGCCTCGACATGAGCTTCGGGCAATCAGAGATGTAAAGGTACCACTGGGATTTTAACAGAGAATCCCAGAAAAAGAAAAACTCATAGCAATAACTGTCGATGATAGAAATAATTACCGGAAAGGCTATAATCTAAAAGAGAAGATCCTTTATTTAAATAGATGCTTAAAAAAGCCAAAAGAACAAAGATAGAACCTAACAAGGTGTAGATGAAAAGCTGATAGGCGGCATATACTTTGCGACTGCGACTGCCTCATATAGTGACAAAGAGAAACATAGGAATGAGAATAGCCTCGAAAAAGATATAAAATAGAAAAAGATCCAAAGATGTGAAGACATTACACAAAATTCACAAAGAAAACAGCAAAAGGAAACTAAAAACATGAGGTAAATATTTTAATTCTCAAGAGCTGAGAAAACATAATAACAACAAAAAAGAACATAGTAACAAAAAAACTAGAGACAGACTATCCACCCCTAGAATATAAGAAAAATTGGATAAGCGCTGATGCTCCAAAAGCAATTGATATCAAAAAAGACTCTCATTAAGCAATAATAAACAAAGAAGGAATCCCAGGAAAATGAAACTTAAAAAAAAAAAAGTTAAGATTCGCAGATAATTATAAGAAAAGAGCCATAAGAAAGAGAAAAACCAAAAGCTAATCAAAAAAAAGTTAAGAACTAGAAACATATTTTAAATAAAGGATTAAAGGAGATCTTATTTTGTTTTTAACGAGTGTAAAACAAATAAAAAGGAAAGAAAAAAAATGCCTAAAGAACTGTAAAAAGAAACGCTATAATAGAGCAACAAGAGAAGAGCTAAGAGGGTTAGCGCAAGGAAGAAAAGGAAAATATTAAGGAACAAAGATGAGGGTACATGCAATAGCAAAAGACTCAGACGGCGAAAACATTTATAAAGGCCGAAAGGGCCCAGTAGTTCCAAATAACCTTTATCCACTGTTTTAGTAGAAAAGCTATAGCTAGTGCTATAGAGAAATAAATAAAAACTATTATATAGGAAATTAAAATATCCCGCATGAAAAAAGAAGGAAAAAACGGGGCGAAAGACGTGGGCCAAAGAAAAAAGGCTATTCAGAAGGAAAGGGGGAAAGACGGAGGTACCTAGCCCTCGAGCTGATAGCAAAGCAACACCCATACTGGAAAACTCGTAAAGGAGGTAACCTAGCAAGGTGCCTAGTAAACTTAACATTACAGGGAGAAGCTTTATCAATGGATGCAGGTAGGCCGACTCCAAAGATATTTGATTAGAAGGTAGCACGAAAAGAGAATTGCCTCAAAAAATGCTGCCTAAACCTGTAAACAAATCAACAAATAGATATCCCGAAAAAAGCGAACTAAGACTTAATATTAATAGAGCAAAATACATGCAATTAGTAGTTTCCAGCAAACTAATTGCGCGATAACTATTGCTTAAGGAAAAATTATTGCTAAAAAAAACCAAGAGCAATAAGCGTACAGAATAAATGGAAGTAAAAAAAGCTGCTAACACAGCTAAGCTATAAACAAAGAAGCTATCAATGCTAAAGCGAACAAGGGCCAATTCTAAAAGCAAATCTTTAGAATAGAAACCTGAAAGATAGGGTAAACCCAAAATAGCTATAGACCCTATGAGCATAGTTAAATAAACGAAGGGCAAAAAACTCAAAGCGTTACCCATTTTACGCATGTCTTGCTCATCTAAGAAAGAATGAATGACGCAACCTGCCCCTAGAAAAAGTAAAGCCTTGAAGAAAGCATGATTAAAAAGATGGAAGGCAGCGGCGGAATAATTAGAAAGACCGCAAGACATAAACATGTAACCCAATTGGCTACATGTGGAATAGGCTATAACCTTTTTTATATCATACTGAAAAACACCTACTAAAGCAAAGAAGAAAGCACTCAGGGCGCCGATGAGGGTCACTAAAACAAGAATCGTAGGGGTGTATTGAAACAAGGGTGAACACCTTAAAAGCAGAAAAACGCCTGCAGTAACCATAGTGGCGGCATGTAACAAAGAGCTAACGGGAGTGGGCCCTTCCATAGCATCGGGCAACCAAGTGTGAAACCCTAATTGCGCCGATTTACCAGCCGCTCCTAGGAAAAGAAATATAGTCACAGCTGTTAACAAAGGAAGCTCCAAACCTAGCAAGCTTAGGGATTGCTGTTGCACCAGAGGTGCAAAAGAAAAGATAAGTAAATAATCTGTGGTGCCAAAGTTTAACAGCAATATAACAATAGCCAAGATAAAGAAGACATCAGCTATGCGGTTTATAAGCATAGCTTTGAGGGCAGCCTTGTTAGCTAAAATTCGTGTGAATCAAAAGTTTATCAGTAAATAGGAGCAGAGCCCTACACCTTCTCAGCCAACAAAAAGTTGGAGGAAATTATCGGCCGTCACAAGGATAAGCATAAAAAAGGTAAACAAAGACAAATAACAAAGAAAGCGGGTTTGATAGGGATCATGAGACATATAATCCACAGAATAGACGTGAACTATAAAAGAAATGAAGGTAATGACAAGCAGCATGAAAGCGGTTAAACTATCATACAAAAGCCCTAGCTGAATGCTAAAATGGTCTATAACAAGCCAATCCCAAAGATGCAAGGTTACAACACCGCCGCCGAAAACAACTTCGTAAAAAATTAGTAAAGATAATAAAAAGGAGAAGAAAAGCAAAATACAAGCCATGTAAGCAGAACCTAAACGGCCCAGATAGAAACCAAGAAAACCCGAGCAAAAACTACTAATTAAAGGAAGTATTAAAACAAGTAAATACATCTATTTAAAATTTCTTTTTAGCTTCAGCCTGAATTTCGACCTGTGCTTCAACTTCAAGTTGCTTAAGAAGATCAAGTAGTATATTTCTATATTCCGATAGAGTAAGATGACCGTGCATCTCCGTAAGATCGCGGATACAGGCATACATATCGTAGACTCATACCTCTTCCCAATCCTCAGGATCCTGATCCTGCTCTGCTTGTTCCTCTAGAGTCTCTAAGTTAGGGCGGTAATGAGGTTTCGTTACCAAAACATCTGTGTACTCCTTAAGGCTAAGGTTACCATAGGTCTCTTGTAAATCTAAAAGATGACTGTGGAAATCATGCCTTCACACTTCTTCCGACGACCAATCTTCCGAGCTTATGCGAACGCTGGCAATACCTATAGCGTAATTTAATAGAACCAAAAAAAAAGCCAAACAGCCAATAAGGAGAGGCCATCATCACAAGAAACTAATTCAAACTACGGTGAAGATGAAAACCACCAAAGAAAGAGGTAAAATTACCTTTCACCCCAGGGACATAAGTTGATCATAGCGATAGCGAGGGAAACTAGCGCGTATTCATACAAACAAAAAGAAAAAAAAGAAGCATTTACCAAAGAAGAAAAGACTCTTGCCTAGAATGCTACCTCACCCGCCAAAGAAGAGAATAACAAAAAGAACTGACATCAACAATATATTAGAATATTCGGCTAGGAAAAAGAGCACAAAACCCACGGCGGAATATTCTACATTGTAACCTGAAACTAATTCCGATTCAGCTTCAGGTAAATCAAAGGGTATTCTATTAGTTTCAGCTAAAATAGTAATAAAGAAAAGAATACAAGAAGGAAAAAAAGGGAAACAATACCAATTAAAGTATCACAAATAATGTTGGGCTTCGACAATAGCAGAAAGATTAGCCGAACCGCAGGCTAGTATCAAGGGCATTAAAATGAGACCGAGAGATACCTCATAGCTAATAAGCTGAGCTGAAGATCTTAAGGCCCCCAAGAAAGCAAATTTTGAATTGCTGGCTCAACCCGCTATAATAATACCATAAGTACCCAGGGAAGAAATAGCAAACAATAGTAGCAAACCTAAAGGTATGTCAGCGATTACACGCATAAAATCTAAGGGCAGGATAGCTCACAGTAAAAGACTGAGAGAAAAGAAAGCTATGGGGGCAGTGAAAAAAAGAAACATGTTAGCAGCATTGGGAATTAAAGTTTCTTTACCTAAAAGCTTAAAACCGTCAGCAAAGGCCTGCAAAAGTCCATAAAGTCCTACGACGCTAGGGCCTCGACGGCGCTGCATAGCGCCTAAAACCTTCCTCTCAAAAACAGTGAAAAAGGCTATGCAAAGAAGCAGAGGTAAGAGCTGCACTAAAAACTTTAAGACAATGAAAAAAAAAGTAAACAGGATATAAAAAAGAATAAACTTAGAGAAAAAACACACACCTAAAACCAAAGAATAAAGCCAAGAGTGGCTGCGAAAAAGAAGACTTAAGTTAAGGAAATTAGGCATTAAGATAAGTTTGTAGAGAAATTACAAGCAACGAGTTTAGAGGCACAGAGAGACATCACTTTTGAGTTCTTATCATAAATATTAGTATTATAATAGTTATAAACAAGTTTGGAAAACAAAGCATTTATCAACTTAGCCTTAAATAAAGGGATGACAGTGAAGGCATCATGGCTAACGATACTAGTGCTACCATGCTTGAATGCCAAGAAGCGTTCACAACAATACCAAAGAACGGAGTCGTTGGTGAGAAAATAAGTACGATAAAGAGCCAAAGAAGGAAAAAAAGAAAGAATAAGATAAAAATTAGATAAAAAGGAAAAGTTACTAGCTAAGAAACGTTTGCGCGTAACTTTAAGAATGCTAAATATTTCATTGTCTGTGAAAACTAAGCGAAAGGATGTAAGCGCAGTTTTAGCCGCTTTTCAATAACCATTAAGATTAAAGAAAAAAGACACCTGTTCCCCCTGACTTTTAACAGGCAATAATAAATTAGGAGTGTAAGCTATGTAATTTTTATAGCTTCCTTGGAAAACCGTAAAGCTTTTTTCGTAGTTAGGACGATATAAAGAAGAATGCACACCCAGCAATAGAGTAAAACTAGAATATATAGTTTTGTATTTACTAAGACGGCCTTGACAATTTATATCGAAAAAGGAAAGTTTACCTAAGAAATCACTTATAAAGTAAATGGCGAAATCATGAAAGAAAACATTATTAGTTAAAGAGAACAAAGAAAAAGCTATGGAATTACTATCTTTTCTATGAAAGATAGTAGAGCCTATGAGAATTAAAGGTTTTAGAAAAGCCTTCAATTGAATGGAGAAGAAATGAGAAAAATTGCGCAAGGAAAACTGAGTAAACTTACTATAAAAGGCAAATTTACCTTCAAGAAGCCTTAATAAAGAGGATGCACTATTACCTAGATTTTGCACAGGAAAAGTTAAATAATCCAAAGCAAAACCCAAGGAATAGTAACTAGTTTCCACAAGATTGTTAACATAGTTTTTACGCAATCGCGCATTTAAAAGTGGAGCTTCAAGACGAAGATTTAGGCCTATGAAAAGAAAAAAAGAGCTACTTTCCAAAGCAAGGAGACTTGAACCTAAAAAATAAAAAGAACGAAAATCAGTTTTTTCATAGAACAAGGCATCATAAAAAATATTACTGCAGCCAAAAGAATTGAAGAAATTTTTAACCATTAAAGCAGTTGATAAGTCTAAAAAATGGCTACAAACGACCTGAATACTATTGTGTCCTTGAAAAAATAAATGTTTCAAAAATAAATAAATAGCTTTTGGCCAAGCTATAACATAATAGCTACCGTTGTGCAACGATTTGGGATAATAAAGTCTTTGCACAGTTAAAGGTCGAGAGCAAAACGAGCTTTATTGCTCAATCACTCCTCATTACAAAGCTCGTCTAACACCGGCAGCACCCTAACAATTCTATTGTTAGCTACATCGAAACGAAGGGAAGAGGCTAAGGCATCGAAAAGATCGATACTTTCGAAGGATAGAAGTTCCCAGGGCCTATAGGAAAAGGCATAGGGCATAGCGGTAAGAGCCCCCACGGGACAGAGATCAATAACGTTGGCCGACAATTCCTCGAGGGCAAAGCCCTTAACATAGGTACCTATCTCCATGGCAGAACCACGGCCAAGGGTACCTAAACTAGGGGAACCCCCATACTCCTGGGCAAAGCGAACACAGCGCGTACAATGAATGCAGCGACTCATTATAGTTTTAATCATCGGACCGAGGCAATTAAGATTATCCAAGGCCCGTTTAAAACCAAAGAAACGGCCTCGATCGGAGCCAAAGGTAAAAGTGATATCTTGAAGATCGCATTCACCCCCCTGATCGCAAATGGGGCAATCGAGGGGGTGATTCACGAGAAGGAATTCGAGAATACCTTCCCTGGAAGATCTTAAACGCGAACTATTCGTAAGAATGAACATCTCCTTGGCAAGAGGTAAGGCGCAGGAAATAGCTAAAGCTTCGTTCACCTCCACCAGACACATGCGACAATTGCCCGCGATGCTAAGCTTTGGATGATAGCAAAAGCAAGGCAAGGTGAGGCCTTCTTGACGACAGAATTGATAAATAGTAAGAGTACTATCTAAAGGATAGTCCACGGAGTCCAGGGTAATGAGCTCCTCCATGGAGCAATTAGCTTCGCGTCGCCTGATTTCCCGCGCGGCGGCGCAGGTAAAAAAGCTTGCTACGAAAGTAAAAAAAGCTTTTGCGAAGATGATCTTCGAAGCGCAAACGATAGGCTCGGTTATAAAAGAGCGAAAAGATAACTTCGACGCCCACGCCCGAAAGCACATTGCGAAGAATCACACTACAATCGGCTTTAAGGAAGCGGGGACGACGCACGCCAAGGCAAATGCCGGTGAAAATATGGCCTTCGAGCTCCTTCGTTACGGTAACCGTTAGTACATCGCCCGCAACGAATTTTAGGGCTATATTGGGATGATAGGAAAGGGACTGCATACGGCTAAATCCCGGCAAAGCCGGGCGATGCTTGCGGTGGTAAAAAGCTTGCTCCTTGGCCGAGGCAAAGACCTGCTTCTCCTCTTCGGAAAAGTAGATACACATGGGTAAAGCGGCGGTTCCTAGGCTTCGTCGTCGTCCTCTCCGGGGCCAGTGACCCACCGGTAGAGCAGAGTAAGCAAGCACACAAAGATAAGGAGAAGATGATTGCTCACCAAGAATAAGGCCAAGGGATATCAAAGAAGAGCAAGCTTAGCGCCCCATGCCCAGAGACAAAGAAGGCTAAGAGCGAAGCTCACCACGGATCAGCAAAGGAAGCCACGATGCCAGAGCTCCTGGCGGGGGAGCAATCAAGGCCTTCTCCACGGGCTATAATTAGCCAAGCTATCGTAACGTGCTCAGAAAACGATAACATAATTAAAAAGAGCCGAAAGCCCTAGAGTGAAGAGAAGAACGACGCTGAAACCAATGGAGAACTTAGGCGCTAGAAAGAGCAAAATCGCAAGCACCGCTGCCAGTATTCAATTAAGGCAAAAGGAAACTAAGTGTAAATAGTGCACCTCCCTGATGATGCTACGATGGTATCGGTGGCGTGAACTGAGAAGGTGAAAAATGACAGCTACCAAGGCCCCATGGGCCACCAGCAACAAATAATAGGATTGCGCTAAATAAAGTGGAGCCAGGAAAGCTAGGCTGAAGACGTAAAAGAAGCTAAGGTTATAATAGACGAGGTGGCTTTGCGGCGTAAGCTGCTTCGCCGCCCAGGTGCCGTAGACCGTGGCAACACAAAGGAGAACATGGCAAAATCAAAGATGAAGGGCAAGCTGCTGTAGCAGCACGGCACTTACTAGAGCCGTTGCCAGAAGAATAGACAGTAGCGAAAGATGCTTCTCCAGTAGCCCATAGAGAAGGCGGCGGAAAGAGGCATGACCAAGGCATCTTCGCATGATGTAAGAGCGTAGCAAGGAGAGGAATCGTTTACAATTTCAGAGAATGACTAGACGACCAAAGAAGACCCTCCATTGAGGATAGCGCGCACTATACTCTAAGCTCAGAGCCCAGAATAGAATTGCTCTCGACGCCTCTGGAAGGGATGATGGCGGAAGGCGTCAATGCGCTTCATACCATAAATTCATTATATCCCTTAGGAGGCTTTGCCTCCATCGGCGCCAAGGCTTTTGTTGAGGATCGCTTTTTTCATTGCCATCGGACCTTGGATCGGACCTTGGATCGGACCCTGGCAGGAAATACAGTGCCAGGCCGAGCTCGGCGCAAAGTCTATTATGGTCCTCCTCGGGGCGAAGCGCTGCCCACTGCAGGCGGAGGAGGAGAGCCTCCGGAGGCCGCTCGATGTCTCCACGAGATAGAGATTCTAGCACAAAGCTATGAAAGTTGCGAGTTACGTAGCGGTGCAGAAAGGCAAGCACAGAGTACTGCTCCGTCTTGTGAAAGTAGCGAAAGAGAGCTCCGAGAGAGTCCTCCGAAAGATTGCGAAGCTCGGCGTCCAGATCGGCAAGCAGCTCTCTTTCCAGATGGGCAAACAACAGCTCTCTTTCCTCTCTTTCCTCATCGGCCAAGGGATCGCTGTTCTCATCGCCATCGTCGCCATCGTCGCCATCGTCGTCCTCATTGCCATCGGACCTTGGCACGGAGAACAGTGCCAGGTGCGCAAAGGGCTGATACCACCGCGGTTTCGCCAGGCCAAGCTCGGCGCTAAGGGTAAGAGTATTATAGACCTCCTCGTGGCGAAGCGCTATGACTATTAGGCGCATTAACTCAGCCAGTTGATCAATTTTAGAAAAAAAATCCTTGCGAAGCTTCTTAATTTGGTAACTTAAGTGTCTCATTTCTTTAGATTTTACTTGGGGAAGAATCATGTTACTAATATAAAGCAAACTGGAACTAACAACGGCATCAGCACTGCCTGATAGTAAAAACTGTTGGTGTGCGGTGACGTGGAGCCTAGGATGAGTTCCTCGGTTTCGAACAGGGTCCGGATCTGCCGTTCTTGATTTTGGTAGGACAGCTCGAGGTGGTGGCAAGTTATCAGAAGATCTTGGTATTGCAGATAAGAAATCACAAGACTTAACAGCAGTAGAACCACAAGAAGAAGAAGAATAAGCTCCAAGTGGGTGTATTTAGTAAAAAGTTTTTTGAAGGTGCTAGGGCCGCCTGTGGGCTGGCTTAAAGAAGCCTTGCTTTGGAGGTGCAAAGTTTTGTGTAGGCGACGATGGCGCCTAGGCATCAGGGTTTAGTGGATGTGCTTTCGGTGCTAAGCGATATTCCGCCGGTAGAAGAAGGCCTATGCGAGGATGCAATTTGGCTCCTCGGTTAAGCCAATGGGCTAGCCGATGGCCATTGAAGAAGAGCAGCTTTTCACTGCCTTGGGGGTTATAGTGCCCCAGACGCTCCAAAAAGGAGCCGCGATAGCGATTGCTTTTATAACAGACGACGATGTCATACACAGGGTAATCGCCGGTACCCTTTCTCCAAAATCTTATGACGAGAGGTTTATACAAGGTTAAAAGAGTGGATGCTAAGGTCATGGAAGAAAAGCAGGAGTAACTGGTGAAAAACTAGGCCATAGACTAGTAGAAAAAGCACTATAGCGCTGAGGAGCAGTAGCAGGCTTAGGGGCTGCTCTCGCAGAGAAAGCAGGATGCTCCTCAGGGGCTGCTGCGAATAGCTTAGCAATAATGGGCGGAGCACTAGCAAACGAAGCATGCGCAAGTAGAAACCGAGAGCCAGTACACTGAGCAGAAAGACAAGGAAGCCTAAAAGGTTGTGGGCGGAGAATAGGCAGGCTTCCAGTAGGGACCATTTTATAAAGAATCCCGCTAGGGGGGGCACGCCACCGAAGCTTAGGAGAGTGATCATGAGAGCCAGGCAGTGAGCACGATGCTGATTATAGTATTGCAGAGAAAATAGTTGTTTGAACTCGAAGGCAGATTTATCAAGATTAATCTTTAGCTCAAATTGCATTAAAAGGCCAAGGAAAGCCACGGTGGTGAATAGATAAATAGTGAGGTAGAGAAGTCCTGAAGTGAAACCAGGAATCGTATGAAGACTAAAGCCTAGTATAATGAAGCCCATGTTACTTATGGTACTGTAGCCTAGAAAACGTTTCAGTCGATATTCGTAGAGCCCGGCGATAGTGCCGTAGGCTATAGAAGCTAGGCCCAGGAATTGTAAGAGTGGCAGAAAGAAAGTGAGTTGAGAAGCTAGACCAAAGGTAACCTTGATAAAAAGCGTAAGAACCCCTATTTTTGGTACTGTGGATAGATAAAGTACGGTAGGTAGTGGCGCCCCTTCGTAGATTTCGGAGACTCAGAAGTGAAAGGGAAAGATAGCCAATTTGAAGAGCAAACCTCCATAAATGAAAATTAGGCTTAAATGGAGCAACATGTAATGAGGCGGGGCTGGCAGTGCTAGGCTGGCGCTCAGCAGTTGTTCCAGAACGCTGAGGTTGAGGCTCCCAAAGATTCCATAGAGAAGGGCTATCCCTAGGAGAAAGAGCGCTGAGGCATAGCTGCTGTAGAGGAAATAGCGTTGACTAGCTTCATTGGCTAGGGAAGAGGAGACCTGGGCGCCAATGAGTAGATAGAGGCAGAAGTTTAAGAGTTCTAGGTTCAAGTAGCAATAAATCAAATTATTGGAGGAGATTAAGAGTAATACGGCTAACAGTGCCATAAGATAGAAATAGGGATATTCCATGCGGGCAAGCTTAGAATGCTTCACCGTGGAGGCGGAGAGTAAAAGGCAGAAGGAAGTGAGGGCGACGGAAAGAATTTTACTAAAGAGAAGAAAAGGGCTGCTGCTGAACTCATTGCTGCTATAGAAAGTAGCGGAGAGGTTGCTGCCCAGATGGTGGCTCACCTCGTTGGTGAAAAGAAGCAGTAGGAAGAGTAGGTAGACGGCGAAGAGGTAGCACAGTTCACCGCTATAGGCGGCAGCGTCGTATTCTCAAGATTTCTTACAGTAATAGCTGGTGGCGAGGCTAAGGAGAAAGGTAAAGACTAGGAAAATTTCGAAGTTAAAAGTTAACAAAAGATCAGCTGTGTTCATCTTTCTGAGGTTGGTTAAGAGTTAATTTCGATAGCTGGCGCTCTTCTTTCCTTAGGAGGAGGAGATGAACGATGCCCTCGAGAAAGAGCATGAACCGTTCGTAGCGCTGCCTGTGAAGTGAGGTTTTGCGTATGATATATTGTCTTTGATGTAAATCCATTAAGAAAAGATTTCTATAGTGATTCTCATGAAGCATAGGATCTACCTTAAGATGGGTTTTGGAACGGCGATCCATGGGGTAGTCTTCGTACAGGTTGGAAAGAGCATGACGTTCTTCGCTAAGATGACGTAAAAGATTGTTGTGGCTATATAGCTGCATCTTTTTGATGATAAAGGCGCTCTCTTCAGCTTGAGAGAAAAGGGCATGTTTTTGGTGGCAAAGAGCTTGCTCTTTTATATGTATGTAGTATTTCTTCGCGTTGATTCGGGCTGTTTGGAATTTGATAATTTCTTGAATTTCTCGCTTCCTCTGCTGCTTTAAGCGACGGTTAGTAGCATATTTTTCTTTTTGCGCACTTACTTGACTTCAAAAAGCCTCATCGTAGACTCTCGACTTGTCGCTACTATCATAGATAAGTTTAGTGGATGTTTTTTTCCTTCGTTTCCTTAGCTCCTTTAGCGCATGAGTAACGCTTTTTGCTGAGGGCTTGTAGTGTTTGTCTTTTGAACGTGGCCAAGCCGTGCTAGGCTCGCGGGGTGCGTGGAAGGCCTTTAGAAGGGCTTTGTTAAAGTTATCAAGGGAATCGGGAAGGCACATAGATTATGGCGATAGTGCGAGGATACGGGAATTAAAGAAAGCTCAAATTATGGCGATAGTGCGAGGATTATAGTAAAATTCAGGTTTCATAGTTGATTATTAATTTATATGTTAAAGAATTTAACTTAGTTATTAGCAGAAGCTTAAAAGGGGCTATAACACTATAGAGTATAATATAAGCTGGGGGGGGTATGCATTCTCTTATAAGTAATTCATAATGATCTATACTAAGTGAAGGTATAAAATGATATGGTTGTAAAGCTATAAACCTATGATTCAATAGGTTTATAAGTAAGCCATAGGCTACCTTTACAATTATGAATGGGTAGATAATAAGGCCCGTTAGTCATCACATCTTTGTTTTTACAAATGAACCTAGTTTTAAACTTTTAATTGCATTAAGAAATAAACAAACATCACCATTAAAATTGACAATTTCACCTATACTAAGTGAAAAGATGCAATTAAATGCCGTGGACGAAAAATAATGACAAGGAGATACACTAAACCTAGAGCTTAAGCTTATTCACAGAGAGCTACTTTCTAACAAAAATAAATAATAAGCTTTAACGGCTCTAGGGATGCACCTTAAGATCCTTCAAAGAGGAAAAGAGTAAAACTTTAGGCAAGCTAAAGGCTCTCTCATAACTATAGTCAGAGGATAGATAAGCCTTTTTTTTAAAAAAAGAATTGGAGAAATAATGTTTATAGGAGGTGAAGTCATCCTCGCTAAATTGCTCTCAATCACGACTGCGCAATATCCATAGTGGACGGCGAGGTAAACTCTTTCGGTCAAGATCATAGAACGCCAGTGAACCTTTAAGAAAATAGCGAAAGGTATCATACCTAAGGTCAAAATAAAGTAAAGAATAAGAAGTATCGCAGCGGAAGGAGCTGCACCTTTGAAAAAAGGGATAGTCTTCCTTGGAAAGAAGAAACAACGCAATGGCAATCTTTTCTTTACGCATGGAGAGCATATACAAATGAATTCAAAAGGAATTCAAGAAGCTATGGGAAAGGATAAAAGAAAAATAAAGAAATTGAGATAACCAAAGGGGTAAAAGAGAGAAAGCCAAGGCGTAGCTACTGTAAGAACGTTTCACCCAAGATTTAGCTTTCTTATGACCGTAACGTATAGCTCAACCCCGCCGATTAGCTTCGGCTTGCTGAGGGTCCTTCCTAGCTTTGCTTTGACGGAGAAGATGCTGGCGCTGTGCCTCCGCCTGACGTAGCTTTGCCTCCTCCTGACGGAGAAGATGCTGGCGCTGTGCCTCCGCCTGACGTAGCTTTGCCTCC
>Ga0105048_10004313_pt1 | contig 23189 bp, 24 predicted proteins | sample MAT05_FD_78382 | JGI IMG/M metagenome (GOLD analysis project Ga0105048, IMG submission 78382) | Freshwater microbial communities from Lake Fryxell liftoff mats and glacier meltwater in Antarctica - MAT-05 | ecosystem: Environmental > Aquatic > Freshwater > Ice > Liftoff microbial mat | place...
AATTTTGCCGGGTTGAGGCAAGCAGTTGCCCCGATCAATTCGGCTGTTTAGGACCTGCGCTGTCCCATTCCAGTGCCGCCAACCGGCTGACCATCTGATCAAGATCGACGATCTCGCTGGCATCCAGTTTGTTCAATCGGCATTTCCGAAGGAACCTGCTGTCGCCCGCCGCGGAGCCGCACGCCTATAACAACATGCAGCGCTGAGCATACCTGTCGGTAATTTTCCTCCTCCTTCCTTTGGCGATCTGGACCGGCTTGGCGATGTCGCCAGGCATCGTCTCCGCATTCCCGATGATTGTAACTGTACTTGGAGGTCTTCAATCGGCCCGCACGATTCACTTTGCAGTGTCCATGCTGCTGGTCCTCTTCCTTTTCATCCACATCCTAATGGTTTGTAGAACAGGCTTCCGCCGCCTTATGCGAGCCATGATCACAGGTCACTCATGAGCCTCCTATCCCGTCGCAAACTTATTGCCGCCGCCGCCGGCGCATCCGGCTTGGCAGTGGCAGCCCGCCTCGCCGATCAGTACGGTCTAACGCCGCCCGACAGCGGTGGCATCTACGGCCCCGGCAACACGCTGACCTATGCCTCCCAGCGTCTGCTGACCCGCCATTCCCTGGCCCGTGAATTCGCACCGGCCGATATCGCGAAAGCGCCGTTCGCAAAACTCCGGCCCTTCCAGATCGAAGCCTATTCGAAATCGCAGGCAGTTGGTTTCGCCGACTGGCGGATTGGCGTTGACGGCATCGTCGCCCAGCCCACTTCGTTCTCGCTCCCCGATCTCAGGAATCTTCCCGCTCGGACCCAGATTAACCAACTGGCCTGCGAGGCGGGCTGGTCCTTCATCGCCGAGTGGACGGGCGTGGCCCTGTCCGAAGTCTTAAAGGTTGCCAAAGTTCTGCCCCAGGCCCGCTACGTCGTTTATTATTCAATTCAAAAGAACTGGGTGCAAAGCATTGACATGGCTGACGCCCTGCATCCCCAGACGCTACTCGCTTATGGAATGAACGGCGCCGACCTGCCGATGGGCCATGGCGCACCGGTCCGCATGTGGCTGCCCCGCCAACTCGGCTACAAGAACGTTAAGTTCATTACCCGGCTCACCCTCACCGATAGCTTGAAAAACCTCTATAAAGGCGGAAACTACTCCTGGTACGCAGGCATCTGAAGACCATTAACTATGGAATATAGACAACTAGGCGGGTCCGGTTTCAAAGTACCCGCATTAAGCTTCGGAACAGGTACGTTCGGCGGAACCACCGAGTTCTTCAAAGCATGGGGAAGCAGCGACGTTGCCGAGGCCACTCGGCTTGTTGATATTTGCCTGGAATCCGGCTTGACGATGTTCGACTCCGCAGATATCTACTCCAATGGCGCCGCCGAGAGCATCCTCGGCGAGGCCATCAAAGGCCGCCGCGATCGGGTCCTGATCTCCACCAAAGGAACCTTCCGCCACGGCGAAGGCCCGAACGATGTCGGCTCGTCGCGCTTTCACATCACCCGCACGGTCGAAGCCAGCCTGAAGCGCCTCGGCACCGACTACATTGACCTCTTCCAGCTACACGGTTTCGATGCCATCACCCCGATCGAGGAAGCGCTCGGCACGCTGGACAATCTGGTCCGGGCCGGCAAGATCCGCTACATCGGGTGTTCCAACTTCTCCGGCTGGCACTTGATGAAGGCGTTGGCGGTGTCAGAAAAATATGGCTTGTCGCGCTATGTGGCGCACCAGGCGTACTACTCGCTTATCGGCCGTGACTACGAATGGGAACTGATGCCGCTCGGGCTGGATCAAAAAGTCGGGGCGGTGGTTTGGAGTCCGCTCGGTTGGGGCCGTCTGACGGGCAAGATTCGCCGCGGTCAGCCGCTGCCGGAGTCGAGCCGCTTGCAGGCGAAGGTGGTTGTCGACAACGGCCCGCCGGTGGAAGACGAATACTTGTACCGCGTCGTTGATGCACTCACCGCAGTCGCGCAAGAAACCGAAAAGACGGTCCCGCAAGTCGCGTTGAACTGGCTGCTGCAGCGGCCCACGGTCGCCACCATCGTCATCGGGGCCCGCAACGAAGAGCAGTTGCGCCAGAACCTGGGCGCGGTTGGCTGGAATCTCACCAAGGAACAAGTTGCGAAGCTCGACGCGGCCAGCGCCACCACGCTCGCCTACCCTTACTGGCACCAGAGCGGTTTCAAGGAACGCAACCCGCCTCCGGTCTAAAATGAAAAGGCGGCCTCCCCTCTCGGGAAGGCCGCCTTTTCTTGGATTCGAAGCATCATGTGGTGCGCTGAATGACGGCGGCGGCCTGGTGCAGGTCGTCCGGGCAAAGGGCGCTGCGATAGCGGCGATACACCGGAACTGGCAAGAAGACACTCCAACAACTGCAGTGGAGTATACTCGGCGTCTATGACGATTGGAATGAGATTCGCAACGATTGCCTGCGTGGTGGGAATGGCTGGAATGGCGGCGGATTGGCCAGCTTTTCGGGGACCTAACGGGTCCGGAGTCGGAGTTGGAATCGGATTGCCGGTAGAGTTCGGTCCGGCGAAAAACGTGGCCTGGAAGACGGCTGTTCCTTTTGGGAGGTCATCTCCGATCGTGGTTGGGGGACGGGTATTTTTGACGGCGAGCGAGGGTGGGACCCTTTTCACGCTCGCCTACGACTTCAAGACCGGCAAGGAACTATGGCGCAGGGCGCTGAAGCCATCGAAGGTGAAAGACATATATAGGGCCAACGATCCGGCCTCGCCGACGCCGGTGTCGGACGGAAAAAGCCTGTACGTGTTTTTTCAGGATTTCGGTTTAATTTCCTACTCGTTGGAAGGGAAAGAGCGGTGGCGCCATCCGTTGGGGCCGTTTGTGAATTTCTATGGAATCGGCTCATCGCCGATTGTCGCGAAAGGGTTGGTCGTAATGTTGTGCGACCAGATTAAGGGCGCCTTCGCGGTAGCTGTGGATTCGGCAACGGGAAAGCAGAGGTGGCGACGGGAACGCCCCGAGTCGCCGGACGGGTGGGCGGTTCCGGTAGTGTTCGAGGATCAGCTACTAATGGTGGGCTCGACGCGGGTGGACGGATATCAACTCTCGACCGGTGAAACGCGGTGGTGGATTCCCCTCATGTCGAATGGAAGTATGGGATCGGCGGTTGTCCACGGCGACACGCTGCTGGTGACAGCGGCGGGGTCAGAGCAACCGTGGATGCCGGTGTTTCCAACGACCCTTTCCAAGACTGACAAGGATGGGGATGGAATGGTGTCGGTGGAGGAGGCCAGAGGCGAGAAAGACTGGTTCGAGCATTTCGGGTGGGTCGACTCTAACGCAGACGGCAAGTTGACCGCTGCGGAATGGGAGGTAGCGCGGCAGTACGGCGTTGGGGAGTACGGGGCGGTGGCAATTCCTTTGCGCGGAAAAGGGAAACTGGAAAGTTCTTCCATTAAATGGAGGCTAAAGAGAAATTTGCCGTATGTTCCGTCGGCGCTGTTGTACGAAGAGGTGTTTTATCTGGTAAAGAGCGGCGGGATTGTGACATCGGTGGATCCGGCGACCGGCGCAATACTGAAGCAGGGGCGGGCGACAGGAGCCCTAGGAGAATATTTTTCGTCACCCGTAGCGGCGGACGGGAAAATATACGTCGCGAACGCGGAAGGAAAGATGGCGGTTCTGAAGGCCGGGGCGCAGTGGGAAGTATTGAAAGTAAACGACTTGGGCGAAGATGTGGGAGCGACGCCGGCGATCAGCGACGGAAGGCTGATCGTAAGGACACGCGGACTGCTCTACGCATTCGAAGATAATTCCGCAAAGTAGCCGCGGGCAATAGCAGCCTTTCATAGCTGGGGCGTACGGATGCGAGAATTTGCGCCCCAGCGTCGGGCAGGATGGCGGATCTGAAAGTTCGTCAGTCCAATTGACAACTCCTCACGGCGCGGGCGCTGTATATTCCAGCACCTGTCCGTCGGCGAGCAATCGGGAGCGTAGTTTTTCGTAAGGCACATCCTGGACGGCGATTTTTGCGTCGATCGCCATTACAGCGGCGGTGGCGGCGGACTGGCCGAGAATCATGAAGACCGGTTCCATTCGAATCGATCCGTAGGCGATATGGGAACTGGAAAGACAAACGGGCACGAATAAGTTAGCCGCCTGCCCTCTTTTAGGAACCAGCGAGCCGTAGGATATCTGATACGGTCCGCGGGTGCTGACACCAATGTCCCCTTCGTTCTGGACATAGCCTTCGGGGGTGATATAGCGCTGGATGTTATGAGAGTCGATGCCATACGAACCCATCCCGACCGATTCCGGCGTGGGGCGCTTCTTGGTGAGCTCATTCTCGGTCATCACATAGCGGCCGATCATCCGGCGGGCCTCGCGGACATACATTTGGTGAGGCCAATTGGCGGTGCTTTTGAACTCGTCCTTCGCCAGGCCCCACTTGGCGAACTCGGTGCGTACGCCGGCGGGGACGCGAGGGTCATTGGCAATGAAGTACAACAGGCCCTGCTGATAATCGATATGTTCCTGAATGATTTCCCGCCGGCGGGCGTATGTCGCTTCCGGATAGTCCCAGTTACGGCCGATGTTGTCCGTCGAAAATGGCCCATGGTTATTGGTGTCCGTTTTCGCGTTCGGAATCATATCGAACTTCTGAAAGGTCTCCCGCCATCCGGCATCGAACACGCGGGCGAGAACTTCGTATTCCTTCGGGTTATAGGAAGCAGGCTTGGGGAACGGAACACGGTTGGCCGGCACTTGCGTCAGGCACATGCGGAAGCAATAGGCCTGGACTTTTTTGTCGGCGTCGCCCTTGACTCCGGGATGTTCCGTGCTGATGCGCGGGAGAACGCCGCTTTTCGGATCGCCGGGAACGACATAAGGCGAGATTGGTGTTTTAAGAAAGCCGAAATGGTGGCGGTGATGGAGGACTCCCGTCTGGACGCCGTTCCACTCTTCGTCATACGTCTTCGTCGATTCGCGGCCGACATGGAAATCAACGCCGGCGGCCGCCATTAAATCGCCTTCGTAGGTGGCGTCCATGAATATCTTGGCGGTGTAGGTCTTGCCATCCAGAGTGCGAATGGAAGTGATGTTCCGGTCCTTCACGGTAACACCGCTCTTACGATCGAGCCACGCATTACGGACAACAGGAATCTTAAGTTCCTTCACCCAGTCTTCATAGACCCTTTCGGCGACGTGCGGCTCAAAAACCCACATGGTACGTCCGGTGACATCCAGTGCGGGAGTTCCCTGCCCTTTATTGCCGTACTCGTCCCGTTTTTGCCAGCGCCACGCGGACGGCTGATCGTACTGTTTCCATACGCGATGATAAAACTCCCGGGAGAGTCCGCCGATCACAGCCTTGTTTCCGGTATCGCTCCAGCCGAGCCCACCCGCGGTCAAGCCACCCAGATGTTTTTCGGGGCAAACGAGTTGGACTGTTTTGCCCATTTTCTTTACCTGGATTGCCGCGGCAATAGCGCCGGAAGTGCAGCCGTATATGAGGACGTCAGAATGGCTGGGAGCGGCGGCGGCAGCGGCGGCGAATAGGATAGGGGCGAAGCGGAGGATCATTTGACAACAAGTCTAACGCGGTAACGGGCTTGCCCTGAACTCGACAGTCTGGGGCGGCGACGCGGGATGCTCGATGGTGAGGCGGATTGTCACGGCGGCGGGCCAACCGGGAGCGAGGCGAAGATCCCAATGAAGATTCGCGCCTGGCGGACCGGCGTCGTTTTGCTCGGGCGGAGACTTTAGCGACGCCGCCTCGGACCACAGTACGGCGCCGGACTGCGGGTGGAGCGCCTCGATGGTGAAATAGGCCGCAACCGGGACGCGGCAGCCGATTCGAACGGGCAGTAAGACATCTCGCAAGGAATAGCTTTTCCTGGGAAGAGGAGCGTCCTCTTTCGCGCCCTCGTCAATCCAGCGGCGGAGCACTTCGATTTGGCGGGTCGAGAGCGGACGGCCGCCGATCGGCATGCGGTGGGCTTCGCCACGGCGGCCATCGACAAAATGGATCAGCACGCTTCGCTCCGAATCCCCTGTTACGATGCTTCGGCCCAAGTTTCCGCCACGCAACAAAGCGGCGTGCTGGCGGAGGCTTAGTCCGCCCGCCGCGCCATGACAGCCGTTACAGTGCATGGCGAAGATGGGCGCGATATCGGCATGGAAGCTAACCGGTTCCGGCGGCGGGTAGAACGGCATTTTCGAAAGCTAGCGGTGCCCGGCCTTGATCGGCCTTCCGTCGCGGAACTGGATTTCAATCAGCTTTTCGCTGGTGGGCAGGTAGGTCACGACCTTGTGTGTCATCGCGTCGTAGACCACGCCGCCATCGGGATAGGCGTATTTTCCGTCGATGCTGAAAGAGACCCAGCCCGGCTTCGGCGTTTCCTTTGGATCCTTAAAGATCGGCATGTCGGCGACGTGCCGCGGAGGAAGTTTCGAAACGTCGTAGGCGTAGACATAGCCGAAAACGCCGTCGATGAACCAGACTTCTTTTTGATCGGGCCGCAGATTAATGCCGTGGCTATCCGTGCTATGTGGCTTCTTCGCAGGAACGTTGGGCATCTGGGCCAGCCGTTCCGGGGGAGTTCTTCCTTCAACACGGTGCAGTACTTTACCGCCGAACCCTTTATTCGTGCGGCCTTCGGCCACTTCGAAGCCGAGAAGCCAATCGACATTCGCGTAAATGTATTTCTCGTCATCGCTGACGGCGAAGGGACGAATGCCTTTTCCAAACGGTCCGGCCCGGCCGATGACCTTATTGGTTTTGGTATCGGCAATATAGATCCAAGGAACCGTGAGAATCGACATATAAACGCGCGTTCCGTCGGGATTCATCCATGTATTGTGCGGCCCGATTCCGAGGATTGGATGATCGGTATAGTGCTGCCCGTGCTCAGTCTTGATTTTCGCTTTCACATCGCCGGTCGCGGCGTCAATTGCCCACCAACTGTCGGAGTCGCGCATCGGAACATAGAGCGTTTTTCCGTCCGGGGTAATGGCTTGGCTGTCCGCATAGCCTCCCTCATAGTGGCGCCGCCAGTCTATCCGGTCGGTCGCCAGATCGATACAGACGAGTTCGTCCTTCAGATTGGACGTCAGGTACAACTTGCCGAGGGAGACACTGGCCGAAATACCTTTGTAGCTCGCCGTTTCGGGAACGTCGAACTGCCGAAGCAGCTTATGGCCGTCGTTGATATCGTAGACGCTGACACCGGTCCTATTGGTGACGTAGAGCAGGCGTTCGATACCTTTTACGATTTTTCCATTACTTTTGGTTTGGGCGAATAGCGGCGCAAGCAGTGTCAATAGTAGAAGTAAACGCATCGTGGCCGAATGCTATCACACGTTGGCTATTTAGAGGGTCGGGAATCGGTCAGTCCCAGTCGTTGGGAAAGTAGTCCGGGCCATACTTCCGGAGGCGGTCACGCGCCACAGTCAATAAATGAAGACCCACAAAAATCACAATCGAAGCGAGAATTCGGATAGCCCAGTACATGAAACGGTTCGAGGAGTCGGCGGAATGGAACAGCGCCTCACGAGAGTGAATACCGGTGAGAGCAATCAGCATGGAAGCGCCGCCGGAAGACGCAAATGCTCGAATGCGATTTCCCGACTGGGTGCCCGAAATTGTGAAGGGTCCTAAAGGAAGGATGCTGAACTTCACGCGAAGGGCGCCGGCTGGCCAGACTCGGTCGTCCGTGATCCGATACCGGCTGATCTGGGGCTGGCCGTCATTCAAAACGATCCACTCACGGCTCAGGAACGCCTGCTGGCCGGGCATGGCGATTTCGAGTTTAGAGGCGAGTTCGCGGGTCGGCGGAACATCGAGCAGCCTGTCGATAGCGGCAATCACGCCTTCATCCAGCTCAAAGCCGCCAAGCAGCAGTCCCGATGCAATGGCCGTTTCATCGCGTATGGCCATGGGCTCATTCTGAAACCCTTTGGGCGCGCCATCGGATCGTGTGTCAATTTCCTCTTTTGCCCAAACCAGTTCAAATCCTTCTTTAGAGGGACGGCGAGGAGGCGACTTTTTCCACTGCCGCATCTCAACGGTCCGGCGGATAAACGCCGCGTGACTACCGGGGATTGGGCCGAAAATTCTATCTCCGGCGGGAGCGGCCGACTCAAGCTTACCCGTGATGTGAACGACCCGCCCATCGTTGTTGGGATCTGGTTTCTCGACGTCGACTGATATGGCTTCGTGCCGGCCGGAGTCGATCGACAGCGACCGCATCGCCGCGTAGACCTCGATCCAGACATTCAACGCCACACCCGACCAGAGAATTACGTGGCAAAGAAAAGGAGAGAGGCCCTTCGCGATCCGGCGACCGAAAATATCGCGCTTGTGCATGATCTGAGTGGCATTCGCGGGCAATGCCTGCTGAGAACTCGTAACGAAAGCCCAAAAAGTGTCAGTGCAAATTGCCTAAAACCGGCCCTCCGATTTCCACACGGCCTTACCGGCGGGATCAATATAGGCCCAACCTTCGCTAGACATCACCATCGCCAAGCATACCTTAAAGTCGGCGGCACTCGCATATTGATTTGCAATCGCCAGGCGTCCGGACTTATCCATGTATCCAAATTTCCCATCGAGTTTTATTCGCGCCATACCGCATTGATAGTCGTAGGCAGCATCGTATTTGCGGAATTCGAATGCCGGTTTGCCGTCTGGAGCGAGATAGCCAAACCGGTCGCCGTCCTGCGCCAGTGTCAAACCATCCGACTGTGGATGAATCGGCCGTGGTCCTTTCTTCGGGGCTACGGTTTTTCCGCGCGTGTCGATGTCAATCCACTTTCCTTCCTTCTGCACGCCGGCCACACCACCCTCAAAGTCGCGGGCATCGTCGAATTTCGGTTCGATCGCCCAGGCGCCTTTCACGTCCTTGTAGCCCCAATGAAAGCCCTCCTTCCAGCGCAGGAGTCCATCTTTGAAACCGGGAGCGCGATCATGGCCTTCCATGGGCAGACGGAGCACAATGTTCCCGGTTCTATCGAAGTAGCACCATTCGCGGTCCAGGCCGCCGACCGCCAATCCACGCCCGTCTTCGGGGAATTTTCCCGAGGGCATGAAGCGCGGTTCAATGACTACCTTGCCATCACGATCAATATAGCCGTAAGCACCAGGTGTGGTTCCGGATCGGGGCCGTTGCACGACCGCCAGTCCGGCGCTATAGTCACCAAGCACACGATACGGGATCTCGGCGATGGTCTTGCCTTGCGTGTCGATCACGCTGTATTTTCCATCGCGGCTGACAAGCGCGCGGCCCTGTTCAAAGTTCGAAGCGGTGGAGAATACGGCCGGGATCACGACATGGCCCGTTGGATCGATATAGCCGGCGTTCGAACCGATATATACGACGGAACGGTTGTCCCGGAACTCCTCCACACGATCAAACTTCGGAGGGATGACGACTTTGCCGGAACGGTCAATGAAACCGAACTGGCGGCCGTTACGGATGGGATACAGCGCGGGCTGAGCCGCGAGTGTAATCGAGAGGGCAAGCAACAAATAGCGCATCGCACTTATTGATGCGCATTCGCGGGCTCAAAATGATCACGGCTTCCGGTAGCTGATTCGCCAGATCTTGTTATTGCCGTCTTCGGAGAGAAGCAAACTGCCGTCGGCCAGTTGCAGCACGCCCACCGGACGGCCCCACACTTCCTTACTATCCTCACCCAGCATGAAGCCGGTAAGGAACTGCTCTACTCCGCCCACGGGCCTGCCGCCTTTGAAGGGTTGAAAGACCATCGAATAACCAACGCGTTTGCTGCGACCCGATGATCCGCGAAGCGCGATAAAGGCGCCATTTTTGTACTTGGCCGGGAACATTTTGCCGGTATAGAACGCAAAACTCATCGCCGAAACGTGCGCGCCCAGAAGGACGTCCGGCTCAACCGCCTTCGTCACCGCTTCCGGGTTCACTCCCTTGTGGCGGGGCTCTTCGTTGGGTCCGATATAGGCATATGGCCAGCCGTAAAAGGCGCCCTTTTTCACTTCGGTGAAGAAGTCCGGGACGAGATCATCGCCCAAACCGTCACGCTCCTGGACCGTGGTCCAAAGCCGCTTGCTTTCCGGCTGAAAGCGAATCGTTACCGGGTTACGCAGTCCGGTTGCGAAAATTTCCGGGCTGGAGCCATCCAGGTTGTAGACATTGACGGCGTTGCGGTTGGCGGGATCGCCCAGGTCAACATTGCTGCCGGAACCAACGGATACATAAAGCTTCTTCGCCTTGCCGTCGATGGCGATGGAACGGGTAGTGTGTCCCTTGGTGTAACCTTTCAGGTCGACAATTTTCTCGGCCGGCCCGGCCGTCACCGCGGGCAGCGTGATCTTGTAACGTTTAATCGCCTCCGCTTCCGATACGTACAAATAGCCTTCATGGAACGCCATGCCGAAAGGACGATCCAGACCTTCGATGAGCGGTTTGCGCGTCTTCTCATCATTCAACATGAAGACGCCTCCCTTGGGCAGCGTCTCCGTTACAAGCACCGCTCCGCCCGGGAGTTGGACCATATCGCGCGGTTTCTGAAAACCGCTGGCATACTCTTCCACGGTGAATCCGGCCGGCACACTCAGCTTCTTTCCGGCTGGCTGCGGAATAACCTTGGCGGCGTTAGCCACCTGACCCGCCGCATTGGGCGGCGGCAGCGTGTATTTACGGGCCTGCGGATATAGCGAAGCAGCAAGCAGGAGGGAGAACAGTACGGCGCGTTTCATCGTTTTGGCTAGTTTATCACTGTGGCGCCGGACCGGACCGCAGCCGGTCGTGCAACGTTTTTTCGTCCAGATCCCCTGTCCATTTGGCGACGACCACCGCCGCCACGCCATTGCCGATCACGTTCGTGATGGCCCGCGCTTCAGACATAAACCGGTCAATGCCCAGAATCAGCGCCAGCCCCGCCACTGGTACATTTCCCACCGCCGACAGTGTCGCGGCCAGCACAACAAACCCGCTGCCGGTAACGCCAGCCGCGCCCTTTGATGTCAACAGCAGCACCGCCAACAATGTGATCTGCTGCGTGAGCGTCATCGCCGTGTTCGTGGCTTGTGCAATAAAGACCGCCGCCATCGTAAGGTAAATCGACGTACCATCCAAATTGAACGAGTAACCCGTCGGAATCACCAAACCGACAGTGGACTTCCCCGCCCCCAGCGATTCGAGCTTCAGAATCATTCGCGGCAGCGCCGCTTCCGACGACGACGTCCCCAGCACAATCAAAATTTCCTCGCGGATGTAGCGCAGGAAACGGAAGATGCTGAAGCCGTGGAACCGGGCGATGGAACCCAAAACGACAAAGATAAATAGAACGCACGTCAGGTAGAAAGTCGCCATCAATTGCGCCAACGAAAGCAGGCTCTTCAACCCATACGTTCCCACCGTGAAAGCCATCGCCCCAAACGCGCCAATCGGCGCCAGTGCCGTTATCATCTTCACGATCGCAAACAGAATCTCCGAACTTCTCTCAATGAATTGGAATACTTCATTCTTGTGGGACCCCAGCCGTTGCAATGCCACGCCGAAAAGAATCGCCAGCAACAGCACCTGCAAAATTTCACCCTTTGCAAATGCGTCAAAAAAGCTGGTGGGAATCACGTTCAGGATGAAATCCGTCGTCGAGGTCATCTTTCCCGGAGCCGTATAAGCCGCAATCGAGCCGATGTTGAGCGTCTTCGGATCAATATTCATCCCCGCCCCAGGCTGAATGATATTCACCACCATCAGGCCCACCAGCAGCGCTACCGTCGACACGACCTCAAAATACAGTAGCGCCAAACCGCCCGTTTTGCCCACCTTTTTCATATCCGCCGTGCCGGCAATTCCCACCACAACCGTACAGAAGATAATCGGCGCGATGATCATTTTGATCAGCTTGATAAAGCCATCGCCGAACGGTTTCATGGCCGCGCCCATCTCCGGAGCCACCGCGCCCAGCGCAATGCCCAACGAAATCGCGATCAGCACCTGCACGTAAAGAGATCGAAGCATGTCTAGGAAATTCTAGCGGAATAGAATGAAGCAAGGTACGGATCTCACAACATGAAATCAATTTTGCTCGCCGCCACGGCCCTCACGATCTGGGGTCAGGCGATCTTGCCGGGCAACGCCAAGGTCGAAGGCATTGTCGAAAAAACAGGTCTGATGAGTGGAAAAAAGCACTTGCTCGCCTGGGAGAAATTCGATGGCAAGTTCAACGTTACGCCGCCCCGCGTTGAACTTGCCGTCGAAACCGCTTCGCTCAAAGTGCTCGACGACTGGATCGGCGACGGAAAAAAGGAGGATGTGCGAAAGGAGGCGCTGGGAAAAAACGTTCTCGACGCCGCCAACTATCCCCAAATCCGCTTCGCCTCGACACGAGCCACCGGCGATACGGCCAGCGCATTCCAAATTACCGGCAACCTCACCGTTAGAGGAATCACCCGGCCCGCCACTCTATCAGTCAAACGAACCGCGGCCGGCTACGAAGGCGAAACACGCTTCCTGATGTCGGACTTCGGCATCAAGCCACCCAAAGCCGCGCTCGGCGCCGTCGGCACTAAGGACGAGATGACGATCCGCTTCGCAGTGGGAGCGTCGAAGTGAACTTCTGGCCGACAAGACGCAGTTCCACCGTCAGTGTAACCGCGCCGGCGATCTCCGGAATCTCCACCGGCCAACTCGTCTCGCCCGGCGGCAAATCCACCGTCCGCAACGCCAGCGTGAACGCCCGGCCATCTGACCAGCGATAGAGCACCTTCCCCTCCGCGTCATGCAGAATTAACTCATAGGTCTGCCCGCTGGGAAAGACAACGCGCAACGGCGCGCCCGTATTGTTATTGAGGAATATCCGAACGTAATCCTTCGCCCGCGCCACGCCGAATCCCAAACCGCTGGCGTTTAGAACCGTGACGCCGGAAATCTTGGCGTAGACCAAGTCCTGCGTCCGCGAACTCGGCCCGCCTGTATTCTCTCCCCGATAAACCAATCCCACGTAGGGAAGAAAATTCTCCTCCGTGATGCCAACCTGGAACACCCCCGGGTAGGTAACCTGATGAAACACTTTCTCAAAGTCCCCAAGCGCCACCACCTTCGACGCTTTCGAACTCACCACTCTGGCCCGCCCACAGCACGTCGGCAGCGCCGTCGCGTACACCTCGTCAACCTTCCGGCTGAAGTCGTACCAAAGCTTTTCCTCGCCCGCTGCCTCATCGTACTGATAAACGCGGCCTGCGCCGTCATTCCGAACCCAGAACTCCCCAGCCCGGTATTCGGAAAGCAAATAGTACGTTTCGCCTTTGAACTTACCCGCGCGAGTCACTTCCACCGTCGTTGACGTCTCGCCCCGTCCCGCCGGCCGCGGCGCACTACGGTAGATCCACACATTCCCCACTTCCAGCGGAAAGTAGTCCTGCCCGTAAACGGCGGCGGCGGCAAGCGCCAGGCTATTGATAAAAGTTCTTAGTCCACGCATGTCGTCTCAAAATCGCTAGCGTTTCAGCGGACAGCGGCCCCAGATCCGGCGCCGCCGCGTTCGCTTCCACATTCCTTACCCTACGCATTCCCGGGATCACGGTGGAGACAGCGTCGTTTGCCAGCGTAAACCGCAGCGCCGTGGTCGCCACCGGTTCCCCCGATCCCTCCAGATCCCTCGCCAGCGCATCGTACGCCTTCACCACCTGCGCCTTGCGATCCCCGCGGAAATAAAAGTCCCGGAACTCGCCCGGCTCAAACACCGTATCCGCCGCGATACTCCCCGTCAATGCGCCCTCATCCAACGGCACCCGCGCCAGTACTCCAATATTGTGCTCCTTACAAGCACCAAACAAATTCACCGCCGGCGACTGCTCGTAGATGTTGTATATCACCTGCACCGTATCGATAAGCCCGGTCGCAATAATCCCCAACGCCGAATCGGGCTGATGATCGTTAATCGAAATCCCGAAGTGCCGCACCTTCCCTGCTTTCTTCAAATCTTCAATCCCCCGCCGCCACGCATCGTCTTCCAGCCAGTCCGGATTCCACACATGAAACTGTTGCAGGTCGATGCATTCGGTATTCAGATTTCGCAGCGACTGCTCCGTCATATCCACGATGTACTCATACGGAAACACATCGTCAATTGACGTACCCTTCCGCGCCGGCCACACCCGGTTCTTCGGCGGAATTTTCGTCGCCACATAAACCGTCGCTTTTGTTTCGGCCACAATCTGCGCGATCAGCCGCTCCGAATGCCCCTCGTTATAAGCGAATGCCGTGTCAATCAAGTTGATCCCCAACTCAATCGCCCGCCGCAATGCCTGCAACGACTCCTCGTCCGACCCGTTCATCCACTGCTTGCCGCCGATACCCCAGGCGCCAAACCCGATCTCTGAAACTGCCAAGCCTGTCCGGCCCAATGTGCGAGTACGCATAGAGTTCTATTATGAAGGCAGTATGCGCTGGATTCTAATCGCACTCACCGCCATGCTGGCATTCGGCGCCAGCGTGCGCCTTTTCATGAAAGACGGCACGTACCACGTCGTCAGCGAGTACAAGGTCCTCCCTGACCGGGTTCGCTTCTATTCCATCGAACGCAGCGACTGGGAAGAGATCCCCCTCGAACTCGTCGACCTCGCCAAAACCAAAGGCGCCGTCGAATCTCGCGACGCGGAACTGGCCGCGGAAAAAAAAGCGGAGGCCGAAGAAGACGCCGCCGAAAAAGCGATGCGCAAAGAGATCCGTTCCGTCCCTGGCGACGCCGGCGTCTACTATCTGGTCGAAGATAGCCCCATGCGGCCGCTGAAGCAGGCCGAACTCAAAATCGTTACCGACAAAAAGCGGCAGATTCTTAAGGTGCTCACTCCCATTCCCATCCTCGCCGGCAAAAGTCACGTCGAAATCGACGGCCTCAAAAGTCCTTTCGCCGTCTCCGAAGACCGCCCCGAATTCTATTTTCGCCTCGCCTCCGAAGAGCGCTTCGGCCTCGTCCGCTGCGTCGCCGCGCCCAAGGGAACTGGCCGCATCGTCGAACGCTGGGAAATTGTTCCCGTCGTCAAAGAAATCGTGGTCCAGCACGAAGAAGTGCAGATCTTTCGTAAGCAGGTCGGCGAAGGGCTGTATAAGGTGTGGCCCATGGAACCCTTAACCAGCGGCGAGTATGCCTGGATCGAATTCACCGAAGGCAAAGGCAATATACAGGTCTGGGATTTCTCGTTTACGGCCGCAAGGTAATGTCCCGTCAGTAAACCGCCGATAAAATTACAGCGGAGTACGGAAACAATTTGCCCCGGTAAAGCATCACACGTACGGCATTTCTCGGATTAACTCCTAAGTCATGCAGTTTCATGCGATTATGTGTTAATCTGTCAGAAAGCTGCCCTGTGTATGGCGGCCGGCAGTTTCATTCACGCCCACCTTCAACCGCAGCACCAAATTACCAATAAAAAAGACATTAGGGAGGAGGACTTGTTTATGTTTCGACGTCCCCTGAGATCGCTAGCACTGCTGACATTATCCATCGCCAGCCTTATGGCCCAAGGTCAATCGACCACTGCGACCAAAGACGACTGGGAAGAGATCAATTTTGAGACCAACTCGGCGGTACTCACCGACGGGTACCCAAGTCTCCTTCGCCTGGCCGAACTGTTGACCAAGAATCCCGGCTACAAAGTCCGCGTGGAAGGCCACACCGACGGCGTTGGATCCAAACGCGGCAACGAAAAACTCGGAATGCTGCGCGCCCAAGCCGTGAAATCGTTCCTCGAAAAATACGGCGCTCGGCCCGACCAGATCTCCGCGACAACCCAAGGCATGGGCCAGCCCAAGGTCGGCAACGACACCAAAGAAGGCCGCTGGATGAACCGCCGCACGCTCCTGCACGTCGCTGACGCGCAGGGCCGGCCCGTTTCGGGCGGCGGTGTTGGCGATGCCATCCGCAACTTAAATGCGGCCACGGGCGGTCCCGCCTCCGCCGCCGACCCCAAGTGCTGCGACGAAATTCTCAAACGCCTCGATAAGCTCGACGACATCCTCGCTCTCCTCCGCACCGTCAAAGCAGACCACGACAAACTCGCCGGCGAAGTCGCGCAGTTGAAGAGCGACAGTTCGAAAGCTGCCGCCGCCGTATCTGCCACCCCTCCGGTCACCAGGGAAGAAGTGGCTTCGTCCACCAGCAGGGCCCTTGATGAGGCATTCTCCAAACACGCCTCGCCCAAGTGGTCCATCCTCGGCGCCAATGCCGGCATGGATAACAATGGAGCTTTGACGTTCACCGGCAAGGGCCGCTACTTCGCCCCCATCGGCAAGTCCAGCGCCATCCAGAGCGAAGCGGAATACATGTACTTCCGCGACCGCCAGGAAGGCCAGTTTGACGCCGGCCTGGTCCAGCGCTTCAGCAATGTGCAGATGGGCCTCTTCTCCAGCTTCAAACACGCTAACTTCAGCGAGTTCCGCAGTGGCGGCACGCTGGGCCAGGGTTCCATCGCTGTTGACTATATCTTCAGCCGTGGCCGCGCCGGCCTCTTCGGCACTAAGGCGTTCCTCAATAACGCCGTCGTCAACCGCGCGCCCATCAGCCCCAATGTTTTCCTGGAAACCTACATGCGCGCCGTCGATCAACTCGGCTTCTCCACCACGGTCGCCGTGGCCGGGGACTCCTACGTCGAAGGCAACCTCGGCTTCCTCCGCGCCTACGGCAACGGCAACAAGCCCGGCGGCATGATTCGTTACGTCCACCCCTTGAACAAGATGATCGCCCTCAGCCTCGAAGGCGGCCTCAACGAAACGCTTATCGGCAAAAACAACAGCGGTTCCGTTCGCTTCGGCGTTCTCTTCGGCAACTGGCTTCGTCCCCGGGATTACAACACAGTCGAAACCCCGGTGCCCATGGACATCCCGCGTATCCGTTATGAACTCCTCACCCGCCGCGTCCGCACCGGCAATAGCGCCCCCATCGCCGACGCTGGCGGTGACCAGAACGGCGTTACGGCAGGCACCGTTCGTCTAGACGGCACCGCCTCCTACGATCCCGATGGCGACCCCATCACGTTCCAGTGGCAGCAAGTCGCCGGCCCCACCGTCGCGCTAACCAACCCCACCACTTCGGTGGCCACCTTCACCGCCGCGGCCGGTCAGAACTACTCCTTCCGCCTCACCGTGAAGGATGACCAGAACGCGCAGGGCGTCGCCCGCGCCAATGTCATCACCAGGGCCCCGCTCACCGTCCGCATCCTCCGCTTCGCCGCCAACCCCATTCAGGTTCGCGCCGGCCAGCCGGTCAATCTCTTGTGGTTGATTGAGAATGCGGACTCGGCCTCCATCAGCCCGGTCGTCGGCGCTGTCAATGCCACCCAGGGCTCCACCCCGGTGACGCCGACCGAAACCACCACCTATCGCCTCACCGCCCGCAACGCCACCAGTGAAGCGGTTGAAACCGTGACCGTCAACGTCGAACGTCCGCTGCCTCGCATCATCAGCTTCCAGGCCAGCCCCGCTACCATCAACCGCGGTCAAAGCAGCACACTCTCCTGGCAGACTGAAAATGCGGACACCGTCACCGTATCCGGCATCGGCACCGTTAACGCCAATGGCACTGCGCCCATCTCCCCCACGGATACCACTACTTACACCATTACCGCCACGAACCAGTTTGGTTCCGCCTCGGCGACGGCTGTGATTCAGGTTGGCACGGCGCCGCCCACGGGCGAGGGCCTCCCGCGGATCATTCGCTTCACCGGTTCTCCGATGGACATCACCGCAGGCGAACGCACGACCATTGACTGGCTGGTTGAAAACGCAACCACCGTCAATATCAGCACCCTCGGCACGGTCGGCCTCCAGGGCAACGTGCCGGCGTCGCCCACGACCAACATGCTCTACACCATCACCGCGTCGAACGCCGTTGGGCAAGTCAGCTCCACCATCGGCATCAACGTTCGTCCGGCGGTTGTGGTCCCGCCCGTCACGCCCGGACCGACGATAACCAGTTGTATCGCCAACCCCGTTGAAGTCGCTAACGCCGGTGATCCGTCGTCGCTCAGCTTCACTGCGCTGAACGCCACGGTCGTCACGCTGAACGGCCTCGGCATCACTAACCCGGTCACCGTTCGTCCGCTAGTCACCACCACCTACACATTGATCGCCTACAACGCCAAGAACGAAACCGCGCGTTGCGAAGTGACCGTGCGGGTGAAGACGATCAACGAAGCCGATCGGCCGATCGCCAACGCCGGCACAGGCCAGGACACCATCTATCGTCTCTTGACGCTCGATGGTTCCAAGTCAATCGATCCTAAGGGCGGCCCGCTCACCTACCTCTGGACGATTGAAGACAAAACCGCCGTTATCCTCGAACCCACATCCATCACGCCCCGCGTCCAGTTGGGTGAACAGTTCGGTCCGTACATCTTCAAGCTTACCGTCACCAACAACCTGGGCATTTCCGCCTCGTCCTTGGTAACCGTCAACTACGTTTTGACCCGCGTTCGCTAAGAACGCACCCGCAAGCAAAACGGCCGGCGCCCAATCAGGGCGCCGGCCGTTTTGCGTTTACCCCCCGCACGCCACCGGGTTCTCGTAGCAGTCTTCGTTATCCGCCGGTGACGCCGGCAACGTACACTTAAAATCCTTCTCGATCAACAAGTGGATTCCCCCGCTCGTCGATTCAAACCCCACCCGTTCATCCACATCCCATCCCGCCAACCATCCCGCCGGGATCCGCACCGTTAGACGAGCGCCATCCGACGCCGCAACCAACTCAGTTACCCCATCATCTGGCCGCAGCGCATATTCCAGCGCCACCGGCAGCGTCGGACACCTCTCCACCACCTCCCCACCCCCCGTCAGCGCCTTCACCTCTGCCTGTTTCAATCGAAGCCGAATACTCTCGGCATGGATGCGAAGCTTCATACTAAGAGTATGCCGATGTATGAGTACGCTTGTCCCGAATGTGGCGCCAAGTTCGAAAAGCTGCGCAAAATGTCCGAAGCCGACAGCCCCGCCCCCTGCGCTTGCTGCGGCGCCGAAAATGCCCGCCGCATCATGTCCACCTTCGCCGCCGGCGGTTGCGGCTCCGATGCTTCCGGCCGCTTTACTTGAGCTCCCCGTTAGTGCTCCCGGCGGGAGCATTCACCCCCAAATTTTCGTCCAGATACTTCAAATACGCCGCGAAAAATCGATACGAGGATTGATACGCCTCCACGTTCACCTTGCTCAATTGATCGTCAATCGTATGTAGCAGCAGAATCGTCTGGTCATTCAGCGAGTGGAAATCGATCACCGGAATCTTCTTCTCCCGGAATGGCGCCGTATCGCTATCTCCCACCCTGTCCACATTCATCCCTTCCACCGGAATCTTCAGCGCCGCGATTATCCGCACCGCCAGCGTCTTCAAAATCGGATCCGCCCGTGTACGCCCATATATAAAGGGGATGCGGGCAGGACGCGACGCTATCGATATTCACCACCGCCCGCACATTCTTCAGAATCGTTTTCTGATTCTCCTTCACCCACGCCCTTGACCCCACCAGCCCCTGCTCCTCATCCGTAAATCCGATAAACACGAACGTGTGCCGCCGCTTGTCCAAGTGCCGCAGCGTCTGATACAACGTCGGTAGTAACGACGCCCCCGTCCAGTTATCAATCGCCCCCACGCCCGCCCGCGCCCGGTCAAAATGCGCCGTCACCAGAATCAGATCCGTTTCCGAACTCTCTGGCAGCGTGCACACGATGTTCGGCAGTTTCGAGCCCTTCACCTTCTGGTCTTCCCGCGCCGGAGCGTTGCAGCCCGCTTCCCCGAAAAGCGTATTCATCATCGCATGGCGCGCCCCGTTCTCCCCGCGTTCTATCTTCTGCAATCGGCCCTGTACCGTCGCCGCCGGCAGCGTCGGAAAATCCCACGGTTCCGACACCAAACTTAGGGACACGAATAACAGCAGCCGCATTTCTCAAAGTCTACCAACCTGTCTTATAGTGGTCATCAGACATATGCTCACACTCGGCTTCGTCAGCGCCATCCTGCCCGACCTCAACCTGGAGGAAGTACTCGCCTTCGCCGCCTCCAATGGCTTTTCCTGCGTCGAACTCATGTGCTGGCCCCTGGGCAAAGCCGAGCGCCGCTATGCCGGCATCACCCACATCGATGTCGTCGGCTTCGGTAAGGACGACGCCGCCAAAGTCAAAGACCTCTCCGCCAAATACGGCGTCGCCATCAGCGGCCTCGGCTATTACCCCAACCCCCTCGCCCCAGACAAAGCCGAAGCCAACGTTTATGTCAAACATCTTCAGCACGTCATCAAAGCCGCCGGCCTTCTGGGCGTCCCCGTCGTCAACACCTTCATCGGCCGCGACTACACCCTCACCATCGACGAAAACTGGCCACGCTTCCTCAAAACCTGGAAGCCCCTCATCCAGCACGCCGAAAAGCACAACGTCAAAATCGGCATCGAAAACTGCCCCATGTCATTCACGAAGGACGAATGGCCCGGCGGTAAGAATCTCATGACGTCTCCCGCCATTTGGCGCCGCGCCTTCAACGACATTCCCAGCGATAACTTCGGTCTTAACTTCGATCCCTCGCATTTCATCCTCCAGCATATGGACTACTTAAAAGCCATGCGCGAATTCGGCCCCAAGTTATTCCACATGCACGCCAAGGACGCCCGCATTGACCGCGACAAACTCAACGATGTCGGCGTCTTCGCCTACCCCAACCAGTGGCACACCCCCAAACTTCCCGGCCTCGGCGACGTCAACTGGACCAAGTTCTTCAGCGTCCTCACCGAAACCGGCTACAGCGGCGGCGTCTGCATTGAGGTCGAGGACCGCGCCTATGAAGGCGATCTCGAACTCCGCAAAGCCTCGCTCATCCAGAGCGGCCGGTTCCTCAAGAACTTCATCCCATAAGCAACATGCGCCTGGCTCCGCTGCTCTTCGCAACCGCGCTCGCTGCGGCCCCGGCCCTGCACATCGAACTCCCCTATCAAACCATCGCCGGAGAGCAGCTTAAGCTCGACATCGCCATCCCCGATAGCGGCTCCGGCCCCCATCCACTGATCGTGTGTCTCCACGGCGGCGGCTGGTCCATGGGCGGAAAAGGTTCATTTCGAAAATACCTTGCGGACTTCGCCAGCCGCGGCTACGCCGCCGCCGCCATCCAATACCGCCTCGCTCCAGCTCATCAGTTCCCCGCTCCCATTGACGATGTCCACGCCGCCATCCGCTTCCTGCGAGCCAACGCGAAGCGCTGGAATCTGGACCCGAATCGAATAACCATTCTCGGAGCCTCCGCCGGCGCCCACTTAGCTCTATTAGCGGGTTTCGACAACCGTTCCAGCGTCAACGCCATCACCGACATCTCCGGTCCCACCGACTTGCGTGACTGGCGAATGGGGCCGCTAGCGGAACAAAATCTGGTCAAAACCACCGCTAAAACCTCAGTGATGCTAATCAACGAACTCCTCGGACCCACCGGCCCTGCCGCGGCCTCACCGGTGGCACAGGTCCGTCGCGGAGGCGTGCCGGTGTTGATTTTCCAGTGGAAGCAGGACCAGGCGGTAGCGGCCGATCAAGTGCATCGGCTGATTAAGGCTTTACAAGAAGCGAAAGTACCCCACGAAGCAATCTGGTTCGAAGGCCGCGGCCACGCCCTTTCCGGCCCCGGCGTCGAGCAAATCGTCCCGCGAACGATCGAGTTCTTGAACGGCATTCGCCCATAACGCGTGCGAAAATATCGGCGTGACGAAGTATGCCGTAGTAGTTCACGAGAAGCGGAAGGAAGATTTTGGACCGAAGTCCCGGAGCTACCGGATTGCTCCTCGCAAGGAGGGTCCATGAACCAAGCCAAGGAGAACATGCGGGAGGCGATCAACGGTGTCCTTGCCGTCGTGGAAGGAGATCGGTGGGCGGCTCCCGAAAACGGAGCGAAGCGGCAATGATCGTCACCGAACCGGAGTTCGATGGCAGGGCTTACGGTCGCCTGTTGATGAAGACCCATCCCGGCGTCATCAAGACGGACGCGGAGAACGACCGCCTCCTGGCAATCGTCGAGAGCCTGATGGCAAAGGGCGAAGAGCGCCTCAGTGCGGAGGAAGACACCCTATTGGAACTCCTTCTGAACCTCATTCACGACTATGAGCGCCAGTGCTATCCCATCCCGCCCAGCCCGCCAAATGAAATGATCGGATACCTCATCGAGCAACGCGGCCTCACGCCAACCGATCTGATCCCGTTACTTGGTTGCAAGAGCCGCGTCGCAGAAGTCCTTTCCGCCAAACGAGGAATCAGCAAAGTGCAAGCCAAGAATTTAGCGGCGTACTTCGAAGCGGGCGTGGAACTATTCCTCTAGCGGGTTCGCTCCCCCGCGGAAACCACGCGCCCCGACGCCACGCGGAGTTCCGCGGTTGCGCGCCGTTTGGTGTCGATTGTTCCGAATCGTGTCCCGAAAGCGAACCTGGTCGTGGCTCAACAATCGACCGTAGGCGTGGTTTACTTGCTAGAGCCGTCGTGATCTCCGAGGATTCCTTGGAGCAGAACCAAGTGCGTGGCGTACCCGCGGGCGCAACGAGTTTTCTTCGATACTTAAATCGCAACGTGATAGATTAGCGAATCCGGCCACAAGCTATAGAGGATCATTATTTCTGGTTGATTTCTTGCCAGTTCCAGGACGGCTCCGGACGATTCATGGGCGAACCGTGGATCCAGTGTCCCCCGCAGAATATCTTGTCGATCCCGATTCCTTTTCAGGAGTACCCGCCTTGCTAAAACTACTTGCTGTACTACCGGTTTTTTGTTGCTGACACATGTTTGCCCAACCGTCCATCACACAACCGCTCATCGCTCCCGGGGGAATCCTGAATGCCGCCAGCTTGATGGCTCCCGGTCTGCCGGGAGGCGCCATCGCCCGTGGTTCGCTCTTCTCCTTATTCGGCCAGCGCGTGGGACCCGCGGCTGGCATCGCCGCGACGGCATTCCCACTGCAAACGGCCCTCGCCGGCGTGTCTGTCAAAGTCACGCAAGGCGCCAATTCCGTGGATGCCATCCCCGTCTTCGTAAACGCCAACCAGATCAACGCCATCATGCCCTCCAATGCCCCGGGCTGGGCATGGCAGCCGTTGTTGTCACCGTGAACGGCACGAAGAGCTTTGCCTATCCCGTCCAGGTCGTGAACAGCAACCCGGGAATATTCGCCATCAACAGCGCCGGCATCGGGCCCGGTGTGTTTCAGAACTTCAACTCCTCAA
>Ga0105048_10004317_pt1 | contig 23183 bp, 15 predicted proteins | sample MAT05_FD_78382 | JGI IMG/M metagenome (GOLD analysis project Ga0105048, IMG submission 78382) | Freshwater microbial communities from Lake Fryxell liftoff mats and glacier meltwater in Antarctica - MAT-05 | ecosystem: Environmental > Aquatic > Freshwater > Ice > Liftoff microbial mat | place...
AAGCTCGCGAGCGACGACTTCCCACTTCTTTTTGAGCGCAGCATCGCCGGTCGCGAGATATAAGTCTGAAACAAGCTCTTGTAGCCTCGCTGTCACCCGCGAATCTTGGTTGGCGTAGTAACGATTGACGATGCTCTTCTGCTGCTTGGAGAGGTATTGATCCTTGGCCATCAGTCACAGCGTACGCCGGTCACACCACTACGGAGAGCCGCATGGCTACTCGATAAAGCCGTTCCCCGCATTGGCTCGCGTTACTGCACAAGTCCCTTGGTCAGTCGCATGAATGCAGTCTCAAGATTCACGGGTTCCTCGGCGAACTTTGTGACGCGGAAGCCTTGAGCAATCAGTGCCGATGGAATATCGGTCGCGCTATTGCCCGCCACATCATCGTAAGTCACGTGCATAACTTTCGAGCTCTTCCCATCTGGCCGGTCGTCGTTGGTAATTACAACCTTCTTGACACCTCGTAGCGCTGCCAGCACCTTCGCCGCTTCTTCGATGCGTTCCGTGACCCCCACGTGCAGCACGAAGCCGACTTTGGCACGTTTAAGTGCTTCTTCTACCGTGCCGTTAAACAGAAGGCTCCCCCGCTCGATGATCCCCACAACATTACATAACTCTGCGAGCTCGGGCAGGATATGGCTGGAAATTAAAATGGTCTTCCCCATCCTCCGCAGCTCTTTAAGCAGTTCCCGCATCTCGATGCGGGCTCGCGGGTCCAGCCCGCTGGCGGGCTCATCCATCAGAAGTACCTTTGGATCGTGCAGCAGCACCCGCGCGACGGCGAGCCGCTGCTGCATCCCGCGAGAAAGCGAGTTTACTTCGGCGGTTGCCTTGTAACCAAGGTCAGTGAGTTCCAACACATCCGCGACGACTTTGCGGCGCTGACTCCCGTGGATGTTGTACGCCGCAGCGAAAAACTCAAGATACTCGGTCACCACCATATCTTCGTAGGCGCCCATGAAATCCGGAACATAACCAATCAGCGGCCGGATCTGCCGGTTCTGGTAGCCCACCGTAAGTCCGGCAATGTTGGCCTGACCGCTGCTGGGCTTCAGGAGCGTTGCCAGAATCTTAATGGTCGTAGTCTTCCCCGCCCCGTTGGGACCGATGAACCCGAAGCAATCTCCTTCGTTAATAGTTAAGTTCAGATTGTTCAGCGCGACCAGCTCGCCGTACCGCTTGGTCAGATTCGTCGTTTCGATCATCAGCACGGGCGGGGATCCTTGTGGGGTGGGGCGCCGTCGCAACCAAGTCTGGTGACTAAAGAAATTGAAGCGTGCATTCTAAAGCAAAGCATTGTAAGCAAACCGAATACAAGACGCACCGATGTCATCGCGGCATCACGGTGGTGTTGGAGGCTGTGGAGGTGCGGGTGGGTCTGGGACCACTGCTCCCGCTCGCTGCGGGAATCCCGGCGGATTATCTGGCAGCGGGTAGACCCAACGCACCAGCGTTCGTCCGCTCGTGGCTAGCGGTTCTCCATCCACCATCACAGGAACGGGCGACGGAACCGATTCCTCCCCGCCCAGTTGCCCAATAATTATAATACAGGGCCGCGTAAACCATCGGCCAAGATCCCATCCGTGCGTTGAGGCTCGTTGAGGTGCAACCACAGCACTGGTCAGCCCCGAGTTATTAAAATCGGGCGTTGGCAACTGCGAGAAGAACGCAAGCGCATTCAGTTGGTCGGCCTTATTTCCGAATAACGCGGGATCGTTTTGGAGTGCTGAATCAAGCCGCATGCTCGGTACAAGTTGCTGAAGATAAGCCTCTACCGAAAATTTGTTAGCATCGGATACTTCTCGCGGCATCGTAACAGCATCCAAAGATAACGGATCACCCGCTGCCCACGGTTCGCGGTAGTAATACGCGGTCGCTTGACATGTCGTGTTCGCTCCCGGAGAACTTAGTTGAGTCCGCCGCGGCGATGGCCGGGGCAGATCGCGCATTGAGCGAACGACCACAACGACGATGTCCCGGAGCGGCCCGGGCATTTTGTGCTTAAGCGTGCCAGAAACCAAGGGCGATTGAAGCGACTTCCACGCTGCCTCCGAGTTTAACCGTAAAGCCCCCACCCCCGCAGAGCCATCCTCTTTCACTGGAAACGGCATCTCCCACCGAGGGCCGCCAACCCATTCTACCTGCACCTGTTTCACGGTCTGCCGAGTAGGCATCGTCATCGAATCCGGAGTTCGCGAGTCCACAACATAAGCTCTGGTATCTGAGAAGCCGCCAAAGCCCCCGCCTTCGGCATTGGGTGGGTCCCATGGAGCAATCGATGATAATGATCGCCGACCCGAGATACCCGCGCCGCCCGTTGCGACCGGCCCAAGTTCGCTCGCGTCGCCCACCGAAAGCGTTGCCTTTCCGTACCACGGAAGCAGCACGCTGGCCCACATCCGCGCTCGCTGCACCGGTTGACCGAAGACGTGATCCAGCAACGTAAGGTGCGTCGCCTCAATCCGCTTGGGTCGCAGCGCCGTTGCGCCACCCCACGCCAGCGCCGTAAAAACCCCCGACGCGGCGACGAAAAACACCCAGGCGTGCTGCGATTTCCCACGCCGCTTTAGCAGTGCAAATCCGAGCGGACCCGCAACCGCCCAGTAGAGCGCGAACACGATAAACCCTACCAATACGCCCGTGGCAGATCTCCCCGACTTGGAAATCTGCGAGGCAATCTCGCTATCGTAAAGGATCACTCGGCGTTGCGAGGTGGCGTTGGTAAACTGAAGGTTTGATCTTGTTGGGTCGGCTACGGGTTCGATCAGGTCGCCCCGGCGCCCCAGTACGCGGTGCCAGAAGACCTCGGCGTCTATTAAGTTAAACTGGCTGAGGGCGGTTTGATTCAGATCAAGCCCGATCATTGTAACACAACCCACACCAACCTCGCGTCGCGCTACCACGCAGTCGCCGTCGGGTCCGTTCAGGATTCGCACCGCGTCGGCTACCGACGCCCCCTGCCTCGGACGCATTGATTGCACCGTAGCCGTCTTGGGAAAGGTGGTGCCGCTCCACGCGGTCAGAAGCGGGCGGTATCGATCAAACTCAACCTTCTCTTTGGTTGTTATCAGCACGTCGGGCATGATATCGAAAAGCTCGTTGCTTGACTGGCTCGTCCAGCCCTGCCCCACGATCGGGAGAACAATAATTAAATGCCCCCCGCGCATTACATATTCTCGGAGCGCGCGAGATTTATCGCCCCTCAGCTTTGATGGATCTCCATCGGCCCACAAAACCGCTTCGTACTGCGACCACCCCTGCCACCGATCTGGCATGTCTTCGGGAGTTAAGCCCGTGACAATCTCCGTCACCTCGTTGGCGATCTTATGAAACGGCTCATTAAGCCCCGCTCGGTCAGCATACTGCTGAAGCCCAAGAGCGCGCGAGCCCACCACCCCCATCATCCCAATCGGGGCACCCACCACTGCTGCCGAGCGGGGATTCACCGGGAGCGTTCCCAACAAGCTCCCCGCGCGATAGCCCGGCGCGCCCGGCTCGCCGGTACCATCTTCTATTGCTTCGAACACCGAGATTCGTAGCGAATCGCTCCCGCTTTGTGCGAACGAGAACGGTAACCGACCGTAAAGCCATACCGATTGCGCCACCCCGGGGTTAGACGCTAAACTTAACTCGTAAGCCGGACGATCGCCGTCCCCATCTACGGATATCAGCCGGACAATTAACTCACGCTGTTTCGCCGCGCTGTCATTCAGGGCAACCCTGATGCCCACCCACTCCCCTAACCGGGCTTGCCCACCCACGCCAAAACGCTCGAGCGTAAGCCCGACCTCGCCCGTCCCCACACCTTCAGTTATGGTGGGCTGGGGTATCACCACCGGCGTCGAACCATCCTGTGCCCGCGCTGTGTGACTGCCACCCAGCAGCAGAAGCCATACCACCGCAAGAGGCCATATTCTGCGGGCCCGTGTCCGCTCCATAGCCATCACAAACTTCCATGTCAGCATGTTCTATCCGAGTTAAGACCATCCGTTTCAGCACCGGTCAGTATTCGAGCAGCCAAGGGCGACGCCCGATAGCTCCGCTTAGATTCTACCGCCACTGAACCCATCGGGTTCAGATGTCGATGATTCTACTGTGATGCACGCTGGAGTCTTCCAAACAATCGCGGCGGTTGGAATAGGCATTTTCGCCATTTCTGCGATGCTCGCTTTTCTCGGCACCCAAGTAAAAACAGCAACAGGTATCCACGACCTGAGGGTACGGGTCGCACAACTCCGCCGCGAGCGGCTCCTTCAACTGCGCGCGGTGGGGCCAGATCACACTCCCGCCGCAACCGCCCCAAGCCATCCTGAAGGCAAGTCTCCTCAACATTTACGAGGAACAACCCCGTCCTAGGCGGGCTTGTTCTACCGGGTCAGCGTCGTTTTACCGGGTCAGCGTCAGTGACTGTATCTCTGCGGCGGCCAATGCTGCGGAGACGGCCAGGTACTCCGGGGAGAAGGTTGCGAGAGGACCGTGTAGCAATCCCAAGACAGATCGCGCGGCACGAAGGCCTTCGACGCTTACACTGGGAAAGTTGAAGCCATTGAGGGGCAAGTTCAGCGTATCGATCCCCTGATCAATTAAGCTTCCCATCAGACCCCGCTGCTGAACTTGGTTCGCCGCTCCTGCCGCGGCCATCCCTATAGATGGAGCGAAGTCATAAACCGTCCCCGCGAACGCCGCAGCACCTACGAGCACTGATCCATCCTGTACCGAATCCATGATCAAGTCGTCGCCTTGACGATACGACACGCTTATTGATGGCCGCACACCTTTCATCAAATCGTTGTAGAGCGGAACGATAAGTCCGGGCTCACGTGGTTCTGCGGTCGCGAGGTCCTCACCGGTTCGGTCCATCGGTGCGCGGACGGCGTTACTGATAGCCGAACCGACCAACGAGATCAGCCCGTAGCCCTTCCGCGCCCGACGTAACGTATCTGAGAAGGAGATTGAAAGCAACTCTTGATTGGCGGGATCCAGCAGCCGCAGATCGCTCCGGCTCAGAAGGCCTTTGTCGCCCTTACCCGTGGCCTGCTTCGCCGCGGCGATCACTGCTTGCGGGGTGAGCCCAGCGATCAGGAATCGTTCACCCACCGAATAAGTAAACTCGAACGGCACCGGGAGCCCTGCGGGAGTCAGCGTAAAAAGTTCTACGCCATCCAACTTCCACGCACGAAGCCGGATGTATTTCGCCACGTCGGTCGCCTGGCCCTGCAAAAACTGTGCGGCCGTCTTAACTAACTTCGTGTGCGAACTAAGAAACGTCGCCCGGTCGCGAAGCTCGATGAACGCAACATAACTCGAAAACCCGCCCCCGCCCGTGCTTTCGGAGGCGTACATCCCACCCACGCCACCTAAGGTAGCTAACACATCTTTCTGGAGATCAACGCCGGTGATCTGTGTGAACTGCCCGAAAGGGTCAGCGGGCACATCCGCATTCATCTCAGAAACGGCTTTGGCTTGATTGCTGATCTCAGAAACTATCCGCACGAGCGCATCGGTGGTCACAACCGCTATGGCAGCCGATGTGGCATCCGAGGGAATAATATTAATGTCTTTCGCTGTGAGCCGCGACGATCCGAACCCGACCCCCGACAGCGTTTGCTTCACGTTCTTGACGCGCACCCGCCCACGCAGACCATCTTTGGTGTGACCAATCTCGAACGAGCCGTTGATGGCGTTTTCGCCAACTAAGTTCATCGACGTGAACTCTTTGAGCAGGTCTGGCGGGCGCGCCCCGTTGGCGTTAGAGGCCTGGCTGATGCCCATCTGCATCAAATTAGCTAACGGGGTGAGTGCCTTGAAATCAAAGCTCCCATGTACCAGCGGGGTCAATCCGTCAACCGTTAGCGCGGGCAAGGTACCGACTGATTTCCACGGATCTTCGGCCAGTGTCCCGAAGAACACATCGTAAGTGTTGCCCTTCTGGAAACGGCCAAACGAAAGTTTACCACCGGGTACCGATATCATCCGCATGCCCGCGTAAGTCTTGCTCGCCTTGGGCAAGCCCTGGCCCTCGGCAGTCACAACTGTTTCAACCATCTCCGACAATTCGGCGGAATCTTCCGCATTGCTGAAAACTGTCGAAGCGGCTATGCCATATCCGAATGCTCCACCCGAGTTGCTCTGGGGATCATAAAAAACCGCGAGGCGCGAGGGGTGAGAGATCGCCTTCAGGGCTAAGTTAATAACCTTCGCGGTGTTCGCATCGAGCGGACCGGTGACCTCTTCAGGAAGCTCGGTGATTCGCTGCGGGAAGAGCTTTAACGCGGCGAGCAGTTTAGCATCTCGCGGGTCCGCAAGAAACGATTCGAGCGATGCTCGCTCCCAAGCGATCAGCGTCTGCACTGGGTTCAGCGGCGCGGGGGCATCCACCGCTTTCTCCTGAGCCCACACGCTCCCGCTCACAACTCCGACCGTAAGTGCTGCCAGCGCCGCCAACCGCCGCCCCGCCTTGGTAACCGGCCCACTTTGCATGCGACTCGCGGACATTCGGATTTCGTTATTGCAAGGTGCTGGCATCTGATAAAACTCCGATAAAGGTACTGCGGTACGTGGACGACCGAGAAAATCGAGGGCTTAACGGCGCGGGTGTATCTGAACCACGTTGCACTAGGCCCATCGCTCGAGCCCGTTGCCGCCGAAGAATACGCCATCCGAACATCCGTTTAGGTTCGCTATTTGCTTCCGTACGCGGCGTACTAGTTACTAGGGTAAGCGGTTCTGCGGTTGCGCTCCGCTCAGCACGAATGCGCGATTTAGAACCGATTTCTGGCGCAACCGGGGCGAATGTGGTTGCGATTCTCTGCTCTTCGACGCCGCTGTATTCCTTCCACGGACGCCTGTGATGGTCTAAACCAACTTGTTTAGAAGCTTTAACGATGCTTTAAGCCAGCGAGATTTCGCGAGTTGCTAATCCACCAGGCCGACGGGTTGCCGAAGTTGCCGGGAGGCTAGGAGTACCGGCGCTGGCCCATCTAGAATCGCTGATCCGTCGAATGCATAGCGTGAAAGCTTGCTAATAGGTCCGCAGCAATCGGTCGTCCACGAAATAGACGGAATCCTTAAGGGCGTTTGCCAATTTTTTACCTAACAGCACGAACTCGCGGAAAGCACGGACGTAGTTTTCAGGGAACGGATGGGAGCGAGCTCTCTGCGTCGAAGGCGCAACTACGCTGTTTGGAGAACCATTCTCTGCTGTCTTGGCCATTGGTCCGTCGCGGAAGTAAATGCAATTTGAGCGTTTGAGAAGGTCGAGATAGAATTGCTGGCTGCGACAACCTTAATAAGTAACCTGCGGACGCTGTCGGCCATCTCACTAAGTAACCATATGAAACTTCTGCATCTTACCGGTTTTACTCTTGCGTCGATCATTGCCGCTGTTGCCGTGCAGCGCGTATACAGCGATCCGCCGACGGCCCCCGCTGGCACCTCCCCCACCCCCACCGCTCCCGCCTCCTCATCCACTGATATGACCACGACTGCCAACAACGAACCCAGCAAGACATCCGCAGCCCGTCTTTCGAAGGCTGGCTTTGACATTACCCCGCTCAGTAAGCAACGCATCGATACCCTCGCTCTGAAGTTGAGTAAGAGCGACCGTGATGTACTCCTTGCAAAGGGCACCGAGCCCGCCTTCTGCGGCAATCTTCTTGATAATAAGAAGGAAGGTACTTATACCTGCAAGCTGTGTGACCTCCCGCTCTTTGGGAGTGATTCAAAGTTTAACTCCGGCACCGGCTGGCCGAGTTTCTTTAAGCCTTATGATGCCGAGCATGTGGTCGTACATTCAGATAAGTCGCACGGCATGTCGCGCGACGAGATCGTGTGCGGCCGCTGCAGCGGGCACCTCGGGCACGTCTTCAATGACGGCCCAGCACCTACCGGACAGCGTTATTGTCTTAACTCTGCGTCGCTGAATTTCTTTGACAAGGGCGCCCAGCTGCCCGATGCGGGCCGTGTACCGGTCGCAACTCAATCCGCTTACTTTGCTGGCGGTTGCTTCTGGGGAGTCGAAGACCGGTTCCAGCAGTTGCCCGGCGTAATCACAGCCATAAGTGGATACATGGGCGGCAGAACCGCAAACCCAACTTACAAAGATATCTGCTACTCCAACACGGGGCACGCGGAGACTGTGCGCATCGACTTTGACCCCTCGAAGATCACTTATGCTCAGTTGCTTGAAAAGTTTTTCAAGTTCCACGACCCCAGCCAGCTCAATCGCCAAGGCCCGGATGTCGGGGATCAGTATCGTTCGGCCATCTTCACGACCGATGAGACGCAAGCCAAGGCCGCCGAGGCGTTCATCGAGAGTTCGCAAAAATCCGATCGATTCAAGACTCGCAAAATTGTGACGCAGGTCCAGACCGTGGCTCAGGCAGGCAAGTTCTACGCCGCAGAAGATTATCACCAAGACTACCACGTCAAGAACGGTGGCCACTGCGCGATGCCGCAAGAGTAACCCTCCCCCGCACCAAAGTCAGTTCACAAACTTAGGTCCGGCCCAAGCGATAACGCCTGCGCCGGACCTTTTGCTTTTTGCTACGACCACCTCGGGCCTTGTTCCTCGCCCTCACGGTTCGCCCCGAATATACTAGAGTACATGAGTTCCCCCGACCCAGCAAAAGGTGCCCGTCCGCCGCGGCTTGAAGTGATCGAACCGATTGGAAAGCGAGTGCTCATTCGTAAGGATGATGACAAGAAGCAGACCAAGGCGGGGATTCACCTTCCGGACAAAATCGAAATTCCTACGCTCACGGGGCGGATAGTCGCGGTCTCAGCTCAAGTGGAAAAAGATGCGGACTACCCGATCCAGCGTTATGACCGGATTCTGTTCAACCCCAAGCACGCCATCCCTGTAGACTTGGAAGGTGACAATCGGCTCTATGTAATTCCAGTCGAGGATATCATGGCTGTCTTTCGGCGGGATGAGCCGGCGACGTAATATTATTGGTCTTACAGAGTCTCTGAGAATTAACTTTCCTCCGCCGCTCGAATGTCTAACGCAACCCAGCACCACGCCGAGCAGTCCTGCTTCCGGGCTATTGCCGCGTTGCCCGTGGACCAGTTGCCGCCGAACCTGAAAGTGCCGCGGGCGAGCACATCCTTCCAGACTTACATTCGGACCCCGGGCTCTAAGAGTCTTTCCAACCGCGCGGTCTTGCTCGCATCGCTCGCGGCAGGCCGCTCGGTGATCCGGGGTGCCTTGGTCGAAGCCGACGATGCGCAGCGGATGTTAGAAGCGGCCGGGTTGCTCGGCGCGATGGTGCAGCACGGGCCCCCCGACGTAACAACCGGAGGCCCCACCGTTGAGATAGTGGGAGTCGGCGGGGCGTGGAAGCCCACTGGGTCTGGCAACGAAGTTAAGTTAAATTTGAATAACGCGGGAACGGCGGTGCGTTTTCTTGCCGGGGCCGCCCTGCTCTCGCCGGTGCCGGTACTCATCGATGGTAATCATCGCATGCGCCAGAGGCCCATCGCCGAGCTTGGCGACCTGCTCGGTAAACTCGGCTGCCGCGTTGAGTATCTTGGGAATGCCAACTGTCCGCCCGTTCGGATTACGCCCCCCGCCGATATTAACTTTTGCCCATCGAGCATCGAAATTGGATCAACGCACTCGAGCCAGTTCGCCTCGGCTCTGTTGCTGGCCGCGCCATGGCTCCCCCACGGGATTACGTTGCGGTTTGTCGGCGAAACAACCAGTGTAAGTTATGTTCGCATGACAACCGGGCTGCTCGCGCGGCTCGGAGCGACGGTCCAGGAATCCGCGGACGGGCGGGTAGTTCGGGTAAGCGGGCGGCTGGCCGCCAAAGGCCTCGCGGCATTTAGTTACGACGTGGAGCCCGATGCGAGCGGCGCGACCTATTTCTGGGCCGCGGCGGCGCTCATCCCGGGATCACGGGCGAACCTCGCCGGGCTGGGGAGCGATTCTCTCCAAGGAGACTGCGACTTCCCTCAAATGTTACGTCGCATGGGCTGCGAGGTTGGCGAGCAACAGCGGCCCGGCGAACGAACTAGTTGGGTGTTGGGGCCGCGAGAGTTACAACCGTTGCTGGCAGACATGAGCGAAATGCCCGACGCAGCGATGACGCTTGCAAGCGTCGCGGCTTTCGCGTCGGGCACCTCAATCCTGCGAGGGCTTAAGACCCTGAGAGTCAAAGAGACGGATCGGATCGCGGCGCTGCAAGAGCAACTGATAAAGATCGGCGTGCAGGTGGCTACTAACGTAGCGAACGATCCCGACGCGGTTACGATCACACCCCCGCCGGGTGGGATCGATTGCGGAGAGACTGTCGCGCCGGTCTACTTTGATACTTACGATGATCACCGAATGGCGATGGCCTTGAGCCTCATCGGCCTGAGGCGGCCGAATGTATTTATTAAAGATCCCGCGTGCGTGCGAAAGACCTACCCGACGTTCTGGCGAGATTGGGCAGCTCATTATGCCGTCTGAACGCCGCGTTTCATGCCACAGATCCGCCGGCCGTTGACGCGCGTGCGGGGCTTCGAGTGGGCCATTCTCGGAGCGGCCAAGGTTGGATGTAATCTTACTTCAGGTGATAAAAAAACCCCGCGGTTGCGGGGCTTATCTCTTTGGAGTTATGACGGACTCAACAGCTTACTTCTTGCCGAGCCACTTTTCCCATAGGCCCGCGTACTCTTCAACGTTGTCTTTGGTAACGATCGCGAGATCGAAGTGATTGATTACATCCTTAGGGGCCTTGGCCGCGTGGATCTTGTCAACAAGCAGGTGGACGCTCTCGTGGCCCCAACCGTAGCAATCCTGGCCGACGAGCACCTGTACTTGACCCTTGCGAACATAATCAAGTTGCTGGGGAAGGGTATCGACGCTCACCACCTTCGCGTTCTCGTAAACACCGTCGAGCGCGTTCTCAGTGAACAGCGGCCAACCGCCGACCATCGCCCATCCGGTTATCTCGGGGTTCGCGCTCTGCACCTGCTGAACCATCTTGGCCGCCTCGGGCGCTGTCTCGGCGTGGTAGTAGGTATCCTTAACCTTAATATCCTTGGTCTTGGCCAACTCTTCTTTGACACCGCGTACGCGCGCTTGCAGGTTGGGGGCGTTCTGATTTCCGGCGAGGATGGCCACAACGCCCTTGTTGCCCATCACCTTAGCCAACTCGCGGCCTACGGCCTTGCCAGCCTCTACGTCGTCAATCCCGTAATAAGCAAACCGCTTGGACTCGGGGGCGTCTGAGTCAAATGTAACAACTTGTACACCCTTTTCAACCGCGCTGTTGATCGCCGCGGTGAGCACCTTGGCATCGGAGCACGAAACCGCGATTCCGTCGGCACCGGCCGAGACGAGCTGATCAATGAACTGCGCCTGCTGTTGGGCGTCTTCGTTGTTGGGGGTCCGCCACTGAACATCAACCTCAAGTCCGAGCTCTTTGCTTAACTTTTTTCCAGCGTCAACAGCACCGGTGCGGGCCGCCTGGAAGACCGGGTTGCCCTGGCTCTTGGCGATAATGCCGATGGTGTACTTCTTACCTTTGGCGGCGGGCGCTGTGGCGTCCGCGACTTTCACGGCACCGGCGTGAATTACTTCCTTTGTCTTGTCTGCGGCGTTTGCAGCGGCAACTTTAGTTGCATCGGCCGCGTTGACCGCGGCTTCCTTCACTGCTTCGCCCGTCTTGACTGCGGCATCCTTAGCCGCTTCCTTGGCTTCTCCGACTTTCGTCGGAGTGCCATCCGGCTTCTTGTCCTCACAGCCCGTGAGACCAAAGCCAGCGAACGAAAGAGCGAGCGCGAAACCAGCAATCAGATGGATAGAACGTTTGGTTTTCATAAATGACTTCTCCTGTAAGTTGGGCGGATAATAGGGGGTTCCCGACACCAGAGTGAACTAGTCGATAGAAAGGCCTTAGAAGCTGCTGACTTCTATTAAACGTTGGAAATGTGGCAACGGTTTTCGGCTCGCTGCCATCTCACGCGGTGAAGACCAGACATAAGCCGCGCAGCGTGGCATGCCGCCTGGCTTTTGCGAGAGATCCACTCGCGGTCGGGCCAGCGACTAGATTCGGCACGCTCAGCGAATGCCGCGCCGTCTACTTCTTCTCAGGCTGCTTCACATCTGTCGAGGCGGGGCTAGGTGCATCCTTCTTCACCTTTTCCTGAAGGCGTCCGAAGTAATGCTTGACCGCGTCGTGATATTCACGCGGAATCTGCATTGACTCCATCGCTTCAGCGGCTTCGCGGCTGCCCGCTTCGACGACCGTACCAAATTCTGCCGTCGACTGACCCTTGACGGCCTCCCCATAGACTAGTCTACTTCCGATGATGGGTCCGCCTTGGGTGTCCACCTGCGCTTTTTCTTTCTTGTATTCAAAATCGGCGGCCTGTGCTTCGGGACTCATGCCACCGTTAGATTGTCCGGCGCCGCCACTTCCATTCCCCTTTTTCGCCGACTCGCCGGGCTTCCAACCGCCTGTTTTACCTTTGCCTGGGTTGGATCCTGGCTTATCGCACTCGCCGCCGAGGCATTCTCCCAGTTCGGCGAGCTGCGATTTAGCTTGGTCTAACGCGGCATCGAGGTTCTGCATGTCCTCTTTCAGGGCCTCCGCCTCGGAGAGTTGCTTGTCGAGATCGTTCATCCCCTGTTGGCCTTCCTGCTGGAGGCCATCTTGCGTCATGCCCTTGGCCATCTTGGACATGCCTTCGCCCATTTTTCCGGCGTTCTCGCAGGCCTTCGCCGCGGCTTTGGCCATTTCGAGCATCTGTTGCTTTTGTTCAGGCGAGAGGTTCTTCATCTCGTCGATCGCCTTCTTCAGAGCTTCGGGGTTGCTGGCGGCCTGCTTCGCGAGCTGTTCAGCGGATTTTTTGTCGAGCCCGGCTTTCTCAAGTTGTTTGGCAACTTGCCCCTGATTCTCGCCCATTTGCTTGAGTTGGGCTCCCATGTTGTCCATCTGCTTCTTTGCGGCAGCCTTCTCCTCGGGGGTGAGCGAGCCGGATGCTAACTTTTTCTCAAGCTGCTTCAAATGCTCTTGGGCCTTATTGAAATCCCCGCGTGAGAGCGCGCGTGAGAACTCGTTGAGCGGCCCGTCACCCGGCTGCTTCAACTGACGCATGGCTTCTTTCTGCGCCTCCACCTGTGCGGCCTTCTCGCCTTCCTTTTGAGCTTGAAGCTTGTCAGTTATGGCTGTAAGTTTCTTGACGGCATCGCGACGCATTGTGTCAGGATCGTCCATCGCTTGCTTCGCGGGCGTGGTATCGTCGGTCTTATCGTCGGGCTTTTGATCAAGAAACTCGACCTGCGCTTTCTTGAGAGCTTCTTTCAGTTGGTCGGCCTTTTGTTCGAGGTCGGCCCTCACCTCCACCACTGCATCGCGTTTCACTTGCTGGGCGACACGCTTCGCATCGATTTTCAGGACATCCATGACTGGGAAGAACGCCCAAACGAGCGCGAAAACGACCGACGCCGCGATTGGCACGGGCCACCACTTGGGTTTTTCGATTTCGATCGCATCGCCGACGCGTAGTTTTTTAGCGGTCGCGCTGGCATCCTCGACCACCGCGCGCGACCATTCATCTTGCTGGGTAGAGACGTATAAAGCGGTGCTAAGCACCTCGTGGAGTCGAGCTTTTTCATCGAGCAGCCGAGCTACGACAATACCTTTGCGGCGTGAGATAAACGCACCACCGAGGGCAATGACGACGGAGGCTCCGCCAGTGCTCAGGAAAATTGTGCGCCATGGAAACGCCAATCCGAAGACGCGTTCAACTACTCGTGTGAGAAGTAGAGCAGCGAGCGCACAACTCACAATCACCGTAATCCAGCGCAGAACATCCCCGATGAGCAGGCGGGCCGAGGCTTGCGCAATGACGCGGCGGATCTCGTTCATGGGTTAGCTACTTTCATTTCCGTTCCACCTTTACCAACACTTCTGCGATACGCCTACTGCGGAATGGGTAAACTCAGTTAGTTCATCGACCCACCTGACAAACTATCTTATACAGGTACGTGTTATACGGATCTGATCGGGGTTTGTTTTCACTTGCTGGCAAATTCGTTGCGAACAATGAGAAATAGTTAGAGTCCCCTGCGCAAGTTATTCGGACCTGACGTCGACCGTCTGTATTGCTGAACTTTGAACGGCGAACTCAAGCTAGGTATCGCGCCGCGCGATGAACAAACTCCTTGCCCAGACAGGCCTAGGGGTGCTACAATCCCACCGGTACGTCAATTCATTGAGGAATCAGCAGAATCATGGCACTTCTCACAGCAGACCGTTTACAAATCGTCTCCACCCACCAGCGCCACGCCAAAGATAGCGGGAGCGTTGAAGTTCAAGTCGCGATGCTCACCGCGGGTATCAACTCTGTAGCAGATCACCTGAAGACAAACGCGAAGGACCATCACTCTCGCCGCGGTCTGCTGGGTAAGGTAGGTCAGCGCAACCGATTGTTGAAGTATCTTGCACGTACTCAGCCCGCTCGCTATCAGTCGCTGATCGCCAAGCTTGGCTTGCGTAAGTAAATTTGGTTTTATCGCGACCCGGGGTGTGAAGCTCCGGGTCGTTTTCTTTTGTTCTACTACACTACGTCCATGTCCGGATGATGCAGCACGGCGTCGGAAGTTTCATTCCAACGGCCGAATCGGACTAGACGAACTAGAAGTTGGCAAGGTTTTTGCAGCTGCAAATGCGTCGGCGTTACTGGTCGAGTGTTTCCCCTTTCCTCCGTCGGCTGGGACGATTAGGGCGGCGGGCTCTTGGCAGCGGATATCGGTGAAGCGGAGTCGCTCCTCTTCCTCCTCCTGCCCCGAGCCCTTTGCCTTCCCCGTTTCCATCGACGGAGGTTGTCGGCGAGCGATACGAGCGACTTTCTAGGAGCTGCCCGATGGCGTCGCGATTTCTCGCGGCTGCCCGGGCGTTCAAGAAAGGTCCTCGCAACGCCCGTGTCGGCCCCGATGTAATACTGGGTGGAAGTGGTATTGCTCCGCTGCGTTGACCGCAGCGCGGCGCTGGGCTAAGGAATTAAAGCACATGGCACAACTTATTTCTCTCGCGGAGAGCGTGGTCCGGGTTCAGACCGAAATCGGCGGCCGGACACTGATGTTGGAAACTGGCGTTGTGGGAAAGCAGGCGGGCGGTGCGGTGATGGCGCACTTTGGTGGTTCAACAATCCTCGCCACCGTGGTGCGGGCCAACCCGCGCGAGGGGATCGATTTCTTTCCGTTAACCGTTGACTACCGTGAGAAGACACCTGCGGCGGGCAAGTTTCCCGGAGGCTTCCGCAAGCGTGAGGGTCCACCGAGCGAGAAGGAAATTTTGACGATGCGGATGATCGATCGGCCGATCCGTCCGCTCTTTCCCGATGGCTTCCTAGACGAAATTCTGATCCAGGTGATGGTGCTAAGCCACGATAAGGAAAATGATACAGACGTGCTTGCGTGCACCGCTGCGTCGGCCGCTCTTGCGATCAGTAACATTCCCTTTGAGGGACCCACGGCTACCGTCCGTGTTGCCCGCATCCACACCGATGATGGCCCGCAGTTTGTGGTGAACCCGACAGTGTCGCAGATGGATTACAGCGACCTTGACATCGTGATGGCCGGTCACAAGGACGGTCTTAACATGATCGAGGTGGGCGCGGCCGAGATCGCCGATGCCGATGTGCTGGCGGGGCTGGAGTTCGGCTTTGATAATATTAAGAAAATTCTTAACCTGATCGATGATCTCGCGGCCAAGGCTGGCAAGGAAAAGGTTCTGGGAGAACTGCACCTGCCCAGCGCGGAAGTGATCGCGAAGGTCGCCGCGGCCTGCGACGCTGATATGGTAAAAGCTCGCCAGGTCAAGGTTAAGAAAGAACGCAGCGCCGCCGTGGACGCTGTACGTGTCAAGCTTCTGGATACCCACTTCCAGTTGAACACCACCGGTAACTACGGAGATTACCTTGTGAGCGCGAAAAACCGGACGCAGGCCAAAGAGGCCTTCCGCCGGCTCGAAGAGAAAGTAACGCGCCGATTAATTGTAAAGGATCGAATCCGGGCCGACGGCCGCGGACCCACAGATATCCGTCCGCTCGCGGGCGCTGTGGGCATCTTTGCGTGCACACACGGGTCGGCGCTCTTTCAACGCGGTGAGACGCAGAGCCTGATCAGCGTTACGTTGGGAACGGGCAAGGACGAGCAGATCGTGGATGGCCTGCTGCCCGAGTATAGCAAGAAGTTTACATTACACTACAACTTTCCCCCGTTTTCAACCGGGGAAGTCAAGCGCATCGGTTCCCCTGGTCGGCGTGAGATCGGTCATGGAGCGCTCGCGGAGCGTAGCCTGCTGGCGATCATCCCCAGCCCGGAAGATTTTCCCTACACCATCCGAGTCGTGAGCGACATTACCGAGAGCAACGGCTCTTCATCCATGGCGAGCGTGTGCGGTGGCTGCCTCGCGCTGATGGACGCTGGTGTGCCTATCCGCGCAACTTGCGCGGGGATCAGCGTCGGGCGCTTCGCCGATGATGATGACCAGAATGAGTTGTTCGTGACGGACATCATCGGCGAAGAAGATTTCTTCGGCGATATGGATTTCAAGGTGTCTGGAACGCGCGAGGGCATCACGGGGATTCAGCTTGATCTCAAGACCCGCGGGCTTTCGATGTCTCAGATCGAGCGTATCTTTGTGCAGGCCAAGCAGGGTCGGCTTGAGATCATTGACGTGATGGAGCAGATCATCCCGGCACCGCGTGCTAATATTAGTTCGCTGGCACCGCGGCTCGTGACGCTTAACATCGACCCGGAGAAGATCGGCAAGCTCATCGGGCCGGGCGGCAAGATGATCCGCGGCCTGCAGGACAAGTACGGCGTCACCATCGATGTCGAAGACGACGGTACCGTCCAGATCGCCGCGACCGACGGCGCATCACTGGATGCAGCTCGCTCCGAGATCGAGGCACTCTGCGAAGAGGTTAAGGTTGGTCAGATTTATAGCGGTAAGGTTGTCAGCATGAAGGACTTTGGTGCGTTCATCGAGCTCGCGCCCGGCACCGATGGCATGTGCCACATCAGCGAACTTGCCGATGGTTATGTTAAGAGTGTCGCCGATGTCGTGAAGCTCGGGGACGTCGTGAAGGTCAAGGTTATCAATGTTGACGATCAAGGCCGCATCAAGTTAAGCCGCAAGGCTGTGCTTCGCGATGAGTCTGGTGGGGGTCCTGGCGGTGGACCCAGTGGTAGTTTTGGCGGTGGTCCGACTGGGGGCCCAGCGGGCGCGGCCGCTCCCCAAAACGGGGGGGGACGGCCCCAGCCGCAGAACGCGTAAGAAGGATCAAACTCAGCTCGTTTCAGAAAAGCCGAAATAATATTCGGCTTTTTTTATTTTTTGCGCGCGCGTAAACGCTTTCACGTCTGTCTCTGAAGATGAGCGTTGCTAGATTCCGTATTGATATTTGTGGGAAATTTGGGAATGTCCGCGCATTTTTCGCTATAAGAGTAAGAAAGTGACGGGCGTACTGAAGTGGGTGGTGCGGAAAGACCACCGTGAATTATGGTGGGCGGGTTTGGGGCCAGCGGGCACTTGGGTTTAGGACAATCGGGGGTAGGGTGATTCAAAGGGCCTGTGGCTCGTGCCTCTGGTCCCCGCCGACCCCCATTGCTGCCGCATCGCGTGTCTTGAATTGCAGGTTTGTGCAACGCGGCACGACGATCGCCGGTAAAGCGGGGTGGGGGATGGGAATCGGCGTAAAGATCGCGGTCGCCAGTCTAAGTTTTAAATGTGGTACTAATTGTTTTGAGTTATGTTACAAATTTAGTCAATGCGAAAGCGAAGTTTCCATGAATTTTCACCCAAATGCACATCTTGAATCCATCGAAGGCACAGTCAAATGGTTTGACGCTCGGAGGGGGTATGGCTTTATTACCGGTCCGGAGGGTCAGGACATCATGGTGCACTTCTCGGTAATTGACGGCGATGGATTTCGGGTGCTGAAGGACGGAGCCCCGGTGCTTTACAGCGCTGTGAAAACGGAGCGAGGCTGGAAAGCGTCGAGGGCACAGTCGATGGCGGAAATTACCATCGCCGCTGGTCTTAAGAAGACGTACTCGCGCACCATGCGCAGGTAGGTAGGTAGGTGGCTAGTCGCCTCGTTTGAAGTTCCAGATGCGGTCTCCGGCGTCCGGGGTCGTCTCTGGTTTCCGGCTGGGCTTGTCAAATCCGTCCCTTAACGGGTGCCTCGCTTGAGCAGGGGCTTTCGGGGCCTCAACCGCACACCAGCTGGGATCGGTGGAACGCATCGCAAAGAAGCCGGGGATTCGCGTGGGTATACTGGCAGCGACATGCCTTGGTCAAGCGCGATATTTGGGTTGGGCCTGCTTGTCGGGACGGTTGCGACCGCGCTCGCCGCTCGTTGGCAGATCAAACGATCTCTTGCTAAGGTTCGCGTTGCGGAACGCCGCGCTAGATCGGCGGAACGACTCGCCGAGATTGGCGCAATGACGGCGGGGTTGGCGCATGAAATTAAGAACCCGCTCTCCACGATCGGGCTGAACGCGCAGTTACTCGCCGAGGGAATGGAAGAGATTCCGGTCGATCGCGCGGTCGATGCGCCGTCCAAGCAACGGCTGATTCGGCGCATCGGCTCGCTGCGGCGTGAAGCCGAGCGGCTCAAGGGGATCTTGAGCGACTTTTTGAGCTACGCGGGTGAACTTCGTCTGGACTCAGCTCCGCAAGATGTTAATCAAGTTGTTGAGGAGTTAGTCGATTTCTTCAGCCCTCAGGCGCAGCAGCAAGGTGTGCGGCTTCATAGTAAGCTGGAGGCGTCAACGCTTTTGGCATCGGTGGATGCTCCGCACCTCAAGCAAGCACTGCTTAACTTGATGCTGAACGCGGTGCAAGCGATGAAGACTTCCAGGGATGAGGCGGGCAAGCCACTTGAGAGCGAGCGACCCAAGGAACTTATTATCCGCACCGAGCGCCACATCGAGAAACTCGCCGGGCAACCCCCAGACCAGAGCGTCCGCATACATGTAATTGATACCGGCCCTGGCATACCCCCGCTCGTGCTTGAGCGGTTGTTCACGCCCTATTTCACTACCAAAGCGGGCGGGACTGGCCTCGGGCTGGCCACGACTCGCCGGATTATCGAAGCGCACCATGGGCGCATCGAGGCTTACTCGCAGCCGGGAGTCGGCACCGAGTTTACAATTACGCTTCCCCAGCACGCTCCCGCCGCCAAAGAAGATTCGCCTCGCCCGCGTGCCCCGTAGGTCGGTGCTGAAGCGGGGTTACCGCCGATACTGTTTCGCCAGTACAACGCATGACCACCCAACCCCCCGAATCCACTCCTCGCTCCTCGGCCCCTCCCCCACTGCCGACGGTGTCGGCAGCGGGCCAGCCCTCGGAAGGTTCGTCAGATGTCCCGCGTGATGCGTCGGGCGGTGGCAATCTCGGCGAGCATCGAGACAGCGGGCCATTGCAAGCCGCGGGCTGCCCCTTCGGATATGGACACGTTCAGCCGGCAGTGGCATCGCAGCATGCGAGGAATACTGCGATGAAAGCGGAAACCGCTGCCAACGAGGAGCATGCGTCGGGCATGGTCCGCGATCTCTCGAACAAACTTGATTACACCGGGTATCTCGCGCTTGATCAGTTGCTTTCAGCGCAGCGGCCTCTGAGCGAGCCGGAGCACCATGATGAGTTATTATTTATCATTCAGCATCAGACCAGTGAACTCTGGTTCAAGCTGGTGGTACACGAGCTTCGGGAGGCTATCCGTCTGACGCGGCTTGATCGCCTCGACGGTACCTTCAAGATTCTCGCGAGGGTGAAACATATTCAAGCCCAGCTATTTAACCAGTGGAGCGTGCTCGCCACGCTTACACCGAGCGAGTATGTCCAGTTTCGTTATGTCTTAGGACCCGCCAGCGGGCTCCAGAGTCACCATCATCGGTTGATCGAGTTCCTGCTGGGTCGCAAAGATCGTAAGATGCTCGCCCTCTTCGAGCACCGTGGAGACTTACATGAACAGATGAAAGTTGCGCTGGAATCGCCCAGCATTTACGACGAGTTTCTGCGCCTGCTTGCGCGCAGAGGTATGGCGATCCCGGCCGATGCGCTCGCGCACGACCTCACCGTTCCGCACGAATCGCATCCGGGTGTTGTAGCCGTTCTCAAAACTATTTATGAGGACCCACGTCTGCACTGGGATTTTTACGAGATGGCGGAGAAGCTTGTGGATGTGGACGAGCAGTACGCGATGTGGAAACATCGCCACATGCTGGTGGTGGAGCGCATCATCGGTTACAAACGAGGGACGGGCGGCACCGCGGGGGTTGCCTACCTGAGAGATCGCGTGGGCGATCGGCTGTTCCCTGAACTCTGGGAGGTACGCACGGAGCTGCGGGGCGTGGGCGGAATGTAACTGGCTTACCGGTGCTAGTTATCGCCTGCGGGTGCTGGGATGCTGGGGTGCTGGCGGTCCATCGGCGATACTAACGTTACATCCGCGGCAGGCGGAGCGCGGGGAAATGGCCGTAGTGCAGGTCGAGATACTTTGCGATGTAATCTACGATTGATTCAGCTTCGGGAATCTCGGGGTTGCTGGTCTCACCCATGGGCTCAAAGCGCATTCCTCTAAACCGGGCAACGGCGTCTTTCACGCTCAGGCCGTGCTGAATCGAGAGGCTAAAAGCGCGGCAGAATGCTTGGCACATGCCCGAAAGGGTTGAGCCCTCTTTACTCATCTTGAGGAAGATCTCGCCGGGGCGTCCATCGGGATACAGGCCGATCGTAAGGTAACCCTCGTGGCGACCGATCGAGAACTTGTGAGTGATGGATTCGCGTGTAACCGGCAGACTCTGGCGAACAGCAATCATGTGCGATTCTTCTTCCTTGTTCACACCCTGCGGGGGTGTTTGTCTCGCATCAAAGCCGCGGGCGTTTGCGCCCGGCCTTTCTGCGTCCTCGTCCTGAGATCCCGGATGCTGCATGTGGGAGGGGAGTATACCCGGTCTCTATTTGGAAAGCGAACTTACTTGATCGGTTTCGATGGAAAACACTATCGGTTGGGGTAACGTCAAATCATCCACATATTGTGGTATAATTTTGGCGAATCTTAGGACCGCTGGCGAATCAGTAACGAGTTTTGATCCTAACAACCTCCCGAACGCAAAGTTAAGGCATATCAAAATCATCAAGCCCCGGCCCGCCGCCATCTCGGTGATTTTCAACTGGGCCCGTCTTTTTTCCAGGCGCAAAGCCACGCGCCGGCGGAGTGGCACCGGCGGGGCCTGCGGGCGTCTCCCAAGGGGCTTCGATGGCCGAGCCGAAATCCGAGGCGTTATTCGCAGAGGGCTGGGCGGAGGGACGCGATGGGAGGGGTGAGTTCTGCCTTGGGGAAGGCGCGGGATATTTAGAGGCGCCGCCCCCGTCGAAGGGCGATGTAATTGATTGGTAGCCCCCTGGCGCGACAGCGTGGGGATCAAGATCAGTGAATCGGGTGAAGTCAGAGTTCCACGACATCTTAACTACGCCGGTGGGTCCGTTACGCTGCTTGGCGATAATTACTTCCGCCAGCCCTACGCGGTCGGGATTCTCCTGCTGCCACTGCTCATCGTCTTTGTGATAGTAATCTTCACGGTGCAGCAGCATAATGACATCGGCATCCTGTTCTATGGAGCCGGACTCGCGCAGATCGCTCATGCGCGGCTTATTACCTTCACGCTGCTCGGCCGCACGGTTCAACTGTGCGAGACATACGATGGGGACATTAAGTTCGCGGGCCAGCGCTTTGATGCCGCGGGAGATTGATGAAACTTCCATCTGACGGCTTTCGCGGGCTGAGCCCGGCGAAGTTAATAACTGAAGATAATCTACGAAGATTGCTTTGACGCCATACTGCTGCACCATGCGCCGGGCACGAGCACGAAGATTAAGGACCGTAAGCGCGGGCGTATCATCGATGAAAATCGGTGCGGCCTTCAAGTCATCTGCTGCCGCGAACAAACTATGCAGATCGTGCTTTGAAAGCCTCCGGCCACTGCGCAGGTCTTGAGATTTGACCCTTGCCTTAGCGCACAGCAGTCGCAACGATATCGCTGATCGCGACATTTCCAGGCTGAAGAACCCCACCGGCACGCTTCGAGTGTGAGGAGCACCCGCAAAGGCTTGGCTGCCGGTGGCAACGCCCTCGGCGAGGTTGAGGGCCAGAGCTGTCTTGCCCATCGACGGGCGGGCCGCCAGAATAAGCAACTCCCCGGGCTGTAGGCCCAGGAGCATGTTGTCAATATCCACGAAGCCGGTGGGGAGCCCGGACATGCCGACGCCGCCCTCATCCATCGCTTGAATGCGAGCCATTTCTTCATCGAGGATGTCGGCCAGTGACATAAGTTCGGATGAGTTCTTCTCCTGAGCGATTTCAAAGACCGCGCTCTCTGCTTTATCAATTACTTCGCGGGCACCTTCGGCCCCTAGATCTCCCACGTTATACGCGCTATAAAGGATGTCGCCCGCGGCATCAATGAGCCGGCGAAGCTTGGCTTTCTCGGCCACGATTTTGGCGAAGTGAGGCGCGTTGACCGCTGTCGGGACAGAGTTTGCGAGCTCTACAAGATAATCTTCGCCGCCGATTAGATCGAGCACGCCGCGGTCGCGGAGCAAGGTAACTGTCTGTACCAAATCGCCAGCATCCTTGCGATCGTAAATCTCAAGCAGCGTCGTGAAAATATGGCCGTGAGCCTCTCGGTAAAAATCGGTCCCGCCCTGAATTACGCTGATGACATCGGGGATAATCTTGGGCTCGAGGATCATCGATCCCAACAGCGCTTTCTCAGCTTCGATAGAGTGTGGCGCATCGCGGTCGAACATCTTCTGCATCGACGTGACCTGCCGCTGGGGTTTCCCCCCGCGCCAGTTTCGCATGCCACCCCCACCGTTCGCGGCGGAGAACCCGCCGCGTGCTTCGCTTGAGGACGTATCGCCACCACCGCTTTGGTTGGGGTCGCGTTGTTGGGGGCTGAATGTTCGGTCGTCGGGCATTGGCGGGTAAGGGTACAAGATTGTGGTCGGCCCGGTGCCGCGAGCTTCTAACACTTTTTGTAGTTGTCAGGCTTTGAGAGTGGGGTTGTGAAATGACTGTGGAATAGCGAGGGTGGTGCCCTCCACGCCTCCAGAGCGGGCTTTTTGGAACTGGGATGTTACCGAGTTGGTGTGCGGCGGGGCTCG
>Ga0105048_10004318_pt1 | contig 23179 bp, 16 predicted proteins | sample MAT05_FD_78382 | JGI IMG/M metagenome (GOLD analysis project Ga0105048, IMG submission 78382) | Freshwater microbial communities from Lake Fryxell liftoff mats and glacier meltwater in Antarctica - MAT-05 | ecosystem: Environmental > Aquatic > Freshwater > Ice > Liftoff microbial mat | place...
CCGAATGCTGGTAAAGGCCCATTAGACTTGTTGCGGTGGATGGCTTTGGCGGGTAAAAAGTCCTTTTTCCGAATGCCTTCGTTAAATTTTTCGCCGAATATGCTCGATTTCGACTGCAAAATTTGCCTGGGCATTCGAAAAAATGACGAATTTCCCCACTCAAAGCCCTCCACCGCAACAAGTTTATTAATTTAAATGTAATTTCTGCTTTCACGAGCAAAATCCCATTTTCACCCTTCGGCCATATTGTTTCCTACTACTTTTGTCTTCGAAAAATCAGCCATTCTCATGCAAAAATTGCTCTTCGTCCTCTGCCTGCTCGGCCCATTTTGGGGATTATCCCAAACCACCCTCCCCGAAGTCGATATCCCCATCACTTCTCGCAACTATTTTGAAATCTGTCAGCAACTCGATTCCTACTTCGCCACTGAATATGATGCGGAAAAGGAAGAAGCTGAATGCTTGGACAATCCGCTCGTAAAGTACCAACGCTGGAAATGGTGGTGGCGAGACCGCGTACAAGCAGATGGGTCTTTCCCAAATCTTCGAGCACAATGGCTTGATTATCAAAAACATTTTACTGCTGCCGCCCAAAGTAGAGAGGAGCAACCGCTTTGGAAAAACGAAGGCCCATCCAAAAACCCCAACAGTGGATACTGGGGCATGGGTCGGACCAAGCACGTGGCTTTCCACCCGACGGATCCACTCACTTTCTTTGTTGGAACGCCCGATGGTGGCCTATGGAAAACCTCGGATGGTGCTGTAACCTGGACTCCATTGGGAGATGGTCTGCCCTATCTCCCGGTCAGTGTTATTCTCATCAACCCGCTGCATCCGGATACGATGTACATTTCGCTGGGCGACAAAGGTGGCTGGTGGAATTGGAATCTTGGGGTGTACAGAAGCACTGACGGTGGCATGACTTGGGCGCCAACAGGCTTAGATTGGGAGCTTTCTGAGGAAAATGTGATCTACAACATGGTGATGTCACCCAACAACCCACAAGTGATTTTTGCCGCCAGCAACCGGGGTATCCGCCGTACAATAGATGGTGGTGACACCTGGAGTATAATTCGCGCGGGCGAATACACGGATATTAAATTCCGCCCCAATGATGATTCCACACTGTATGCTGCAGACCACAATTATTGGGGCACCAGCCAGGTAGTAAAAAGTATAGACGGCGGCGAAACCTGGATCAAAGTCTCTGATTTTCAAACCTCCAACAACGATCTGCGCCTGGCCGTTAGTCCGTTAATGACGGATTGGCTCGGCGTCCACTTCTCCAATGGAAAACGATTTCTGCTCTCCAAAGATGGCGGCCTGACTTACACGGATAATGCCGCTCCGGAAGATGATTGGGGTATTTTCAACTTTTCCGCTTCCGATTCTAATATCGTTTACCTGGCTGGTGTATCGGTGAGCCGATCCTTGGATCAAGGTACCTCTTGGGAAAAAATTACCCACTGGTATAACGATGGGCAACATGACGAAGTCCATGCAGACGCACACGATTTTGTGCATAATCCGCACAATGCCAATGAACTCTGGTATTGTAACGACGGCGGACTTTATCGCTACGATGAGCCTACGCAAAATTGGACAGACCTCTCTAACGGTCTATCTATTGCTCAATTTTACAGAATTGCCGTGAGCGAAGCGGGTCAACTCAAAATTGCTGCTGGCTCTCAGGACAATGGTGGCTGGCTTCGAAACCCATTTGGCTGGCGGCACACCAATGGCGGCGACGCCATGTGTCAAATTATTGACCCGAATAATAGCAGTATTATGTTCACAGAATACTACGGTGGAAACGACATTTACCGCTCTATGAATGGTTTTCAAACCGATGTAAACATTGCAGACAACATCCCAGGCGAGCCTTCTGGAGATTGGGTCACACCGTTTATTCTAAATACACAAAACCCGCAGACCTTCATCGTAGCTTTTGAAGATGTGTTCCGATCTTATGATCGAGGTGATCATTTTCACAAAATAAGCGACAATCTGACGGGAAGCGCCGATGCTGATTTGCGAGATGTGGTAATGTCTCAAAGCGACACTAATTTTATCGTTGCTACTCGAGCGAATAGGGTGTACAAAACCATCAATGGCGGCCAAAGCTGGACAAGTAAGCTGGTATCTACCACAGAAGACATCACCCGAATTGCCATCCATCCAAGCAATACGCAGCGCATGTGGGTGACCAAAAGTGGTTACACTGCAGGCAAAAAGGTATTTACAACTACCAATGGCTGGCTAACGGCACAAAACATTTCGGGCTCGCTCCCTAATGTACCCGCCAACTGCATCCTCTACGATTCCACCACCAATTATTTAATCCTAGGCACCGACATTGGAGTATTTTATACCGATGCCGATCAGATTGACTGGAAGCCCTACGGCATTGGCATGCCCGCAGTGTACGTTTTGGATTTAAAAATCCGGCAAGCCACCCGCAAACTGTATGCTGGCACGCATGGACGCGGCGTTTATTCTGTGGATTTGGAAACCTTGGTCGGGACGGATGCCCCCGCTGCGGACCAGCTCCAAGCCCGCATTTTCCCAAACCCAACCCGTAATGTGTTACTGTTCAAATCCGAGTCCGAACCGGTTTTTGAAGGAAAAATCGAGCTGTTTGATGCCGTGGGGCGCAGGGTTCTAGTCAGAAAAGTCGCTAACCAACCGCTCAGTGATATAGTGTTGGATGTGGCAGCGTTGCCAGTTGGGCTTTATTTTCTGCAAGCGGTGAATAGACAAGGTCAAACGCTGCTTCGGGAAAAAGTTGTGGTTCATTGAAACCGCACCTCCACAATCCGAAAACGATGTTTTTTACCCAATCTCAGCTTTCTAGGCGTATTCAAAAGCCACCCCGAACCAAAAGACACAACCGCAAGACTATATAGTTTTACGGCATCTATATCCTTGTCCTGATAACCGAATCGGCCGATGGTAGTGGCCAGTGCAAGCGTTCCGCCCAGCGAAAATGCTGCGCCGCCTATTATACGCCAAATGGGTTTTCGGCGCACTTTTATGCTTTGAATTTCGGGGAGTTTTACCGCAAAATTATCCAGCATCAGGGTGTTGGTTTCAGGTAATATGTCTGTGATAGTGCGCTGGTACCAGTAATTTTCCTCGCCCGCAAGCCGAAAGCGAAGTTCCTCGCCTACATAGTATTTGGTGGTTTGGGCGCGGTTGGCGCGCTCGAGCAGGAGCATTTTTTGTCCAAAAGCAGAATGGGCTGTGAGTGAAAGAAAGAGGAGTAAATACTTGCGCATGGTGGATTTTTTGTGAAGTAACGTATTAAATTTGTTTTCGCGGCGATGGAGTAGGGTTGGAACACGGATGAAACGGATTACCCGGATTGATACAGATCTTTTAAAATCCGTTCAAATTCGGGCAATCCGTTTCATCCGTGTTCCATCCACCCCTACTTCTTCGGTGGTACAGGAATCTCCGCCCCATCCCAAAGCCGAATATCGGTAGCCAACAAGCGTCTGCGCTTATTCAGTTTTATTTTTTTGTCGGTAAGCAAGTAAGTGCCATACGCTGTTGAGGCTACCGACACCAGAAAAAGCGGCGCATAACCCCATTGTTTTTTAGCAACCGCAAGGGCCGTAGCAAATCCCAGTTGCGAGCCAAAAACCACCAGCTTTGGCGCAAATCGTTTCCATTGATTGGCTCTTTTCACCCGGATGGCTACAATATCCTCTACCTGCACGATGTTTTCACCCAACTTGACCGCATTGGATTCTGCAAGAATATCGGTTATTTTTCGAGTGTACCAATAGTTTTCCCGCCCAGCCAGTCTGAAATGAAGGTCCTGGCCCACATAAAAACGGGTACTTCGAAGCTTACCAGTCTCTTCCAACAAGAGCATTTTTTGAGCTTTGATTGGTGGCAAGTAAGTCAATAAACAAAGCAGTATCACTGGTATTTGGCGCATAAAAAAGGACAACCCGGGTTTATGGGTTGTCCTCTCTATACGTTTACAAGCTTTAATTCGCCGCTTTTTATGCCGCTACTAATTCCCGAACTGGCAAAATAGTCTTCAACTTCTCTAACACAAAATCCACCTCAGTTCGGGTATTATAATGCGAAAAAGAGAATCGAATGCTCTTCCGCGCAGGATCAGCATGAATAGCCTCCAATACATGGCTGCCTTTTTCCGAGCCGCTTGAACAGGCCGAACCTCCCGAACAACTAATGCCCGCAATATCGAGACTTAGCAACAAGAGTTCATTTTTAGGATTGGGCGAAAACGACACATTTAGCACCGTATAAAGGCTGTCGCCATTGCAGTCGCCGTTGAATTGGATGTCGTCAAATTCCTTCATGAGCTTTTCTTTCAAGTAATTCCGCACATCACATATATGGGCCACGCGCTCGTCCATTTCTGCAGTTGCAAGCTCTAATGCTTTAGCCAGACCAACGATGCCATACACGTTTTCAGTGCCGCCACGCATGTTTCGCTCTTGTGCCCCACCGTCGATGAAGGGTTTAATGGGTGAATCCGGGCTGATATAAATGAACCCGACGCCCTTGGGTCCGTGGAACTTGTGCGCGGCACCAGAAAGAAAATTAACAGGAGTTGTTTGTACATTGATCAGAAAGTGGCCAACGGTCTGCACGGTATCGGAGTGAAAAAACGCCCCGTATTGACGGCACAAACCAGACACCTTACCCAAATCGATCATGGTGCCAATTTCATTGTTGGCATGCATAAGTGACACCAATGTTTTCTTGCCGCCAGATTCGGCCAATGCTGCTTCCAATGCTTGATAATCCGGTCTTCCAAGCACATCTACGGGAAGCCACACTACTTCTACACCATTTACTTTATGCACTGTTTCAATGGCATGAGTACCGCAATGGTGCTCGGTTGGGCTGGAAATGATACGTTGTACGCCCAAATCGCGCACTGCACATTTGATGGCCATATTGTTACTTTCCGTGCCTCCGGAAGTAAAGAAAATCTCTCCAGTACTCGCCCCAATGCTCTGTGCTACTGCCTTTCTCGCCGATTCCAAAGCTGCGCGCACGCTTCGGCCTTCCGCATGAATGCTGGATGGGTTGCCGTATTGGCCACGCAAAATGGGCAACATCGCGTTGATGACTTCTTCGGAAATGGGGGTGGTGGCAGCGTTGTCGAAATAGACTCTTTGCATTTTTTTTGTATTGAAATATTTCTTTCTGTTAGGAGCGCGGCATCAATAACTTAGTCATTTTAGATCAACCATTTTTTCATCAGACAACCCTATTTTTCTGCGAATAGTGGGGCTATTTAAAGAAAAATAGCGGCCGTATGATGGAACAAAGGGTGGCATCAAATGACTAAATTATTGGTGCCGCGTTCCTTACTACTTAGCCTCTAAGTGTTTTTTGCCACTAATTGCACTAATTTACACTAATTTGGATAACGAGCTTGTATTAATTAGTGCGATTAGTGGCAAAAGTCAAACAGCCTAACCCGTTGCTTCTTTCGTTAACTCGAGAAGTTCGCGTTCAAAAAGATCAAGTCCTGTGTCTAATGTCAAAATGTCCAGTATTCTGTTACTTCATTTCCCCAATATCCGCCATGATTTTCTTGGCCAGATTCCCGGCAATCACCTGAGAATGACTTTCTGAATACACCCGGATGATAGGTTCCGTATTCGAAGGCCGCAGGTGCACCCAACTGTCGGCAAAGTCGATTTTCAGACCATCTTCGGTATTGATTTGCTCGCGGTGATATTTTTCCTTGAGGGTTACAAAGATCTTTTCGAGATCTATATTGGGGGAGCGTTCGATTTTTGTTTTGGACATGTGGTACTCCGGGTAGCTTTGGCGCAGCACTGAAATTCGTTTGCCAGAATGCGCCAAGTGGCTCAAGAATAACGCAATACCGATCAACGCATCACGCCCGTAATGCAAGTCTGGCATGATGATACCGCCATTGCCTTCCCCGCCAATAACCGCGTTTACGGCCTTCATTTTATCAACAACATTCACTTCTCCTACTGCTGCAGCATGGTATTCCCCACCGTATTTTAAGGTAACGTCTCGCAAGGCACGAGTACTGCTCAAGTTTGAAACGGTATTACCACCGCCAAGTTTTGAAAGCACAAAATCAGCCACCGCCACGAGCGTGTATTCTTCGCCAAAAGGTTCGCCGTCTTCGCACATAAACACGAGGCGATCCACATCCGGATCTACCGCAATGCCTAAGTGTGCTTTTTGCCGAATCACCTCGCTAGAAAGTTGGCCAAGGTGTTCTTTGAGCGGTTCTGGATTGTGGGCAAAATGGCCATTCATTTCACCGTTGAGCAAAATACATGGACAACCCAGGGCTTCGAGGAGGGGTGGGATCGCCAACGCTCCGGTCGAGTTAATTACATCTACTACAATTTTAAATCCTTTTGCTCGCACGGCCTCGATATCGACGAGCGGATGGGCAAGGATCTGTGCAATATGTTTTTTGAGGTAGGAATCGTCTTTTCTATAGGCACCTAATCGATCCACAGAGGCGTATTCCACGTTTTTTTTCGCCACCAAATCCAATACCTCGGCACCGTTTTGGCCGCTAATGAATTCGCCTTTATGGTTGAGGAGTTTCAGTGCATTCCACTCTTTTGGATTGTGACTTGCGGTGAGTATGATACCTCCGCCGGCTTTTTCCAAGGGCACTGCAATTTCTACGGTAGGCGTTGTGCTCAGACCAAGGTCAACAACCGAGATACCCATGCTCCGCAAGGTGTTCACGACCAGTGCACTGACGATTTCTCCCGAAATACGCCCGTCGCGCCCAACCACGATGCTAGCATTGCCTGTGGTATTGAGTACCCATTGGCCAAAAGCCGCAGTACATTCTACAATATCCTGTGGCGTCAGATTTTCGCCCGGGCGACCGCCGATGGTGCCTCGAAAGCCGGAGATAGATTTTATAAGTGGCAAACGCTGTGGAATTTTACCGTGGTTGTGTCAAAAGGGGTAGGATCAAAAATGAGATACCCTTTTGACACAACCCCGAGGATTTATTAACAACTATTTAGCCCGCAAAAGTAATCAGACTTTTTGGGTCGTATTGGGCTTACAAATGAAAAATGCAGCAACGCGAGATTTCGTGTTGCTGCATTTTCAAATATCTACCACAAAAGCGCGAAAAATGAGCCCGTTATTGAACCATAAATATTTTTTCCCGCCCAACTGAAAATATTCCTAGCCCATTTGTAAGGTTGTTAAACACGGAAACAGGCTCCACCAACGGATTGTCTTCTGATTCATACTTTGCTTGATAAGAGCGCGACCACTTATAATATTCTTCCGTCACGTTGCGCACCCGGACGGTCAGTAACGAACCGGAACCGGCGTAAATCTTAGCTTGAAATTTGTACGCTTGGCCATCGAAAAACTGATCGCTGATCAAGCCACTTCCTTTTACCCCATAGACCACGTTAGGGTCAGAAAAGTCCTCCGGATATAACGCGTATTCAAAAACACGAATGGTATCATAATTACCGGTACTGGGATCATAACTTGTATCATAGTACAGCGTTGAAATTACAACCTCATAATAGTTGCGTACACCCGGTTGATCCTGAAGAAAAACATCCAGGAGGTCGAATTTGTCGCCAAATTGCCCAGTTATTGCGCTACGCTTTATTCGGGCGGAATCAACCGTAAAATCCTCTGGCATCCGTTGGATAGCACTTACTACGGAGTAATCCGGGTGTTCTGCCCGGATTTCGTAAGTGCTACCTGATTTTAGCATCTCGGGTAATTTGCCCTCAAGCACAAAAGAGCTGTCAACACTCAAAGGCGTAAGGGTAAGCCACTTTTGGCCATCTTTATAGAGTTCTGCGCTTCCGCTTTTTACATAAAAATCATTGTAGTTGGGCACCGTTTCCAGGATTCCAAAATTGCGCGTAAGCACGACCCGAACGCTAGAATCCTGATCCGTGAGGTTCACGTGAAACGATAATTGTTTGGTGTAAGGTGGTGGGTCAATTTCAATCGTTTGGCTAAAAAAATCAGTGCACGAAACCAGTGCGATGGAGGAAAGAAAGACGAGAAGCCCGCCTATGCCTTTTCCAAAAAGCGGGGTTATATTGGTGCGAGTCAATAGACTTCTGCGGGTAAAAAAGAGTATGTATTTCATGTTTTTGACTTGTTGATATTGGACTTTTGGACTGCTGGATATTGGACTGCTGGAGTTTTAAACTTTTGAAATTAAATTCATCCTTTAAAATTTGAAGCTCCAGGCGAAGTATGGAATAACTGGAAACAATGCTGCTTTTTTCAGCACCGTTTTGTCCTGGCCATTTACCACATCTGTGTCTGTAAAGAGAAAGAATGGATTTTTGCGGTTGTAGGCATTGTATGCGCCAAAAGCCCAAGTGCGTGTATATCGGCGTTTTTTCTTGGTGAAATCAAAACCCACATCGAGTCGGTTGTAGGAAGGAAACCTAAAATTGTTGCGTTCGGGTGTATGCGTCACCTCCTGGAGGTAATTTTCATAGGAATAATTGCTGGGGCCGAGATACCGTGAATTGCCAAACGTAACCGCATTGCCCGTAGAATAAACCCAACTGGCAGCCAGCGAAAAACGCTTGGTAAATTGGTAGGAGCCCGTGATTTCAAAATCGTGACGACGATCATATTTGTACGGAAAAATTTCTCCAAAATTGATGTCTTTAAATTGGCGCGTGGCCCAAGAGAGCGTGTAACCCACCCATCCACTGAGTTTGCCCGTTTTTTTCTGCACAAAAAATTCTGCGCCATAAGCCGTTCCGTTGCCCTGCGAAACGCGATCCTCCCAATTTTGGAATTGCAAAAGGCTAGAACCTTCCTTAAACGCAATTACATTTTTCATCTCCTTGTAATAAACCTCTACACTGCATTCGTAGTCTTTGCCAAAAGTTTTGGCTGCGCCTAATGCAGTTTGCCAGGCATCTTGAGGTTTAACTCGTTTGGTAGTGGGCAACCAAAGATCCGTGGGCAAGCCAATGGTCTCGTTGGTAAGCAGATGGATGTATTGGCGCATCGTGCTAAACCCGGCTTTTAGAGACCAGCCTTGGCCAAAAAGATACCGAGCATTGAGCCGCGGCTGAACCGAGAAATATGGTTTGTCTGACTGTGCAAAGCCTGATATGTGCAGACCATAATTTATACGCCATTGGCTGTTTATTTTCCAATCGTCTTCACCATAAAGTGCAAATTCTGCAGCACGTACATTGGGTTGGACATAATTGGCAGAAAAATTACTCGTATCACTGCCCGATTCAAAAGAGGAAAAACTAGAACGGAAATCGCCAGGTCTGAATGTGTGCAGAATTGTGCTTGCGCCAAAACGAACATAGTGATCGGGAGATGGCAGATAATCGAAGTCAATTTTACCAGCCACATCGTCGATACCAGAAAAATAACTGAGGTCAAATTTATCTTCAGCTTCGACCACTCCATTTTCCAATTCTCTACTTTCGACCCCAGTTGAGGTTTGGAATCGGTAACGGCTGTAGGTCAGGGTAGTATTGGCAAAAAGTTTGGGATTCATAATATGGTTCCAGCGCAGCGCAGAGGTGATATTACCCCAGCCCAAGCCTGCTTTGAACCGATCCTCGTAGTCAATATCTTTTTCTCCAAAATTGGAATAAAACTTGTCTTTCCCGGTATAAAAACTAAGATAAACGCGGTCTTTGGGAGAAATTCGGTAATTCACCTTTGCATTCACATCGTCGAAAAAATAGCCCACCACGCCGTCGCCGCCATTTGCCCTGAAGCCGGCCTTGATGATTGGTCTGGCCAAAATATCAATGTACGTTCGCCGACCTGATACGATGAACGAAGACTTCCCTTTCTTGATTGGCCCTTCGAGGGTCAGCTTGGACGCAATCAAGCCAATGGTGCCCTCGCCATGAAATTCATTTTCATTTCCCTCTTTCATGTTGATTTCAATTACAGAGGATAGGCGTCCGCCATAACGTGCTGGAAATCCGCCTTTAATCAATGATACATCCTTCACGGCATCGGGGTTGAACACGGAGAAAAAGCCAAACAAGTGGGAAACATTGTACACTGGTACTCCGTCCAAAAGAATCAGGTTTTGATCCGGGCCTCCACCCCGGACATAAATACCACTCTGACCTTCGCCGCCGCCCGATACGCCGGGGAGAAGTTGTAAGGCTTTTAAAACGTCCTTTTCGCCAAGGAATGCTGGCACGTTTTTGATTTGTTGGATTGGCACATCGATGCGCCCCATTTGAACACGCTCTTCCACCCGTTCGTAACGTTGTGCTACAATTTCCACTTCTTTCAGCACCGAATTTTCGTTCATGCCAACATTTTGCACCACGTTTTTCTCTAGCAATACACTGAATGCTTCAGGCCTGTAGCCAATGTAAGCGATGGCAATAATGGCCGAATCGGCGAGTAAAGTGAGGCTGTAAAAGCCAAAAGTGTTGGTTACTGTTCCTTTTCCACTTTTCAGGTCGCGGATGGTTGCACCGATCAGGTGTTCGCCGCTAGCCTGATCTGTTACTGTTCCGCTGATGGTGTAGCGCGTTTGGGCAAATGTTTGACTAGAAAAGAGTATTTGGAGCAAAAAGGCAAAAAGCATAGGCAATCTGGATCTTCGCAGTAGAATGTAAATGTGTTTAATTGACATAGATTTTAGTAGTAATAGGTGAGTTTGCTCCAAGGACGCAATACAACTGCACTGGGTTAGGCAGCCGCAGGCAGATTTATGATTTTTTTAACGGCAATCGCCCCAACAACCTGAGTGCTGTTGGGGCGATGCCTGAAAATCAATTTTATCAATTAGAATTGTTCCTTACGTTCTATAAAACCCGATTTGAATCAAACTGCTCCAAATAATCTGCCACTCGGCGTAAGAAGGAACCACCGAGGGATCCATCCACCACACGGTGATCATAGGAAAGCGAAAGGAACATCATTTGCCGAATCGCTATCACATCTCCATATTCTGTTTCAAGTACAGCTGGTTTTTTACGGATGGCACCCATGGCCATAATGGCTACCTGTGGCTGATTGATGATGGGTGTACCCATCACGTTGCCGAAAGTACCCACGTTGGTGAGGGTAAAAGTGCCACCTTGCACTTCATCCGGTTTCAACTGGTTGTTTCGCGCGCGGTTAGCCAAATCGTTAACCTGTTTCGTTAGGCCCGCAAGATTGAGAAAATCCGCGTTTTTGATAACTGGCACAATAAGATTGCCGCTTGGAAGCGCTGCTGCCATACCAATATTGATGTCTTTTTTGACAATAATACGGGTACCGTCTACCGAAATATTGATCATCGGGAAATCTCGGATAGCACGCGCCACGGCCTCCACGAAAATAGGCGTGAACGTAATATTCTCGCCGTATTGCTTTTTAAATCCGTCTTTTACGCGGTTGCGCCAATTGACCATGTTGGTCACATCAGCCTCCACGAATGACGTGACGTGCGGACTGGTGTGTTTGCTCATCACCATGTGATCGGAGATGAGGCGGCGCATCCGATCCATTTCGATAATTTCAACGTTGCCAGAAATAGACGCTGGCTGGCTGGAGACTGGTTGAGCGGATGCTTGTGATTGGGGACTGGCAGCCGTTGAAATATTACTAACAGCCACTGCCGATGGGGCTGTTGCACGGTTGGCAACATACGCCAAAATGTCTTTTTTGGTTACGCGACCTTCTTGGCCAGAGCCAGAAAGTGCATCCAATTCAACTTGAGCAATGCCTTCTTGTTTGGCAATTGTACGCACTAGGGGCGAATAAAAACGGCCTTCTGAATTCGATAGTTGTGCATTTGTTACGGCAACTCCTGATGGCACATAAGGTATTTCTGCTGTTTGCGGACTGCTATCTGCTTTTGTAGACTGGGCACTTCCGCTACCTGCCGCCTGCTGAGGCTCGACAGAAGCAGATGAAGCCTCTGTTTCAAGAATAGCAATAGCCTTGTTGATGGCCACTACATCGTTTTCTTGAAACAAGATTTCAACCAGCACACCTGCCACTGGAGACGGGATTTCTGAATCCACCTTGTCGGTAGCAATATCAAGAATGGGTTCATCCAATTCAACGCTATCTCCAATTTTTTTGCGCCATTTGAGGATGGTGGCCTCCATGATGCTTTCGCCCATTTTGGGCATCACTAGTTCTACGCGAGCCATGTGTAATTGTGGTGAGGGCGCCATTCAAGGAGGAAATTCCTTTATTGCACCTTTTTTATTTTTGAAAAATTTGGTCTAAAGCCCGCTTTCACCCCGCAGCATGGCATAAAGCAATGCTACGGCGGCTAAACGAAGCGCAAAGGTAGCAATTGTCCTTCTCTCCAAACTTACTCCTTGCGCGCTATCCGCTCAAATTACATGTAATACCCGGTTTTTCAATTTTTGTGTGCATTTTTGCACCTTCATATTTGTATTTTTACACTCAATAATTTGACAGACAATGGCTTTTGAAGTTGAAGGCAAACTCCACCGCGTCTTCCCGACCGAACAAAAATCTGCCAATTTTGCAGCACGCGAGTTCGTGCTCGAAATTCCTGATGGCAATTATCCACAACTCATCAAGTTTCAAGCCGTGCAGGATCGCTGCGGTATTTTGGATACCTTCAGCGAGGGCGACCAAGTGCGCGTTTCGTTCGATCTTCGTGGTCGTGAATGGAACGGAAAATATATGACCAACCTGAATGCCTGGCGGATGGAAGTTGGCGGTGGCGAAAGCAGTGGTGGTTCCTCCGAGGCACCTAAGCGCAACAAAGCAGCTGCTCCTGCGGGGGATAATTTCCCCACTGACCCTTTCCCCAACTACACAGATGCACCTCCGGTTAGTACGGATGATTTGCCGTTTTAAACCTCATGTTTAAGTCTACTGCACACATGACTTTCTGACTCGGCAACGCCGCCCATTTCGCTTCTGGCGTGTTGGCGGCGTTGTTATTTTTGGTTCGGTTACAATTTTAAAATTTTAAACATGGCTGCCTATCGCTTTTCGCTCTGGGCATTTTTGTCCTTTTGCCTGTTAACTTTTGCTTCAGCCCAAACGCCAACCATGACGACCATTGGTTGCCGATGGCAGGATTCTTTTGTGGAATGGGAACTCTTTTCCACCCTCAGACAAGCGGATTTGGAGGAGGGCGAAGTAGCTGAAGAAGAATTATATGGCAACCTAAAACTTCGTTGGCTCAATGTCCGCGATGATTGGTCAGAATGGGATTATGAATTAGGCGGCCAACGCGGCACCATCCGTCAAAAATGGAAAGACGACCCACAACAATGGGAACTCCGCAGTTATTCGGGATCGATAATAACCATGCGAACCACTTGGTCAGGCGATCTGAAAGAGTGGCGTGTCTCAGACAATTCCATTAGCCTCCATATCAAAAGCAAATGGACCAATCAGCTCGATGAATGGCTGGTTCAGGACTCCAACTATGGGAAATTCTACTTGTACACACTCCGCGCTCGCGATCCGCGCGATTGGGCCATTGAGGATAATCTAAACCCCGTTATTTCTGAAGAAATGAAACTGGCCATGATATTCCTGGTTATTTTCAATAGTAGCCCCAAAAATTAAAGTGGTCAAATTCTAACTTATGTCTGAACTCCGCCGCTCCCTTTCGCTCTACAGCTTAACCATGATTGCCATTGGCTGCACCATCGGCAGCGGCATTTTCAGAACCCCTGGTAATGTTGCTGTTCAAGTGCATCTGCCTGAATATGTGATCGCACTGTGGGTACTTGGTGGTGTCGTAGCCTTGGCTGGTGCGCTGACTTTTGCAGAATTGGGCGGGATGTTCCCCGGTGTCGGCGGACTTTATATGTATTTACGCGAGGCCTATGGCGATGTGGTCGGATTTCTATATGGCTGGTTTATCTTGTTTTGCAGCACTGCAGGTGCTATTGCTGCGTTGGCACTGGTATGTTCCGAGCATTTGCTTTACCTCTATGGTTCGGGAAAAGACAGTACGCGGGAATTGCCCTTGGCGGCCGGAATTATCATTTTTCTAACCGTTGTCAACCTTTTTGGGGTGAAAATCGGGGAGTGGATCGCCAATATTTTTGGCGGAGCAAAATTGGTCGGGTTAGCTATGATTATCGGCGCCGGTTGGTTTTTTGCTAATCCTCAAGCTGCAACGGAGAATGCCGCAAGTAGTTTCGCAAATACCCCGCCCGACAATTTGATGAGCGCATTCGCGCTTGGCTTTATCGGCGTGCTTTGGAGTTTTGGTGGCTGGCAACACGCGTCTTTTATGGCTGGCGAAACCAAAAATCCGCAGCGAACTGTGCCACGCGCCATGATTCTGGGGGCCATCGTTATCACACTCGTGTATGTGCTGGCAAACGTGGCCTACATGCGCCTGCTCCCCGTGGAACAAATCGCGTATTCCAAGACCGTCGCTGCCGATGCCATGAATACCGTTACGCCTTGGGGTGGCACCCTTATGGCGCTCCTGATCGCGCTAAGCACCTTTGGAAGCATCGGCATTTATTCCGTCACAGCACCCAGAATGTATTATGCAATGGCAAAAGACGGCGTTTTCTTTGCCAAGCTTGCGGAAATACACCCCAAATGGCACACGCCTGTGTGGGCCATGCTTATCCAAAGCCTATGGGCCTTGTTCCTGCTTTTCTTCTGGGGTACGTTTAATGACTTGATCGAGTACGTTACTTTCCTTGATTGGATTGGACTGATGCTCGTGGGCACCACCATTTTTGTTTTTCGGAAAAAACGCCCGAATGCGGAGCGTAGTTATCGAACCACCTTGTATCCTTTCACCCCGATCATATTTGTGGGTATTTGCGCGTGGTTTGTGTGCTTCAACCTGGTAGGAAGTTGGGAAAAAGCCTTGGCTGGATTGGTGGTGATCGTGGCTGGGCTACTGGCCTACTGGCTGTTTTTTCAGAAGAAGGGAAGAGATGGTGGTGGTTTGGGATAAATTGGGTTGTCTGATGAAAAAATGGCTGACCTAAAATGACTACGTTACTATTGCCGCGTTCCTTACAGTGCAATTTGTTTTAAATTTGCCGAAAGGTTTCCAACAATCCATGAAAACAGCCTATTTCCAAAATCTTCCTGAACATCTCGTAGAACATCTCTCCAAAACAAAGCACAGCATCCGAGCAGCTGTCTGCTGGTTTTCACACCGCGATATTTTTGAGGTGTTGATGGATCGCTTGCAAACGGGGACGATGGTGGAGCTTCTGCTCGAATATGATAGCCAAAATATCCGTGATGGCGGGCTGGATTTTCAAAAATTTGTGCGCGCTGGCGGTCAACTCTGGGCTTGCCGGGAGACTGGATTGATGCACCACAAATTTGCGATTTTGGATGGGCGACTTCTGCTCACCGGTTCCTTCAATTGGACATATAATTCGAACGCCGAAAATTTACTGGTTACTAATGATGCATTGGCCGTAACTGCATTCAAAGAAGAATTTGATCGCCAGAAAACCATTGCCCAACGTATATTTCAGGTGCGCCGCGCCGATGTAAAAGTGTTTTCCGCTTTCCCTTTGTTTGAAAAAACACAGTTTCCATTGGCTGATTTGCGCAGAAAAGTGAGTTCTGGGGCAAATGTCTGGCTTGTGCTGGTGGATAAATTGAAAGTCGACAGATCCTTGCTATACTCTGAAAACTATTTACCCTTTGATGCTGCCCATCTCATAACACCTTTTTGGACTGCTTATCGAATGTGGGATGAGGAACTTTTTGACGAGGAAATGGAGCGACTCAAAACTGAGTCTCCTGACCGCTTGCTCCGAGATACCCGCTGCTGGGCGCGGCGAATGAAAATCGGCGATCTGGTTTTTGGGGTAAGCCGGAACGCCGTTCCGGCTCAGACGAATGGCCGGAACAGCGTTCCGGCTCAGACGAATGGCCGGAACAGCATTCCGGCTCAGACGAATGGCCGGAACAGCGTTCCGGCATACCTCACTGCAATTGGCACCATTCAGTCTCACCCGCAGCCGTTTATAGGCGAAAATTTTTCGAGTTTTCGATCGGTGCAATGGTTGAAAATTATGGAGGAAATGCCTTATTTGCTGCCCGAAAAAACTTCTGGTCAGGCCGTGGCGAAGTATCGCGGATCAGCGTTGCGGGTGTTGCAGGAGGTTTTTGGGCAAACAAATCTACTTTAACATGAATAAAATTGACTTGGACAAATTGCTGCAAGGCCGTCAGCCTAAAGACCTGGACGAACTGAACAAGATTCTTCAGGAAGAAATGCACCTACAGAACAATGCGCCTAGGCCGGAGTTCTGCGGCATTTCGTCCCACCAGATGCGCTTTTTGCTGTACGATCCCTTCGTCGATGGCTCAACTTTCGGCTTTAAGGATATCGACCCAGCGGTGCTAAACAAATGCCCCTTTTTCCTATTGGCAGAAAATATGCTCCGGCTCACTGTACTGACTACTAACCCATTTAAACTGACCAGCTCCACTGCTGCTCTCCCTGTCAAGGTAGTACAAGCGTTGTATGAACAAACGACGCTGAAAGATGAATTGATTGATTCGGGCACAAGTAAACTTTACAAGGAGACGGACTCTAACCATATACATGTCTGCAAAATCGTGCTTGAACTGGCTGGAATTGTCCGCAAACAACAGGGCAAATGGCATCTCACCCAAAAGGGGCAAAAACTCTCGCAGCCAACCCAACGGGCAGTGTTGTTTCAAGAGATTTTTCAATCTTTTGCGTTGAAATACAATTGGGCTTATCTCGATGGTTACAACCATCCGCAGGCCGGGCAAATGGCATTTGCCTTTTCATTGTCCATATTGGCACATTTTGGGAAAATTGAACGTCCTATCAGTTTTTACCCCCAAAAATACCTCGAAGCTTTCCCAACGCTTTTGGAGGAGGTAGATTCAATTTACAAGGACAATCCAAAAAGAGCATTGACCAATTGTTTCGTCATTCGTTTTTTTAGTCGCTTCGCAGTTTGGTGGGGACTGGTAGAAATGGTGGAGCCTTTTGATATTTTCAGCCTGAGCAGTTGTCCGGTTCAAAAAAGTGAATTATTGGAGGAGGTGTTCCGAATGCCAAGCATGGAAGGTTGAAGAATAGTTTTCCACAAGGCATCTATGTATCCCACTTTTTGTTTTAAATTTGCACAAAATCAATACATTTATTTCTGCCAAATTGTTAGTTTATTTACAGCAGAAACATCAACAATACGGCGATTTGGCGCTATTCCGCTTTTAACAACCTAAAGCTCCCCAAAAGCTTAAAAGAACCAGCACAATATGGTTGGAGATATCTTGCTCTGTCAATTAGCCTGTTATCGAACCTTTTCTTTCTTTTCAGCAGGATTAGACACAAAAACGGGATTGGTTGATGAAATCTACTTCAGGTTGGAGGAGGTGTTTCGGATGCCGAACATGAAGGGTTGAGGGAAAGTTTTCTAAAACAAGTTAGTTTATACCATTTTTTGTTTTAAATTTGCCCAAAATCAGGACAGCCCATTAGACTTCAGGAATAATACAATAGAGGTCTGGTTAACTAAGAGCAGGTGAATTTCGAGTATATTGCGTTGTCTGTCAGCATTTTACTAACATAAAACTTCTTTTTTACTTCATTAAAAACCCAAAGAAGCCATGAAAACCTATGCCCTCCCATTTCTACTATCGAAAACTACCCCATTTTCAACCCGCAGAAGCTACATTTTTTGTGACCTTTAGGTTGGCTGGTTCAATTCCTATGGAGGTAAATCTGCACTTGCGAGAAAACTATGAACTGATAAAGCGGAGCATTTTGCAACAAAAAAATTGGACTGATCGGGAGAAACACGAACGGATATACCTTGAGCAAAAGCGGCTTTTTGCCGCGACAGATAATTTTTTGGACACGAATCCTAACGGGCCGTATTGGCTTCGAGAACAGTGCGTAGCGAAGATAGTTTCTGAGGCCATCCAACACCGCGATGGGAAACAGTATGATCTTCATACTTACACCATTATGCCTAACCACGTTCACATGATGATGACGTTGATGCCGAATGCGCCAGCGTTGTTTAAAGTGATGCAGGATTTGAAAAAGTTTACTGGGCTGCATAGCAATCGGAGTCTTGGCAGGGATGGACAATTTTGGGAAGAAGAATCCTACGACCATGTAGTGCGCACAGAAAAATCGTTTTATCGAATTGTGAATTACACACTCAGAAATCCCGTGAAAGCGGGTTTCGTTAATGAATGGCAGCAATGGCAGTCCACTTTTATAAAACCCGAGCTGTTGTGACCGTATCACGGAACGCTGTTCCGTGGATGTAAGACGGAACGCTGTTCCGTCATATTATTTAGTACCACGGAACGGCGTTCCGTGATACAAATACGGAACGGCGTTCCGTGATACAAATACGGAACAGCGTTCCGTGATACAAACTGTGCCGGAACAGCGTTCCGGCGTACTGCCATGCCAAACTTCGCCCACCTACACTGCCACACCCAATACTCCCTCCTAGACGGAGCAGCCTCCATCCCCGGCCTGTTCAAAAAAGCCGCCGCCGATGGCATGAAAGCCCTGGCCATCACCGACCACGGCAATATGTTTGGGGTGTTCCAGTTTGTGGCAGAAGCCGCCAAGCATGAGGGGGTAAAGCCAATTGTCGGCTGCGAATTTTATGTCGTGACCGATCGCCATCGGCGCACGTTTACGAAAGAAGACAAGGACAAACGTTTTCACCAACTTTTCCTCGCCAAAAACCCAGAAGGCTATAAAAATCTGGTTAAGCTCTGCTCGCTGGGCTATATCCAAGGGCTTTATGGCAAGTATCCCCGCATTGACAAGGAATTGGTTTTGCAATACCACGAGGGACTTATTGCAACCACTTGCTGCATCGGGGCGATGGTGCCGCAGGCTATTTTGAGAAAAGACGAGGCCACCGCCAAAAAGGAGTTTGAATGGTGGCTGGATATCTTTGGGGAGGATTATTATATTGAAATTCAACGACATCAGATGCCTGAGCAAGACCGGGTAAATGAGGTGCTTCTCCGTTGGGCGGAGGAATACAAGGTAAAAGTAATCTGTACCAACGATTCGCACTATGTAGACCAGAAAGACTCCAATGCCCACGATATTCTGCTCTGTGTGAATACTGGCGAGAAACAAGCTACGCCAGCCATCCGCGAATTTGTGGAAGAGGGCACGGTGATGAAAGGGGGCCGTTTTGCCTTTTGGAACGACCAGTTTTATTTCAAAACCCAAGCCGAAATGGGGGCTTTGTTCAAAGATGTGCCGCAATCCTTGGACAATACCATGGAGATCGTGGACAAATGCGAGCACCTGAAGCTAAAAAAGGACATCCTGCTACCCAATTTCGTAGTGCCACAGGAATTCCAAACGCAAGACGATTATCTGCGCCACCTAACCTTTGAAGGCGCTCGAAAAAAGTATCGGGAAATTACAGCCGAAGTTGAAGATCGACTCAATTTTGAATTGCATACCGTGAAAACCATGGGCTTTGCGGGCTACTTCCTCATTGTGGCCGACTTTATCAACCATGGGAAAGATATTGGGGTGTTCATTGGCCCGGGTCGTGGTTCGGCGGCGGGCAGCGCGGTGGCCTATTGCATAGGGATTACGAACATTGATCCGATCAAATACCAGTTGCTGTTCGAACGATTCCTGAATCCGGATCGTAAATCCATGCCCGATATTGACACGGACTTCGACGACGAAGGCCGACAGAAAGTCATTGATTATGTGGTAGCAAAATACGGAAAGCAGCAGGTCGCCCAGATTGTCACTTATGGCACGATGGCTGCTAAAATGTCTATAAAAGACGTATCGCGAGTACTAGACTTGCCGCTTGACCAGGCCAATGCCCTCGCTAAACTCGTACCCGACAAGCCAGGAACCTCGCTCAAACGTGTGCTCACCGCACCCTTCACTGGAGAAGGTTCGCTGGCAGAGAAAGAAAATCTCGGTCCCGAAGACATTGAAAACGCCAAAAAACTCCGCGAACACTTAGCAGCTGTGAACACGCCCGAAGGCATGGTTTTGAAGGAAGCTATGATCCTCGAAGGCTCGGTGCGCGGCACAGGCATCCACGCAGCAGGCATCATCATTGCGCCGATGGACCTGACGGAAATTATTCCGGTCTATGCCTCCAAAGAAACCGAACTGCTCATTACGCAGTACGAAGGCTCCATTATCGAAGATGCCGGGGTTATTAAAATGGACTTTTTGGGCCTCAAAACCCTCACAATCATCCGCGACGCACTCATTCTCATTGAGCAAAACCACGGGGTCAAAATCAACATTGACGACATTCCCCTTGACGACCGAAAGACCTACGAACTCTACCAGCGCGGCGAGACCAACGGTACCTTCCAGTTTGAAAGCGGCGGCATGCAGAAGTACCTGCGCGACCTCAAGCCGGATAAATTCGACGACCTGATCGCGATGAACGCGTTGTATCGTCCGGGGCCAATAGAATATATTCCAGACTTCATTTCCCGGAAGCATGGGCGGCAGGCGGTGACGTATGATTTGGCGGATATGGAGGAGTACTTAAAGGATACATTCGGAATTTGCGTCTATCAAGAACAGATAATGTTGCTTTCTCAGAAATTGGCAGGATTTTCTAAGGGCGACGCCGACGTGCTCCGAAAAGCCATGGGTAAGAAACAGAAGTCCGTACTGGACAAGATGAAAAGCCAGTTCATCGAAGGGGGCACGGCCCGGAGCCACGAAGCCAAAATTCTCGAAAAAGTCTGGACTGACTGGGAAGCATTCGCGTCCTACGCCTTCAACAAATCGCACTCAACCTGCTATGCCCTGGTGGCTTACCAGACAGCCTATCTGAAAGCACACTATCCTTCAGAATATATGGCTGCCACGCTCACGCATTCTCAGAGCAACATTGAAAAAATTACCTTCTTCCTCGAAGAATGCAAACGTATGGGCTTGGCCGTGAAAAGCCCCGACGTAAATGAATCGGGCGTGAATTTTTCGGTCAATAAAAAAGGAGATATCCGATATGGTATGGGCGCAGTAAAAGGGGTGGGTGAAGCCGCCGTAGAAGTAATGATCGAAGAACGCAAAAAAGGCGGTCCATTCAAGGATATTTATGATTTCATGCAACGGGTTAGCCTGCGTGTAGTAAATAAGCGGGTCATGGAAAATCTGGTCTACGCGGGGGCTTTTGACAGTTTTGGCCTCGCGCGAGGCGTGTTTTTCACCCCGACGGAGAAACACGAAACTTTTATTGAAAACCTGCTCAAATACGGTTCTGCGCACCAGGAAGACAAGGTGCTATCTGTCAACTCGCTCTTTGGCGATCTTTCTGAGTCGGTCAGCATTCCCGAACCCAAAGCACCAAAAGCCGAAGACTGGGGCCTTATTTTCAAGCTCCAAAAAGAACGTGAGGTTATCGGGATCTACCTCAGCGGACACCCGCTCGACGATTTTCGCTACGAATGGGAAACCTTCGCCTCGCCACTGGCCAATGTGGATAATTTCAAAGGCCGTAAGGTCAATGTGGCTGGTTTTGTACTCAAAGCCGAACACCGCATCAGCCAAAAAGGGACTGGCTGGGGGCGTTTTACCATCCAGGATTACACGGGGTCGCTGGAGATCACCATGTTTTCAGAAAGTTACACCAAGTTTAAATCCTACTTTGAAGAAGGCACGAGCATCTATGTGGAGGGCGAATACAAGCAGCGCTACAACTCCGACGAGATGGAGTTCAAAGTGCTGAATGTCCGCCTGTTGGAAACGATTGGCGAAGAAAAAACACAGTCTGTGACGCTTAAAATTCCCGTAGAAAAGATCTCCTCCGAGTTTATTGAGCAGATTGAAAAGATATGTACCGTGCACAAGGGCAAGCATACGCTGCGTATGGAACTGATCGATTTCCAGAACAAAGAGAAATTACCCTTTACTTCTATGGCCAAAAAAGTGAATGTTGGGAATGAGTTTATTGCGGCAATGGAGTTGTTGGGGGTGAATTGTGGGGTGAATTAAAACTTAACAATGACCCCGCCTACGCTTTGGCTTCGGCGGGTAAAGTGGAGTGTGGGGTGTATTGATAATTAATCACTAACTATACAAAAAGATTAGAAATTACTGCTTAACTATGTTCAAAGACAGAAAATTAATAATTGCTACAAAACACGAAAAAGAAAAAGTGATTGCCCCGCTTGTAGAAAAAGCATTGGGTGTTTCCTGCTTTGTAAATAAAAATTTTGACACAGATATTTTAGGCACTTTTAGTGGTGAGATAGAACGAAAACTTGACCCCATTGCAACTGCCCGACAAAAATGTTTAATGGCAATGGAGCTTACCAATTGCGATTTAGGCATTGCAAGTGAAGGCTCTTTTGGACCACATCCCTACATGTTTTTTGTCGGTGCAGATGATGAGTTTTTAATTTTTATTGATAAGAAGCATAGTTTAGAAATTATAGCGAGGGAATTAAGCACCATTACCAACTTCAACGGCAAGGAGATTAAAACTGAAAAAGAACTTTTAGAATTTGCTAATGCTGTAGATTTTCCATCTCACGGCCTAATTCTTCGCAAATCGAAAACTGAAAATAATGAAATTAATAAAGGCATTACAGATATAAACCAATTAAAAAAAACGTTCAATAACCTGTTTGATAAGTTTAATTCCGTTTATGTAGAAACTGATATGAGGGCAATGTATAACCCTACCCGGATGAAAGTAATTGAAGCCGCAACAATAAAATTAATAGATAAAATAAATTCCTTGTGTCCTCAATGTAGTAAACCGGGCTTCGGAATTACAGAAGCAACAAAAGGATTAAAATGTAACTTATGTGGTTCTCCGACCAACTCAACCTTAAGCTACATTTACGTTTGCCAACATTGTGAATACTCAAAAGAAGAAATGTATCCGCATAATAAAAAAACCGAAGACCCAATGTATTGTGATTATTGCAACCCTTGAAACAATTTAGATAATTACGCTATAACCCACTTGGGTTAGCCGTAGTTTAAATAGCTCAGCCTTGGAGGAGGGATGGATTGGATGAGGCGCAACAGCCCTTGTACATTCGATGCCTGTATTTTTCGCTTTCTGCCATCCGCTTCGATCATTTCAACTAGTGGCAGGGGCACGAAGTCTTTGATAGTTTGGTCAGATTATTTTGAGATGAGACTAGGCGCGATGAAGGATTGTAGCGGGCTCTCCATGACTGAGGCGCAACAAAGTATCAGTTCAAA
>Ga0105048_10004321_pt1 | contig 23168 bp, 18 predicted proteins | sample MAT05_FD_78382 | JGI IMG/M metagenome (GOLD analysis project Ga0105048, IMG submission 78382) | Freshwater microbial communities from Lake Fryxell liftoff mats and glacier meltwater in Antarctica - MAT-05 | ecosystem: Environmental > Aquatic > Freshwater > Ice > Liftoff microbial mat | place...
TAGAGGTCGATCGTTGCGCCCGGCCCGCCGTACGCCGCGAGCGCCCCGGTGCCCAGGCCCACAAGCGCGATGTTCCTGGCCCGCGGCCCGAGCGCCGCGAACACCTGCCCGATCGGCCCCGTCGGGTGGTAGTACGCCAGCGGGATCCCTCGACGCGCCGCATCGGGCCACTGCGAGCCATGGACCGTGCTGCCGTGCAGGAGCGTCCGTCGGCCGTCGATCATCGCGACGCGGTGGAGGCCGAACACCGTGCGGTCTCGATACAGGTCCGCCCGCGTCAGGAGCACGCCGTGCGCACCCAGCGCGAGCATCACCGCCGCGGCGAGCCAGACCGGCCGACGCATCAGGGTGTACGCCAGCAACGTCGGCACCCCGGCCAGGAGCAATCGCGAGCCGAATGAGGCCGACCCGGCCATCGTGCTCTGAAGCGCCGCGGGCCAGGCCCAGGCCAGCACGATCAGCGCCGCCACCGGGGCCAGCAACGCGACCACCAGGCCGCGCGAGAAACGAGCGGCTCGCGTCGCGGCCAGGGCACACGCCGCTGCCAGGGCGAGCGGATACTCGGTCGTCCCAGAGAAAACCGCGGGCGCGACAAACGAGTTGAACGCCGACCCTAGCACGCCGCCCAGGGCCAACCACAGATAGAACTCCGTCAGCCGCGCCGCCGCTGGCTTCGACTCCGCCAACTCGGCGTGCAGCGCCAACCCGCCGCTGGCCAGCGCCGCCAGGTGGAACAACGCCACGATCCACGCCGGCTCGTGCGCGCCCATGAGCGTCACCAGCATGACCAGCAGCAACAGCACCGGCAGGAGCCGCCCGGCTGCCGCCCCCACCCCCGGCCCTCGTCTCGAGAACGCCACCATGAACGTGACGAGATAGATCGCCAGTGGCACCACCCACAACAGCGGGAACGCCGCCAGATCCGTCGTCAGGTGCGTAGTCACCGCCAGCGACAGACTGGCCGGCACCGCCGCCAACAGCACCCAACGACCGCGCGTGCGCCATTCAATCGGCCCAGCCAACGCAACGGCCGACACTGACGCCTCCTCGACCGCTCGCGGCGCCCACGGCCTGTTCCGCAGCACGCACACCACAAGCGTCAGAAGCGCGCAGCCGCCGTATCCCCACGACCAAAGTCGCGTCTGCTGCGTCAACGTCAGGCTCGGCTCAATCAACAGCGGATACGCCGCGAGCCCGACCAGGCTGCCGGCGTTGCTGGCGATGTACAGGCGATACGCCGCTTCGCCCGTTCCCCGCCCCCCCCGCCCCAACGCCATCCAGTGCTGCACCAGCGGCGAGGTCGCCGCGATCGCCAGCGTCGGCAGCCCCACCGCCGTCGTCAGCGTCAGCAAGAGCCACCACGCGACCGGCTCGTCCGCCGACGCTGCACCGCGAACCGCGATCGGAAGCACCAGCAGCGGCAACGCCAGCACCGCCGCATGGACGCCCACCGCCCACCACGCCCGCCCCTCCCCACACCGACCAATCCGCGTCAGTGCGTGCGCATACGCGTACGCCAGCAGCAGCGCCGCCTGGAAGAACACCACCGTCGTGTTCCACACCACCGGCGCCCCGCCTAGTCGCGGAAGCAGCATCTTCGCCACCATTGGCTGCACGCCAAAGAGCCACGCCGCCGCCACGAAGATCGTCAACGCTGCGAGCCACTTCACACCGGAGCCTATCCGCCCCATACGCTCCGCCCATGCCCGGCACCCTCCCTTTGCGTCGCTACGACCTGGTCATCTGCGACATCGACGGCTGCCTCGTCTCCGAGACCACCGCCCCCTTCGACCTCGCTAGCTTGGCCAAAGTCCGGGCCCACAACGAACGCGCCATCGCCCACGGCGACGTCCCCATCGTCACGCTCTGCACGGGCCGCCCTCAGCCCTTTGCCGAGGCCGTCTGCCGGCTCATCGGCAACACCCTGATGCCCTGCGTCTGCGAGATGGGCGTGTGGGTCTATGACCCAGGTCCAAACACCTACATCATGGACCCTCGCATCCGGCCCGAGCACCTGGCCGCCGTCCGCGCGGCCTCTGACTGGGCCTGGGCCACCTGGGGCTCCGAGGCGGGTGGGGGCGTCACGCAGCAGCCCGGCAAGGCCGCCAGCGTCACGCTCTATCACCCCGACACGCGCTTCCTCACCGACGAGGTCTTCCCCTCCGTCAGGGCGGAGTTTGCAGGCCGTGGGGGGCCCTTTCGCGTCAGCATGACCTGGTTCTACATCAACTGCGACCTCGCCCACGTCTCCAAGGGCACGGGCCTCGACCGCATGCTCTCGGGCATGAACCTCGACCGCGCCCGCATCGCCGGCATCGGCGACACCCTCGGCGACAAGTGCATCGCCGATCGCGTCGGCTTCTTCGCTTGCCCGGCCAACGCCGCTCCGGGCATCAAGGAACACGCTCACTACATCGCCAAACTTCCCGAAGCCGAGGGCGTCGTCGAGATCCTCGAGCACCTCAGCCGGATATAGGTTGCGGCGGTGCGGGGGGTGCGGGGGGTGCGGGGGTCGTGGGGGGTAGAACGGGTGGGGGGGGCTCGCGGATCTCCTCACCTTCGCCCCGCGCGACGATCACCGCCACCAGCGAATCTCCTGCCACGTTGACGATCGTCCGCAGCCGATCCAATAGCGCATCAACCCCCAGGATGATCGCGATCCCCTGCGGCGGCACATTCAAGCCCTCCAGGATCACCACCAGGAACACGATGCTCGCCGAAGGCAGCCCCGGCGAGCCGATCGACGCCAGCACGGCCGTGATCAAGATCCCCGATTGCTGCGCGAGCGTGAGTTCTATCCCGTACATCTGCGCGATGAACAGCGACGCCATCGCCAGGTACATGGCCGTCCCGTCCATGTTGATCGTGGCCCCCAGCGGGCAGACAAAGCTTGTCACCCGCTCCGACACCCCCAGCCGATTCCGCACGCAATCCATCGTCACCGGCAGCGTCGCGGCCGACGATGAGGTTGAGAACGCCGTCAGCATCGCCGGGCTCACGCCACGGAAGAACCGCGCCGGCCCCATCTGGCCCAATACGCGCAGAAGCAAGGGATACTCCACAAACAGCAGCAGCGCCAGCCCGCCGGCAAAGAGCAGGCAATACCCCGCCAGCGCCTCCACGACATCCAGCCCCAGCTTCGCCACCACCGGCGTGATCAGGCAGAACACGGCCACCGGGGCCGCCTTCATGATGACGTGTACCGCGCCGATCATCACCGCGTTGAGCGTGTTGAAGATCGCCGCCACGGGCTTTGATCGCTCCTCCGGAAGGGCCGTGAGGCCCATCCCCAGCACCAGCGCGAACAGGATCACCTGCAGCATGTCGCCCCGCGCCAACGCATCAAACGGGTTCCGCGGCACGATCTCCAGCATCATCTGCCACGCCGACATGACCTTCCCAGCGTTGGCGATGTTGGCCGCCGCCGCCTGCGTCTGACCGGCCATCAACACCTCGCGCGTCGACTGATCGATCGCCGAGCCGGGGCTGAACAAGTTGGCCAGCAGCAACCCGAGCACGCACGCGAACGCCGTGGTCCCTGCGAAGAGCAAGATCGTCCGCCCGCCGATCCGCCCCAGCGTTTTGAGGCTTCCCAGCCCCGCCGCCCCCGACACGAGCGAGAACAGCACGATCGGCACCGCCACGAACCGCAGCGCCCGCACGAACAGGTCGGCGATGAACTGGTTGGCCTCGATCAAAAACCGCACCACATAGGCCACCACCCCCGCCTCTGCATTCGCGTTCACCGTTGCCTCATGCGCCAACCACGCCGGTGCCGAGTTGACGCCGATGACTTCCCAGGCCGTGCGATCCCAATATCGATTGAGCAGCAGGCCCACCACCAGCCCCAGCGCCAGAGCGATCATGATCCGCCAATGCAGTGCGATTCGCATCCGCGCAGCCTAACCAAACCCCCCTCGCCGGGCCCGATGCCAATGAGGAGGTGGGGGGCGGGCGGGGGCGGGGGGGGCAGGGCGGGCCCCGCTATCCTCTTTCGTGCAGCCCAGCAAACAACGATACCGCGCGTTTCTCGAGAAACGCCGCGCCGCCCGCGAAGATCTCCAGCAACCGGCCACGCCCTCCAACCCCGCCACCCCCACCACCAGCTCCACCCCCAGCCCTGTAAAAGACTGGGCCGTCGAGTCTGACCCCGCTCGCGCGCGTAAGGCCAGCCGCAGCGCGAAGGTGCTTTTGGGCGCCATGCTCGCGCTGATCCGCCCCAACCGCCTCTCGATCGCCTTCGCCCTGGCCACCGTCACCTTCGGCGCCCTCACCGGCCTCGCCCTCCCGCTCTCCACCAAGTTTGCCTTCGACTACGTCGTCCTCGACACCCCCGGCCCTTCGGGCATCCCCCCCTGGCTCGGCCTGCCCACCGATCGCTACCAACTCCTCTGGCTCATCGGGTGGACCATGGTCGCTCTCGCCGTCATTTCCGGCGGCGTCGCCAGTGTTGGCCGCTACCAGATGACGCGGACCAACAAGCTCGTCGCGTCGTCCATGCGCCGCCGCGTCTTCGACCACATGTCGCGTCTCCCGCTCCACCACATTCAGGCCCTCAAGTCCGGCGGCGTCTCCAGCATCCTCCGCGACGACGCCGGCCAGATCGGCGAGATGCTCTTTTCCGTGCTCTACAACCCCTGGCGCGCCGTCATCACCATGGTCGGCGGCCTGGTCGCCATGGCCTTCCTCGACTGGCGGATGCTCGTGGGCGGCCTCCTGCTCATCCCCGCCGTTTACCTGTCCCACAAGACCTGGATCGCCCGCATCCGCCCCGTGTTCAAAACGATCAAGTCCAACCGCACCAACACCGACGCGGCTGCGACCGAGTCGTTCGCGGGCATCCGCGTCGTCCGCGCCTTCGGCCAACGCCGCAGCGAGCTGGGGCGGTTCGCCTCCGGGAACCACCTGATGGCCCGCCAGGAGATGCTGGCGTGGTGGTGGTCTCGGATCGTCGAACTCGTCTGGACCGTGATCATCCCCGTGGCCTCGGCGGCCGTCATTGTGTACGGCGGTCACCGCGTGCTGCAGGGCAAACTCACCATCGGCGACGTCGCCGCGTTCTCCGCCTATCTCCTCATGCTCCTGGGCCCGCTCGAAATTCTCGTCAGCACCGCCGCCAGCCTGCAAAACTCCCTCGCTGGCTTCGACCGCTGCCTCGATCTGCTCGAAGAGAAACCCGAGTTCGAAGGTGGGGGGGCAAGCGTGGTGGGGAGCGCCGGCCCCTCCCTCCACCCCCTCGCTATCGCCCCGCTCCGCGCCGCTGGCCGCATCACCTTTGAGCGCGTCTCGTTCAACTACCCCGGCCACAGTGACCGCGTCCTCCAAGACATCGATCTCGACGTCCAACCCGGCGAGTCCATCGCCCTCGTGGGCGTCTCCGGCTCAGGCAAAACCACCTTCTGCAACCTCGTCGCCCGCTTCTACGACCCCCCCACCCACTCCATCCCCGGCCCCGCCAACTCCCCCAACGGCCGCGTGCTGCTCGACGGCGTCGACCTCCGCGCGTTCGATGTCGACTCCTACCGCCGACTCCTGGGCATCGTCGAGCAAGATGTCTTCCTCTTCGATGGCACAGTGGCCGAGAACATCGCCTACGGCTCACGCCACGCTACGCCCGATGCCGTCCGCCAAGCCGCCGAGGCCGCCAACGCCCATGAGTTCATCGACCGCCTCGAAAAGCGGTACGACACCGTCGTCGGCGAACGCGGCGTCCGGCTCTCCGGCGGCCAGAAGCAGCGAATCGCCATCGCCCGCGCCCTCCTCGCCGACCCACGCATCCTCATTCTCGATGAAGCCACCAGCAACCTCGACTCCGAAAGCGAAGCCCTGATCCAGGCCTCGCTCACCCGGCTCATGAAAGGCCGCACCAGCTTCGTGATCGCCCACCGCCTGGGCACGGTCCGCAACGCCAGCCGCATCGTGGTGCTGGAAAAGGGCCGCATCATCGAGGTCGGTACGCACGACGAACTGGTCAGCCGCGAGGGCCGTTATTGGGAGATGCTGCAGGTGCAACTCCACCAGACCAAGGATTACGCCGGCGAAGCCGAGCCAAGCCACCCCACCCGCCCCGCCCTTTAGACACCCTTCCCGCCGCACCGATCCACTCACCTCAACCTCGGCCGCCCACCCCTCGCTAGAGTTTGCTTATGACCGCCCCCGCCGCCCCCCCCGCTTACGACGAACTCCGCAAGCTCCACCGCGACGCCGCCACGCTCGGCTCGGTGGGGTCCCTCCTGGGCTGGGACCAGGAAACCTACATGCCCCCCGCTGCCTCCGCCCACCGGGCCGACCAGCAGGGCCTGATCGCCACGCTGACCCACGAACGCAAGACCACCCCACGCATCGGCGAGCTTCTGGCGACCTGCGAAGCCGCCAAACCCTCAGACCCTGACATCGCCGCCAATCTCCGCGAGATGCGCCGCGACTACCACCTCGCCACCAAGCTCCCCGGCGAGCTCGTCGCCGAGCTGGCCAAGACCACCAGCCTCGCTCAAGACGCCTGGAAGGAAGCCCGCCAGAAGTCCGATTTTGCCCTCTTCGCCCCATGGCTCGAAAAAGTCATGGCCCTCACACGCCGCAAGGCCGAGTGCTACGGCGTCCCCCCCGGCGGCGAGCTCTACGACGCCCTCCTCGACGAATACGAACCCGGCATGACCGCCCGCGAGATCGACGCCATCTTCATCCCGCTCCGCACTCGCCTCTCGGCCCTCGTCGCCCGCATCGCCAAAAGCACCAAGAAGCCCAACGCCCGGCTTCTTGACCTGAAGGCGCCCCAAACCGCGCAGCACGCCTTCGGCCTAGACATCCTCGCCGCCATGGGCTTCGACCTCAACGCGGGCCGCCTCGACACCACCGCCCACCCATTCTGCTCCGGCATGGCCCCCGGCGACACCCGCCTCACCACCCGCTACAACACCGACTCCTTCCTCGAACCGCTCTACGGCACCATGCACGAAGCCGGCCACGGGCTCTACGAGCAAGGCCTCCCCAAAGAGAGCCACTGGGGCGAGCCCCTCGCCGAGGCCGTCTCGCTCGGGCTCCACGAGTCACAGTCGCGCATGTGGGAGAACTTTGTGGGCCGCTCGCGACCCTTCTGGGCATGGGCTCTCCCCAAAGCCGCCAAGCACCTCTCCCCACTCCTCGATGGTGTCGATCTCGACGAAATCTACGGCGCCGCCAACACCGTTGAGCCGTCCTTCATCCGTGTTGAAGCCGACGAAGCCACGTACAACCTCCACATCATGCTCCGCTTCCAGCTCGAACGCGAGCTCATCAGCGGCCGACTCGCCATCAACGACCTCCCCGCCGCCTGGAACAAGACTTTCAAAGACTACCTCGGTCTTGACGTGCCCGACGACCGGCGCGGCTGCTTGCAAGACGTCCACTGGGCCTTCGGCCTCGTCGGCTACTTCCCCACCTACACCCTGGGCAACCTCTTCGCCGCCCAGTTCTGGGAGAAGATCAACGCCGACATCCCCGACCTCGACGACCGCATGACCCGCGGCGACTTCGCCCCGCTCAAGGCCTGGCTCAACACCCACATCCACGCCCACGGCCGCCGCTACCGCGCCGCTGAACTCTGCCAACGCATCACCGGCCGGCCCCTCTCCGCCGACCCGCTCGTCAACCACCTCAACACCAAGCTCGCCCCGCTCTACGGCGTGTGAAACCCGGTCCAGGTCTACGCTCTGGGCATGGCGAATCTCTCCTACCAGACGGCCGGCGAATCCCACGGCCCCGCCTTGATAGCCCTCGTCACCGGCCTCCCCGCGGGCGTCGAGATCGATGCCGACTTCATCAACTCCGAGCTCAAGCGCCGCCAGGGCGGCTATGGCCGCGGCGGCCGCATGAAGATCGAGACCGACACGATTGAAGTCCTCTCAGGCGTACGCCGAGGCAAGTCCACCGCCGCCCCCATCACCCTCAAAATCCTCAATAAAGACAGCCGCCTCGACGACCTCGTCAAGACCCCACCCATCTACACCCCCCGCCCGGGCCACGCCGACCTCGCCGGCAGCGTCAAGTACCTGACCACCGACTGCCGCGAAACCCTTGAACGCGCCAGCGCCCGCGAGACCGCCGCCCGCGTCGCCGCCGGGGCCCTTGCACGCTGCCTCCTCAGGGCCCTCGGCATCGAGGCTTTCGGCTTCGTTCGCTCCGTTCACTCCGCCGCGACCACACTCGACATCCTCCCCGCAAACCTCGCCGCCCTAAAGCTCGCCCGCGACGCCTCCGAGACCTACTGCCCCGACCCCGTCGCCAGCGCCAGGCAGGTCGAACTCATCCATCAGGGCAAGGTCGAAAAAACCACCGTCGGCGGCCTCGTCGAGGCCCATATCTTCGGCTGCCCCCCGGGCCTGGGCTCCACCATGGACTGGCGCGACCGCCTCGACGCCCGCCTCGCCTTGGCCGTCATGGGCATCCAAGCCATCAAGTCCGTCGAGATCGGCCTCGGCCGCGCCTGCACCGAACGCTTCGGCCACGAAGTCCATGACCCCATCGGCTTCGACCCCGCCGCCATCGACACCCCCACGCTGGGCTTCACCCGCGCCACCAACCACGCCGGCGGCATCGAAGGCGGCATGACCAACGGCGCCCCCGTCGTCGTGCGGGCCGGCATGAAGCCCATCAGCACCCTCCTCCGCGGCATGCCCTCGGTCGACCTGAACACCAAAAAGCCCGCTCAGAGCGCCTATGAGCGCTCCGACATCTCCGCCGTCGCCGCCGCCAGCGTCGTGCTCGAAAACGTCGCGGCGTTCGAGGTCGCCCGCTCACTCCGCGAAAAGTTCGGCGGCGATTCCCTGCTGGAAGTCCGCGACCAGTTCGCCCGCTATCTCGCTTTGGCCCGCCAGCTCCCGCTAGGCCCGCCGATCGCGACCATTGCCTGAGCGATCAGCGCACGCGGTACTTGCGGATCTGCCCGGTGTTGGACGCCACGTACAGGTGCCCATCGCTGAACTGATCGGTAATCACCCGCGCTACTCCCGGCAACTGGGCGGATCCCGCGATCGACCCGTCGGCCGCGCCCAGCGTGGTCAGCGTCCCCCCACCACCCCCACCACCCCCACCACCCCACACCAAGAGGTCACCCTTCCGCGTCCCGATCACATCGCCCTGTACGCCCGCCGCAGTCCAGATCGTCTTGCCCGTCGCCGCGTCCAGGCACATAAGTCCCGATGTCGGCACCGCGATGTACACCCGCCCGTTGTGAAATGTCGGCGACGCCGTCAGCCGCGCGTCGGTCCGCACGCGCCAACGCGGCGAGTTGCTATACGGCTCAAACGCATAGATCGACTGGTCCAGGCTCGCGATGTAGTACCGCCCGTCGCCCGACGCCGTCTGCCCGCGCACCCCATCGAAGATCTTCGCGCGAGACCGTGCCGCACCAGACGAATCCAGGATGATCACATGCCCTAGCGATGTGACCAGCCCCACAGTGTCGTCCGTCACGGCCACCGGATTGGCCTCGATGATCCCGGGGATCCCGTACGAGAAGGCCGCGAAACCGCTCGAGAGCTGATGCCCGTACACCGCGTTCGACGCCGTCCCGAAAATCAGCACATCCCCTTGCAGCACCGGCCGCGTGTTCACCACCCGCGAAAAACGCTGCTTGGTGATCAGCGTCCCCGTGTCGAGGTCGTTGAAGTATGCCTCCGTGTCGCTGCATGTCACCAGCCGCTTGCCGTCGCGGAAGCTGCCCACGAACTTGGTCAAGGGCGTCGCCAGCCGCGTCGCCCAGCGCACCTCGCCCGTGCTCGTCGAGAGCACGCTCAGCACGCTCGACGAATCCTGCACCGCGATCACATCGCCCACCAGGTCGATCTGCGCCAGCCGACCACCCTCCACTCGCGCCGAGAACCCCGACCACTCCAGCCGGTAGTCCAGCCCCAGCATCGGATCGTCCGCCGACGGGGCCGCCATCGTCCCGCCCTCACCCCCCCCACCCCCATCGCCCGGACCGTCCGTCGAACAGCCGGGCGACCCCAGCGTCAACACAACACATGAGATGCCCATAAGCAACCGACGGGCAATGGTCTCAACTTGCGGGGCGCGATCGGAAAGAAGCATGGTGGCTCCGAAGAATCGTTGAACATGAACCGGCGACCTGCTTGACCGCCGGGCTGAGATGATACCGCCCGACCGGCGCGGGTGTACGCTTGACACGATGTTTACCGGCTTGGTTCAGGCTGTCGGTCGAATCGCGGCCACCACGCCCGCAGCCTCGGGCCTCTGCCTCCTCGTTGACCCCCTCAACTGGCCCCACCGACCCGCCCTGGGTGATTCCATCGCCGTCAACGGCGTCTGCCTCACCATCACCGCCCCGCCCTCCGGCCAACCCGGCTTTCTGGCCTTCGACGCCGTCCCCGAAACCCTCGCGAAAACCACCCTTCAAACCCTCCAACCCGGCCACCGCGTCAACCTCGAACACGCCGCCACCGCCGCCACTCTCTTCGGCGGCCACATGGTCCAAGGCCACGTCGACGCCGTCGGCACCGTCGAGCACATCCAAACTCACCCCGAATGGCGCGTCACCTTCCGACCACCGGACGCCCTCCTCCCCTTCCTCGCCCCCAAAGGCTCCATCTGCATCGACGGCGTTTCGCTCACCCTCGCCGAAGTTTCACCCGCTGGCCTCTTCTCCGTCGCCCTCATCCCGACGACCCTCGAACTGACCACCCTCGCCGACCTCCGCGTCGGCTCGAAGGTCAACCTCGAAGCCGACATGATCGCCAAGACGGTGGTCAACTACCTTCAGAACTTCCTCGCACACACCGCGATTAAAGGCGGCACCTGACGCCATGCGAGTCCTGGGCATCGATCCCGGCACACGCATCACCGGCTTCGGCTGCGTCGAACCGATGCCCACCGACCGGGCCCGCCTCGCCCTCGTCGACGCCGGCGTCTTCCGCCTCAATGCCAAGGCCTCGATCGCCGACCGTCTCCTTGAACTCGACACCGATCTCGCCGAACTCATCAACCGCCTCAAACCCGACCTCTTCGCCGTCGAGATGGTCTTCACCCACGTCAAGCACCCCGCTACCGCCATGGTCATGGCCCACGCCCGCGGGGTCATCCTCCTCGCCGCTCGCCGCGCGGGCCTGCCCCTCGTCGAACTCCGCCCGACCGAGGTCAAAAAGTCCCTCACCGGCCACGGCCACGCCGCCAAGGCCCAGATGCAGGCCGCCATCCAGCACGAGTTCGGTCTCCCCGCTCCCCCCGAGCCCGCCGACGTCGCCGACGCCCTCGCCATCGCCCTCTGCGCCGCCCGCCGACGCTGATCCGCACCCCCCGCCGCGGTTGGCCCGTGCCCAAATGGTGTACTATCCGCGCGTGAGCACCGAAGAAACACTGCGAGCGCAGATCCTCCTCGTCGACGACGAGCCCGACCACGCCGACGTCATGGCCGAGGCACTCCGCCGACCCGGCCACGTCTGCACCATGGTCACCACTGTTGACCGCGCCCTCGAAGAACTACGCCACGGCTCCTTCGACGTCATCATCACCGACCTGCGCATGCCCACCTCCGCCAACACCCACGGCGTCGCCGCCGATGGTGCCGACGCCGGCCTCGTCGTCCTCCGCCAGGCCCGGCTCCTCCAATCCCAGGCCGAGACCATCATGGTCACGGCCCACGGCGACGTGCCCACCGCCCGCGCCGCCTTCAAAGACGGCGCGTACGACTTCATCGAAAAGCCCCTCGACCTCCAGGTCTTCCGCAACCTCGTCAACCGCGCCGCCGAGACCGTCCTCCTCCGCCACGAAGCCAAGGGTGACGCCGACCTGGTCCAACACGAGGGCTTCGAGGGCATCATCGCCGGCTCCGACGCGATGCGCCGCATTCTCCGCACCGTCAAGAACATCGCCACCGCCAACCTTCCCGTCCTCATCACCGGCGAGAGCGGCACCGGCAAGGAACTCATCGCGCAGGCCGTGCATCGCAACTCGCCCCGCGCTAAAGGCCGCTTCGTCGCACTCAACTGCGCCGCCGAGACCGAAACCCTCCTCGAAGATCAACTCTTCGGCCACATCCGCGGCGCCTTCACCGGGGCCGAAAAGGACCGCGAAGGCGTCTTCGAATACGCCTCCCACGGTGCCGGCGGCGCCGGCGGCACACTCTTCCTCGACGAAATCGGCGACATGCCCCTCAAGATGCAGGCCAAGCTCCTCCGCGTCCTCGAGACCGGCAAGGTCGTCCGCGTCGGCAGCAACGACGAACGCCAGACCGACGTCCGCCTTGTCAGCGCCACCAACAAAGATCTCCAGGCCATGATCGGCCGCCAGGAGTTCCGCGAAGACCTCTTCTTCCGCATCAAAGGCGCCCAGATTCATCTCCCGCCGCTCCGCGAGCGCCGCGAGGACATCCCCCGGATCATCATGCACGCCCTGGCCAAGACCACGCAGCGCCTGTTCCCCGGCCGCGCCGTCCCCGGGATCACCGACGCCGCCCTCATGCGACTCACCGGCTTCCGCTGGCCCGGCAACGTCCGCCAGCTCCTCAACGTCGTCCAAAACATGCTCGTCACCGCCGCCGGCGAAGACGACGGCCACGCCCGCGCCGAAACCCACGCCACCATCGATATCCGCCACATCCCCGACGAAATCCGCGCCGAAGGCGACGACCCGCACGACGACTCCGCCGACGGCTCCGGCGGCCACGGCCAAGCCGGTTCCCTCGCCGGAACCTCCCTCGAACTCCTCGAAAAACGCGCCATCCGCGAAACCCTCCGCCTCACCGCCGGCAACCGCGAACACGCCGCCAAACTCCTGGGCATCGGCGAACGCACCCTCTACCGCAAGCTCAAGGAATACGGCCTGCGCTAGCACTAAACGCTCAGCACCCACAGAGCCATCCAGTTTCCAACCGCAATCAGCGCCCGCTGGAGTCATCGCTCCCAAACCAAGCGGCAAGCGAAACCCGCTCAGCCCGCAGCGCTGCAATGAGATAGACGGGGGCAAAGGAGGCTTGGCGACGACTCCCCCGTGAAGCCACGCTGCACCTCCGGCACCCTGCAAGAGTGCCACCGACGCCAACATTCGTCGACCGATCATCCCCAACCCCGCGCTGACTCACCCCGAGTCTCCCCGCGAATCTACTTCCTGAGGGATGCTCCCCTCACACAACTCACCCCGGCGTCAACACCCGCCCCACCACCACCTGCGGCTCCGTCTCCGGCGTAAACATCACCACGCGCCCCTCGTCCGCCTTCGGAACCTCGAACGAACCAGCCATCGACTGGTACACCGCCCAGTCCGCATCCGACGCATCGGTGTTCGACGCCGCCCGCGCCGCCAGCCGTTTCCGCGTCTCCGCTTCATCGGCATAGGCATGCACGATCCGAATCGGCACGCCCATCCGCCGCGCCAGTTCCACCAACGCCGCCCGATTCGCGCGCGTCCGAAACGTCGCGTCCGCGATCGCGTGCCGACCGGCCCGCAGATCCCCCTCGCACCGCGCCAGCACCTCCGCATACGTCCGCACCGACATCTCCGCCGTGTACAGCTCCGCCCCGCCCCGATCCGTCGGCCCCAGCCCGGCCAGTTCCTTGCGGACCTCATCCGCCCGGTGAATCTTGCCGCCGAGCACCGCCGCCAGGTGTCGCCCGACGTACGACTTCCCGCTCCCCGGCAGCCCGCACGTCAACACCAACATCGGCCCCGCCGCATACGCCAGCGCCAGGTTCGCATCGCGCAACGCCGCGGCCCCATGCTCCGCACGCTCCTTCTCGCTCGCATCCGCCTGCGCCGCCCGCCGCGCATGCACTTTCGCCCGCACCAGGGCATAGTGAACCCGAAACCCGCGCGACAGCCGGAGCACCGCGGCATCACCCGCCATCTCCGCGTACCGCCGCAGCACATCTCCACCAATCGACCGCCCCTCCGAATAATGATCGCACGTCGTGGCCAGGTGCGCCATCTCCGCCGCCACGTCCTTGTAACGAAACTCCGGCCGAAACTCGAGCCGGTCGTAGATCACCAGCCCCAGCGGATCCCCCTCGACCACGCTCGCGGGATCGAAACACACATTCCCCGCGTGCAGGTCGCCATGCCCATCCACCACGCGCCCGCTCGCCCACCGCGCCGCCAGCTCCGCGGCATTGCCCCGCACAAACTCATCCACAAACAACCGCAGCGAAGCATGCGCAGCCCGCTCAATCACCGCCCCGCTCGCCGCCAAACGATCCGGCAACTCGCCCGCAAACGGCTCGAACTCTTCAAGGTTGCTTCGAAGCTCCGTCTCCAACTCGGCCACATACGCCCCGTCCGAGTCAAACGGCGCCCGCCCGCACCCGCGATGAAACGCCGCCAAGCGAGCGACCAGCGTCTCAACATGCCCCTCGGTGACGCGCCCTTGCGCCAGCATCACGTCCAGCATCCCCGCCACCGGGAGCCGCCGCATCTCCACCGCATACTCCTCCGCCACCGCCGCCCCCGCCCCATCATCCGTCACCAAAGCCAACTCTCCCGCCGACCTGCGAACCACGGCCACCACCCGCCGATAGACCCCCGGAGCCAGCTCCGCGTTGAGCCGCACCTCTTCATGGCACAAGCGCCGCCGCTCCTCAAGCCGCGTGTAGTCCAGCCACCCCAGATCAACCGCCTTCTTCACCTTGTACGCCAAGGTCGCCAGCAGATAAATCGTCGAGCACGGCGTCTGCACCGTCTCCGCACCCGCCAACGACGCCGGCATGGTTGCATTGCTGCTCATCGACTGATCACGCTCACCCTGCCCGCTGCTCAGCCAGTCACTGCCGCGCCGGCGCGAGCAGATCTTCCGGCTTCTGGAGCAGCTCGATTAAGTGCGCCAAACACAACGCCGCCGACGCCCCATCGACCACCCGATGATCACACGCCAGCGACAGCGGCAACAGCTTGCCGATGCCCAGCATCCCATGCTTGACGATCGGCCCGTCGCGCGTCCGCCCCACCGCCAGGATCGCCACCTCCGGGATGTTGATCACCGGCGTCGCAAACCGCCCCGCGTGCGAGCCCACGTTCGAAATCGTGAACGTACTCCCCATCAGCGCCTCGCGGGACGATGTCCGCGTCCGCGCCGCATCCGCCACCGCCGCGATCCCGCGGCTGATCTCCAGCACACCCTGCCGATCAGCATCCCGCAGCACCGGCACCATCAGTCCGTTCTCCGTGTCGACGGCGATCCCCAGGTGTACCGCGCGATGCAGCACGATGTCGCCCTCGATCTGCCCCTCCGCGTTCTCGCGGAAGTCCGTCGTCGCGTTCAGCGACGCGAACGGGCCCGCCAACGCCCGGCACACCGCCGCCGCCACGAACGGCAGGAAACTCACCTTCTCACCGCTCGCCGCCGCCAGCTTCTTCCGCAGCCCGTCGAGGGCCGTGACATCAACCTCGTCCATCACGGTGAAGTGCACCGCGGTTGACATCGACTCGCGCAGCCGCGCCCCAATGGTCCGCCGCGTGCCGCGGAAAGGCACACGCGTCGCGTCCGCCCCTTCGGGGATCACCACCGCCGCAGCTCGCGGCGCCGCGGCCTTCGGAGCCGGTGCCACCGCAGGCCGTGCCAACACAGGCACCACCGCCGGAGCCTGCATCACCGCCGCCGGTTGCGAAGTCGTTCCCCCGCTGAACGCGCGAACGTCCCGATCCGTCACGCGGCCCGCGAGCCCGGTCCCCATCACACGATCGATGTCCACGCCCAGGTCCCGCGCCAGCCGCCTTACCGCCGGCGTCGCCAGAGCCTTGCCCGCCTCCGCCGTCACGCCGCCGAGCGAGCCGCCCATCGAGCCCACCACCGTCCCCGCATCCTCCGTCCGCGCCGGCGGCGCGTCGGGGATCGCGTGATGCGTCCCGTTCTTCGCGGGCTGCTCGGCGGCCGGAGCCACCGGCGTCGGCGCCGCGGCCGCGCTGCCCACAAACGACACCAGCGCGTTCCCAACCTTCAAAATCTCGCCCGCCGATCCATGCAGCTTCGCGATCACCCCCGCCCGCGGCGATGGCACCTCCACCACCGCTTTGTCCGTCTCCATGTCCGCCAGAATCTGGTGCTCCTCGATCGTGTCGCCCTCGCTCACACGCCACTTGAGCAACTCGGCCTCGTGCACACCCTCGCCCAGGTCGGGCAGGATGAAGTCGTTCGGGTTGGCGGCAGCCTTCTTCGCGTGCGACATGTCGATCCTCGCAGGTTCGTGTGAATCCAGAAGCCACAGCATATCCGGCGCTCGCCCTCAGCGAACGGCTCCGCACCGTGGACAACCGGTCTAACCACCCCCCACTCCGCCCCCGTCCCGCCCCCATCCAACTAGCTCTCGCCGGGATCGTCCAGCCGCCGCAGCCGCCGCAACTGCGGCCAGGCCACCGCCACCATCGCCACCACCACGATCGTCCCGACCCCCCCTGCCACCGCCGAGAACACCGCCCCGCCCGCCACTCCAAACCAGCCCGCCGCCAGCTTCGCCACGAGCCCGCTCTGAAAGTTCCCCACCTCGTTCGACGACTCGATGAACACGCTGTTTACCGCCGACACCCGCCCACGCAACCGATCCGGAGTCCGCAGCGTCACCAAGACATGCCGGATCACCACGCTCACCCCATCCAGCGCCCCCAAAAGCGCCAGCATCGCCACCGACAGCACAAAGCTCGTCGACAGCCCGAACACGATCGTGCACACCCCAAACCCTGCCACCGACCACAGCAGCGCCGGGCCCGCCCGCTCAAACGGCCGCCGGTGCGCCAGCACCATCGCCATCGCCAGCGCCCCCACCGCCTGCGCCGACCGCAGCACGCCATAACCCTCGGGGCCGACCTGCAGGATCTCCTTCGCGTAAATCGGTAGGAGCGCCGTCACCCCGCCGAACAGCACCGCCAACAGATCGAGCGCGATCGCCGCGAGCACCGTCTTCTCGCGGTACATGTGCCGGACACCCTCGAGCATCCCCGGCAATAGCACCCCCGGCCGGATCGCCTCCCACAAACTCGCCGCCCCCGGCTCCTCGCGCGGCATGGCCATCGGCTTGATGCCCGTTGCCAGCGCCGCGAAGACCAGACACGCCAGCGCCGCGGCACCATACACGGGCCACGCCCCGCCCAACTGCGCGATCATCACCCCCGCCAGCGCCGGCCCGCCCGCCGCGGAAAGGTGAAACAACCCGCTGTTCCATGTCACCGCATTCTGAAACCGCGTCGCCGGCACAATCGTCGGCAGCAAACTCGACCGGCTCGGCCCGTTGAACACCCGCGCACACCCCGTCAGCACCAACAGTCCCAGCAGAAGCCACACCGGCGCACCCTGATACGACGCGAGCGCCAGCCCGCAACTCGCCGCCGCGAAGGCCACCTGCGTCGCGATCAGCACCCGCTTGCGATCCAGCAGATCGATGATCCGCCCCGCCGGCAACGCCAACAGCAACACCGGCAGCGCCCGCGCCAAACCCGCCACGCCCACTAGCAGCGGGTCGCCCGTCCGCTCATAAATCTCCCACAACACCGCCGCGGCCTGCATCTGCAGGCCCGTCGATGCCAGCGTCCAACCAAACGCAAACAACCTGTAGTTCGGCTCCCGCAGCGCCGCGTACGCGTCGTGCGTCGCACGCGCCGAGCTCGCCTCATCATCTCCCGTCGGCTCCGAAGGCGTGGACATCAGGCCGCAGCATAGGTTGTGCCACAACCCGCCCAGCCGCGGCCAAGATCACCCGGACAAGGCTCGCTCATTCCTTCCAACTTATCAGCCGCTTCACCGCCTCCATCTCGAGTTCCACCTTTCCGAGCACGCTCTCCACCATCGGCTCGATCGCTACATCCCGCTTCACGCCGGCATCCTCCGTCAAGACCGCAACCTTGATCGTCGTCTCGCCGTTGCCACCAGCCAGCGTCACCTTGACTTCAAACTCCGCGCCCGCTCCACCAGCCAGCATTCCGATCATCATGCACAACACGGATTGACGTATTCGGATCCGCAACTCCACGCCCACCACTGACCCATTCACCAAAACCACGCAGCGCGCAAAAACCCGCGACCGGATAGAAGAACCCTTCGTGCCGGAACCGCGAGATCACGCGGTGTCGCTCAAGCTTCGGTCGAGCGCCGGCTTCAGACGCCCACGCGTCGCCGTCCGTGCTGCCACGCGGCGTTCAACTGGGTCGATCGGGCGGCAACTTGTCGGTCCCATCGCCGCTGAACAGCCGATTGTTCGCCGGATCTTCCGATGTGCCCGTGTCCGACACCGCGCCGTCCGGATTCAGTCGATAGCCCAGGTCTGCCGCCGCGGTCATCGCCGCGTGGCCATCGAGGAACACCACGCTGGCCCGATTTGCGTGCCGCGCGTCGACACCCGTGCGCGGGCTGCCGCTGCCGCCCGTTCCACGATCAGACGCCGGCGCAAGCCGCGGCGGGTCGAGCGTGTACGCGTGGTTGCCCACCCCGTAAAAGCTGCTGCCGCGCAGCGAATAGCTCGTTCTAACCGCCTCCGCCACGCCCGCCGCCGTCCCCAGGCAGTCGGCCGCCATCACCGTGCGATCAAACGTCTGCACCATTGACCGCCGCAGCGGATAGTTGATAAACCGCCCCGAAATCAGCCGAGAGTTACCCAGAAACTGGTAGTTGTAGCCGTACGAGTGGTTGCTCTCGTCGGTCCGCTCGGCCGCCGTCGGGCAGTGATAAACCTTTCCGACATAATCCTGCCGCACATCCTCCACGCTCGGCTCCGAAAACGCGTGCAGCCCGGCATAAAAACCCAGCGTGGCGACCCACCGCGGGCGGTACTTCAGCCCGTTGCCGATCTGGTAGTGGTTCCGCGGGTTGCTCGCGCCGCCCCCCACATCCCCGGGCCGCATCGGCAACATCACGTCCTTGTTCTCGTCGGCGTACAGCGCCCAGCCGATCGCCAGTTGCCGGAAGTTCGACAAACAGTTCGTCCCCCGCGCCGCCTCCCGCGCCGACGCGAGCGACGGCAGCAAAATCCCCACCAACAGCGCGATCACCGCGATCACCACCAACAACTCGATCAACGTAAACCCGCGCCCGGCTCCCGCGCGGTGTTTGGCACAATTGCTCCATCCCAATCGCCTAAGCATCAACAAATCTCCGCCGTCAACGGCATTCCCGGGGGCTCCAGACCGCACTGAGACTGAGTCTCAACACGCATTAGCCTAGCCAAGAACGTGCCCGCTGGCAAGCTGGGGGGCCCGTCGGGGTCGGATTCTGCGCTGCAACTCAAACGTGAACTAGGCCTGACCCACGCGCCACTTCGGCCCATCGCGCTCCACGCGGCGATACAGCGTGTCCCGCTCCACCGGCCGGAAGCCCGCCTCGCGGATCGCTTTCTGGAGCGTCCACACGTTCACTTCTTGATTGGTCACGGCTCCCCCCGCGCCCTGGCCCGAGCCGTGGTTCACCTTGGTGATGTCGTACCACACCACGGTGCCGTCGAGGTCGTCCGCCCCGGATTGCAACATCAGCTGCGCCATGGGCAGCGTCTGCATGATCCAGAACGCCTTGACGTGCGGGAAGTTGTCGAGCATGAGCCGCGCGACGGCCAGCGTGCGCAGATTCTCCAGCCCGCTCGGCCCCGGCAGGTGCTCCAGCTCCGAGCCATCCGGAAAGAACGGCAGCGGGATGATGGTCTGAAAGTACCCCGACGCGGCCGCCGAACCGGCCCCGCGCGCACCGTCGAACACCACATGCTCGGGCAACGGCGTCCCGGGCCGAGTCAGCGTGATCACCGGGACGTCGGATCCCTCGTCCGCCTGATAGCCCAAATGCCCGGATGCGTCGACCCCCGCCCCACTCCCTTCCAAACTTCTGCCGTGCCCGTTCAGCTGACGACCGGACCACTGCACCACCTGGGCAGTGCCACTCGTATACCCGAGCCGCGCGAGTGCCCGATCCTGCGCCCGCCGCAGCATTTCCAGGTGGACCAGTCGATCTTCGCGGTCCTCGATGTGGCCGTAGAGGATCGTCGCGTTGGAGTTGAGGCCCAGTTCGTGGGCCACGCGGTGGACATCGAGCCACACGTCCGAGCGGATCTTGCCCTTGAATGCCTCGTCGTGAACGCGGTCGTCGAAGACCTCGGCCCCGCCCCCCGGCAGCGAGCCGAGCCCGGCTTCCTTGAGCGCCGCCAAGACATGCCGGATGCCCGCGGCCCGGTCGTCCTGCTTGTAGACGCGAGCGATCTTGGCCAAATGCACGACCTCGACGGCCGTGAATGCCTTGACGTGCAGCTCGCTCCCCAGCTCGCGGGCCGTGTCGCGGATCGTGGAAACCAGATCCGTGTAATAGCTGAACGGCAGCTTGGGATGCAGCCCGCCAACCGAGTGCATCTCCGTCGCGCCGGCCTCGACCGCCCGGCGGACCTGCTCCTTCACATACTCCATGTCACGCGTATACGCGCCGTCCTGCCCCTCCTTGCGATAGAACTCGCAGAACGTGCAGGAGAGCGCACAGACGTTGGAGTAGTTCAGGTGGCGATTGACGTTGTAGTACGCCACGTCGCCGTGGAGCCGCCGACGAACGCTGTCGGCCATCTCGCAGACCGACCAGATGTCGGGCGTATCAAACAGCACCGCCCCGTCCTCGAGCGTGAGCCGCTCACCGACCGCGACCTTCGCAGCAATCGAGTCCAAACGCGGATCGCGGCCGGACAGGCCCCGGAGGCTCGACGACTGCGGCTCTAAGGCGATCATGGTCATGGGCAAATCTAGCCTTGAAACTTTCAGTTTTCAATCTTATCTGAAACTTGCGAAAGGCCCGAGAACCGACCAATCAACGAGGGTACCGCCGCGAATGCCGCCCACAAGGCCATCTCGATCAACCCTGCCGGCGTGCCTAGATGGGCCAGCCACGCGCCCGGACTGAGCCCCCGCATCGCCCATCCGAGGCCGATCTCGACGGGGATCAGGACGGCCAGCGCCATGAGCCCCATCAACCAGCGCTCGCCCCCGCGGGCCACGCGGAGCCGCCGCACGAGCCAGCGGGAGGCGAGCAGGATGGCCACCAAAAGAACGGTGCCTCAATCGCCACCGCCACGGCCTCGTTCATCCGGGGCCAGAGTACCAGTTGCCGCACGGCACCAAACAGGAAGCCAGCGGCGAAGACTACCGCGAAGTACGCCACTCCGGCGCGGATGGCTCTTCCAGAGTCCACCGCGTCACCGCCCTTGCGTCTGCGCGAATCGGGCGGCCACGGCCGGCCAGTTCACAACGTCCCACCAAGCATCGACATAGTCCTTGCGGCGGTTCTGGTACTTGAGGTAGTACGCGTGTTCCCAGACATCGAGGCCCAGGATCGGCGTGCCGCTGGTTCCCGCGATCGCCGAGCCCATGAGCGGGGAGTCTTGATTGGCGGTCGACTCGACCGCCAACTTGCCCTCGCGAACGACCAGCCAGGCCCAACCGGAGCCGAAGCGGCTCATGCCCGCGGCCGCGAACTTCTCCTTGAAACCGTCGAAGCTGGTGAACGTCGCTTTGACGGCCTCGCCGAGCGCGCCGATCGGCGCTCCGCCGCCGACGCCGAAACGCGATTGGCCCCTGGGGACGAGGAGCTCCCAGAAGAGCGCGTGATTAACGTGCCCGCCGACATTGTTCCGAAGCGCGACCCGGCGGTCCTCCGGAGCATCCGCCAGTTTGGCCAGTATCGCCTCGGGGCTCAGCGTCGCCAGCGTGGTGCCGGCCAGCGCCTTGTTGCCGTTGGTCACATACGCGGCGTGGTGCTTGGTGCGATGGATCGTCATGGTCGCCGCGTCGATGATCGGCTCCAGCGCGTCATCGGGATACGGCAGCACCGGCAGCGCCAACGGGCCGACCGGCACTGCGACCTGCGAGCCCGGCGCGGCAGTTGCCGGGGGCATGCCCGAAACCGGCCGGCCACCGGCAAAGGCGGTTCGTGTGGCCAACGCAGCGGCAGTGATGGCCGCGGCGGTAAGGGCTTCTCGGCGACTAAGCAATGCGTTCAAATGGTCCATCGGCGCTGTCTCCCTGCTCGCGCTGGCGAGCACCCGAAGGTTACGGCGACTCCCTGCCCCGCAAAGCCGCACTTTGGAATCACGATCGCGATCAGCCGACTTACGCCGCCGTCGTGAGTGGACGCTGCTCGGACTGACGACACTCGGAATATCGACGCGCGCTCGCCAGCAGCAAGATCGGCGCGGTCTCGGCCCGCCGCCACAGCCCCGCCCGCTGAACGGCTCGCTCCGCCAGATCCAATCTCGCGAAAGCGCCGACCACCGAACTCAAGCCCGGTCGCGTGGCTGCTTGCCAAAGCACCACGGCCGTATCGATCTCATCGCCGATCAACCCTTCACTTGCGCCTCCGGCCGAAGTCGTCTGGGCCTCAAACAAGCGTCGGCCAAACACCGCCAGGGCGTCCTCGATGAGGTGCTCAAGCTCCGGCGAAAGCGCCATCTGACAGGCCTCGCACTGCGCCACCAGATCGACCAGCGCCGCGGCTGCCACGGCAGAGGCCGCGATCGGGATCTCGCCCCGCGCCGGATTGAGCACCAAGGCCTCGGCGATAACTCGGCCGAGTTGAATGGCGGCGGGCGCTGGGAAGTAGCTCAGCTCAACGGCGCGTTGCAGACCCAGGCCCGCGCTCGACAGCCGCGATCCATCGGCCTGCTCGAGCCGGAGTCGCAAGGCCAGGGGGAGCGGCCGACCGTTTGACAGCACCGCATCGAGCAAGTCCTCGAAACGTTCGGCGTTGGTCCAGCGTTCGATCTTGGAGAGACTGATCATGCTTCGCCTCCATGCTCGGGTGATTGGATTGCGGTAGCGCTATCAGATACCGACCCTACCAGTATTAGGGCTCTGATCGGATTATCAAGGCCTTGCCCTTCTAATTCCCGCACAAAGCCCAAAATCACCCAAACAAGGTACTACCTCCCGCCGCGGCGGACCACCCACAGCGCCGGCCGGAGCGCTCCCCCGATCAGCCGCTGTGCTGCGCGTTGGTGATTGATGAACTCTCTGAGCGCCGGTCGGAGGTGGGGCTGCGCCATCCCGAGCGCCTTGGCGTTCACGACCAGGCGGCGAATGAGCGAGGCGTGTTGCCGAGCGAGTGTGGACGGGGAGGGTTGATGGAAGCCGACGATTTGATCGCCCGACTTGGTGAGAGCGGCGTCGATCTCCTCGCGGGTGGGTACGCCGCGCCAGTCGGCGTGACGGTTGTCGCGGCTACGAATCAGATCATCGAAGGCGTAGAA